>Ga0079037_100000393_pt1 | contig 19271 bp, 23 predicted proteins | sample Mud3Dept4metaG_FD_71479 | JGI IMG/M metagenome (GOLD analysis project Ga0079037, IMG submission 71479) | Freshwater wetland microbial communities from Ohio, USA, analyzing the effect of biotic and abiotic controls - Mud 3 Core 4 Depth 4 metaG | ecosystem: Environmental > Aquatic > Freshwater >... | reverse complement strand
GACGGCCCTCGAGCACGGGGCGCCGACGCCCATTCGCTACCGACGCGGGCGTCGGCCGCCAGCGAGGCGCGAGCCCCGCCGAAGCCGGACGTCTTGAAACCGCTTCTAGGGCCCTTCCTGATCCTTGGGGATGGCGTACTTCGGCGCGGGCGGGAGATTCAGGATCTCCTCCGGGCACAGCTCGACGATGAAGTCGATGAGGTCGCGCGTCGAGACCATTCCGGTGGGGATGCCCTTGTCGTCGACCACCGGCACGTGGCGGTAGCCGCCCACCGACATCTTGTTGAGGGCGTAGGCCACGCTGTCCTTGGCCGAGAGCGACTCCGGCTCCTTGGTCATCACCTTGCGCAGGGTCAGCTTGGCGAAGCCCTTCACCTCGAGGGCCTTCTTCACCACGTCGCGCTCGGTGAAGATGCCGAGCAGCCTCTTCGGCTTCTTGGTGTCCACCACCATCACCGCCGACACGCGCTTCCGCTTCATGGCGTCGACCGCCTTCGCCACGGTGGCGTCGGCGGGGAGCGTCACCGGCGGACCCTTGTGGATCACCTCGGAGAGCCGGGTGAGCAGGATCTGCCGGCCCACGTCGCTGCCGCGGCCGACATCCGGCTCGCCCTCGTCGCCCTCGAGGACCTCCACCTCGTCCCTGCCGCTCATCTCGGTTACCATGCTGAAATCCTCCGCGTGGGTGATCGCTGTCCGCCCCAGCCGGATTACCTCACCCGAGGCGCGAGGGCCGCAATGCCCTGAGAGGGTCGTGGTGCAAGCGCCCGTTCCCTTTGACCTTGATCTCGCCGTGCGGAGCCACGGCTGGTACGACCTGGCGCCCTGGCGATACGACCGGCACCGGGTGGTCGGCCGGCCGCTTCGGCTCGAGGGAGGCCCGGCGGTGTAGGCGGAGGTGGCGGAGGCGCGGCGCCCGGGAGCCTGCTCCTGCGCTCTCCCACCGTCTTCGAGGACGCCGTGAGGACACCGTGCACCACCAGCTGCAGCTGGGCGCTCACCCGGACCATGGTCTCGAACCTGGTCGAGCGGCTCGGGGAGGAGGCGCCGCTCGGGTCGCGCTGCTTCCCGGCGGCCGAGGCGATGGCCCGCCGGCCGGAGCGCTTCTACCGGGAGGTGGTCCGGGCCGGATGCCGTGCGCCTTTCCTGCTGTCGCTCGCCCGCGCCGCCGCCTCGGGGAGGCCGGACCTCGAGGCCTGGAGGGATCCGCGCCGGCTACCCTCCGACCGCGCGGTCGAGCGCTGGTTCGCCCCTTACGGCGAGTGGGCCGTGCTGGCCATGTGGCTCGAGGTCACCGCCGACTGGCACCTCGACCCGCCCGCCTGGCCCCCCCGGAGCGCGGCGTCGAACGCGCTTGACGCGCGGCGTCACGCCAGGCATTGATCGCAGACCATCGTTGACCCGCGAGTCAACCGGAGGAGCACGACATGGCCAACGGACCGGACCGGCAGCCCAAGACCCCGACCCCGCGCGGCGGGGGCGCCTTCCTCCTTCAGCCGGTCGCGGCGGAGCGGATCGTCACCCCGGAGGACTTCACCACCGAGCAGAAGGAGTTCTACCGGGCCGCCCACAAGTTCGCGGTGGAGCGGGTGGTCGCGAACGCCTCCCGCATCGAGAAGAAGGAGTTCCCGCTGATCCGCGGCCTGCTCAGGGAGGCGGGCGAGCTCGGCTTCCTCTCCCTCGACACCCCCGAGGCCTACGGTGGCCTGGCGCAGGACGAGACCACCAACGCGCTGGTGGCCGAGGCCATGACCGTGCTCGGCGCCTGGTCGGTGATCTTCGGCGCCCAGGTCGGCATCGGCAGCCTGCCCATCGTCTACTTCGGCACCGAGGACCAGAAGAAGCGCTACCTGCCGAAGATCTCCAGCGGCGAGTGGGCCGCCGCCTACGCCCTCTCCGAAGCCTCCTCCGGCTCCGACGCGCTGGCCGCCCGCACCAAGGCAGTGCTCTCGCCCGACAAGAAGCACTGGGTCCTGAACGGCGCCAAGCAGTGGATCTCCAACGCCGGCTTCGCCGACGTCTTCATCGTGTTCGCCAAGGTGGACGGCGACAAGTTCAGCGCCTTCATCGTCGATCGCGACACCCCCGGGTTCACGGTGGGCCCGGAGGAGCACAAGATGGGCATCCGCGGCAGCTCCACCTGCCCGCTCATCTTCGAGGACGCGCGCGTCCCGGCGGAGAACCTGCTCGGCGAGGTGGGGAAGGGACACCGAATCGCCTTCAACATCCTCAACATCGGCCGGCTCAAGCTGGGCGTGACCTGCGTCGCCGGCGCCCGCAACGCCATCGCCCTGGCGGTGCCCTACGCCAACGACCGCAAGGCCTTCGGCAAGTCCATCAGCGAGTTCGGCCTCATTCGCGAGAAGATCGCGCGCATGGTGTCGCAGGTGTACGTGGGCGAGGCCATGAGCTACCGGACCACCGGGCTCATCGACCAGCGCATCTCGACCTCCAAGGCGGAGCGCGGCAGCCCCGAGTTCGACGCCGACGTCATCGCCGCGGTCGAGGAGTACAGCATCGAGGCCTCGATCCTGAAGGTGTGGGGCTCGGAGACCCTCTTCCAGGTCGCCGACGAGGCGCTGCAGATCCACGGGGGCTACGGTTTCGTCGAGGAGTACCCCATCGAGCGCGCGGTCCGGGACAACCGGGTGAACCGCATCTTCGAGGGGACCAACGAGATCAACCGGCTGCTGGTGCCGGGGACGATCCTCAAGCGCGCCCAGAAGGGCCAGTTCCCGCTGATCGAGCTGGCGACCACCGTCGCCCAGGCGCTCGAGCGCGACGAGCTGCCCAAGGCGGGCTCCGGCCCGCTGGCCCGCGAGGCCAGGGTGGCCGAGCTCACCAAGTGGATGTTCGCCTTCGCCCTCGGCGTGGCCGGCCGGGTGCTGGGAACGCAGGTGGCCGACCGGCAGGAGGTGCTCGGGGCCCTCGCCGACGTGGCCATCGAGGCCTTCGCCATCGACAGCGCGGTGGCCCGCGCCCTCCAGTCGCCCGGCGCGGTGGCCGAGGCCTGCGTGAAGCTCTACGCCAGCGAGGCCCACGAGCGCGCCTACTCGCGCGCCCGCCGCGCCATCGAATCGGCGGTGGGGGACCCGGCCAAGTCGAAGCCGCTCCTGGCCATGCTGCGCAAGCTCCTCGACGAGGAGCCGGGCGACCCGACCGGCTGGCGTGAGACGGTGGTGCGGCCGACCCTCGAGGCGGGCAAGTACCCGCTGGCGTGGGCCTGACCATGAAGTCGGCCTTCGTGCTGGTGAAGTGCGAGCCGGGCCGCCTCGAGGAGGTGGCCAACCAGATCATGGAGATCGATGGCGTTTCCGAGGTGCATTCGGTCACCGGCCCGTTCGACCTGCTGGTGAAGCTGTACGCGGAGAGCTACGAGCGCTTCGGGGACCTCATCCCCGACCAGCTGCAGAAGGTCCCTGGCATCCGGGAGACCGAGACCATGCTGGCCTTCCGCGCCTTCAAGCCCACCGCGTAGCCCGGCGGCGCGGCCGCTGTCGCGCGATCCCGCGGCCAAGCCCCCGGGCGCGGTCAGCTGAAGGCGTCGAGCCCCGTGGCGGCCCGGCCCAGCGACAGGCCCGGGGCGGCGCCGGCGCCCTGGGCGGCGTGCACCGCCTCGAGGTTCATCAGGTGGCGAACCACCGGGTAGTCGTCGGCCGTCCCGCTGGCGCCGAGGATGTCGCGGGCGCTGCGCGCCACCTCGCGGGCCATGCGCACGTTGGCCCGCTCCCCCATCGAGAGGTGCAGGTGGCCCATCCGGCCGCGGTCCGCCAGCTCTCCGAGGCGCAGCGCCAGCAGCTGGCCCTGGACGATCGCCTCCCACATGTCCACCAGCCTCTCCCGCGCCAGCTCGAGGCCCGCGAACGGCCGGCCGCGACGGACGCGGTCGGCGGCGTAGTCCCGCGCCGCCTCGAAGCAGGCCAGCGCCGCGCCCACGGCGCCCCAGGCGACCCCGAAGCGCGACCGATCGAGGCACCGCAACGCGGCGCGGAGCCCGAGGGCCTCGGTCCCGGGCAGGAGGTTCCGGGCCGGCACCCGCACCTCGTCCAGCTGGAGCTCGGAGGTCACCGAGGCGCGCAGCGAGAGCCGGCCGCTGGCCTCGCGGACGGCCATCCCGGGCGTGCCCTTCTCGACCAGGAAGGCCCGCGCCGAGCGCGGGTCGTCCGGGTCGACCCTGGCCCACACCACCGCCACGTCCGCCAGCGAGCCGTTGGCGACCCAGGTCTTGCTGCCGGTGAGGAGGTAGTCGCCGCCGCTGCGCCGCGCCCGAGTCCGCATGCCCCCGCCCCCGAGGCCGGGCTCGGGCTCGGTGAGGGCGAAGCAGCCGACGATCTCCCCGCAACGCAGGCGCGGCAGGAATCGGGCCTTCTGCTCCTCCGAGCCGAAGGCGTGGATGGGGTACATGCAGAGCGAGTCCTGTACCGAGGCGAAGGCGCGCAACCCGGAGTCGCCGCGCTCGAGCTCCTGCATCGCCGCGCCGAAGGCCACCTGGGACAGGCCCGGGCAGCCGTGGCCCGACAGGCTCATGCCGAAGAGGCCCAGGGCGCCCAGCTCGGGGACGATCTCCCGGGGGAAGGTCCCCTCCCGGAAGTGCCGCTGGGCCAGCGGCAGGAAGCGCTGGCTCACGAACCGGGAGACCGCCTGCCGGGCCTGCCGCTCCTCGGCGGAGAGCCGCGCCTCCACCTCGAAGAGGTCGGCCGGCGCCAGCGGGAGGCCGCGCCCCCAGGAGATCACCGGGCGCCTCCGTAATCGCGGGCGATGATCTTGGCCACGGCGATGAGGAAGGCCACCACCAGCGGGCCGACCAGGAGGCCCACCGGCCCGAAGGCGGCCAGGCCGCCGAGGAAGCCGAAGAAGATGGCACCGACGTGGATGCTGAAGCCGCTCCGCATGAGGAGGGGCTTCACGATGTTGTCCACCATCGACACCACCGCGACGCCCCACAGCGCCAGGAACCCCGCCGCCAGGGCGTGGCCGGTGGCCAGCTTGAGCGCCGCCAGCCCGAGCACGACGATGGTCGCGCCGCCGATGGGGATGAGCGCCATCACGAAGGTCACGAAGGTGAAGAAGACGGCGCTCGGGACTCCGGCGATCAGGTAGCCGACCAGGGCCAGCACCGACTGGACCCCGGCGGTTCCGAGAACCGAGACCAGGACCGAGACCACCACCCGCCGGAAGATCTCGAGCAGCTGGGCGAGCTGCCCGGGCTGGAGCGGCACCGACTCCTTGAGCCATTCCACCAGTCGGCGGCCGTCGGCGATGAGGAAGAAGAAGGCCACCAGGAAGAGCAGGGTCTGCGCCAGGGCGGTGCCGGTGGCGGTCAGGAGGCCGCCCAGCGCGGCCGCCGCCCGCCCCGCCCAGGTGCGGGCCAGCTGGTCGAACTGCTCGGCTCCGTGCGGCAGCTCGGCCAGCGCGCGCCGCGCCAGATCCTGCAGCCCGGAGGGAAGGTGCTCCAGCATCCCCTCCAGGCCCTGCCCGGCCAGCGCCTGCCGCACCCAGGCCACGCCGCTGAAGACCTGCTTCACCAGCATCGCCGCCACGGTGGCGAGCGGACCCACGATGACGAGCAGCAGGCCCAGGGTCATCAGGCCCGAGGCCATGCCCCGCCGCCCGCCGAGGAGCGCCGCCAGCCGATCGTTCCACGGGCTCAGCGCCGCCGCCAGGACCGCCGCCAGGAACAGGGCGGTGGCGAAGGGGCGGACCATCTCGAAGGAGAGGTAGACGGCCACCACCGCCAGCACGCCCATCACGATTCGCGATTGTCTGGCGGTCGCCACCGACGTCTCCTCAGAAGTTCACGTGCACCCGCTCGGGAGGGACCCCGGCCGCGGCCAGGGTGGCGCGGACGTCGTCCACCATGGGCCCCATCCCGCACACGAAGGCCACCGTCTCGCCCGGCGGGGCGCCGCCGAAGGCCAGCGCCCGCGCGACCTCCTGGACCCTGCCGCGAACCCCCGGCCAGGCGTCGGCCTCCGCCGAGGGACAGAGCACCACCCGCAGCCCGCCGCGCTCCCAGTCGGCGTACTCCCGCCGGAAGGCGAAGTCGGCGCCGCGCCGCTGCCCGTAGAAGAGGGTCAGCCGGTTGAACAGCACCCGGTGGGCGAGCAGGTGCTGGATCAGGGCGCGGATGGGGGCGATGGCCGAGCCGGCGGCGAAGAGCAGGACGTCCTTGCCCTCCGCCTCCCGGACCGGGAAGCCCTTGCCGAACGGGTGGCTCAGCTCCAGCGAGCCGCCCGCCTGACCCGCCTCGATGGCGGCGTCGGCGATGCGCCCGCCGCGCTTCATGAGCAGGTCCGCCCGGCCGTCCGGCGACGGGGCGCTCGCCAGGGCGAAGTACCCCTCGCCGGGCGGGGTGCGGACCTTCACCACCTGTCCGGGAATGGAGTGGCCCGCCGCCTGCTCCTTCCCGAGCTGGATCCGGATGGCCCGCAGCGCTGCCGTCTCGTCGTGGGCCTCGAGAACCTGGACCCGCTCGTAGTTGCCCGCCAGAGACATGGCGCCCGAACCTATCACATCAGTCCCAGCCCGCTGCGCCGGTCAGGGGCCAGTCCTCGGCCCGCAGGCAGCCCCGCCGGAGGTCGGCGAGGGGGTAGAAGGTGCCGCGCCAGACCACCCCGCCCCGGAAGGTGGCGGCGGCGGCGCTGGCGAGGAGCACCCCGGCGAGGGACAGGCCGGCGGCCGGCGCCAGGAGCCCCTCCAGACCGGTGCCGCCTCCGATGCGCCGCGCCACCGCCCCGTGGACGGCGGCGGAGGCCGCCAGGGCGAGGAGGCCGAGAAGTCGCGCCGGCGCCGTCGGCGCCAGCGCCGCTGCGGCGAGGGGGAGGGCGGAGAGGAGGGCGATGGCGAGGGCGCTGGCGAGGGCCGTCCCCCAACGGAACTCGCAGGCGGCGAAGGCGTTCTTGAGGAGGCCCGCCATCGAGCGCACCAGGCCCGCCTGCCAGCGCACCGACACCAGCCCGGCGGAATCCACCGCCCCCTGCCGGACGCCGCTGCGCCGCAGCAGCAGTCCGAGCTTGGCGTCGTCCACCACCTCGAGCCGCAGCGGGCCGTGGCCGCCGACCCGGCGGTACTCCGCGGCCCGGACCAGGTTGAAGGCGCCGACGCCGATGAATCCCGCGGTCCCCGGGCGGCGCAGCTCCCACACCCGGAACACGTAGCTCGCCAGCGCCGAGAAGCCGCTCACGAAGGCCCGCTCCAGGAAGCCCGGAGCGCGCAGTCGCGGCAGCGCCACCAGGTGGCCGAGCCGGTGCGCCTCGGCGAAGGCCACCGACCGGCGCAGGGCCGAGGCCTCGAAGACCACGTCTCCGTCGGTGAAGAGGATCCAATCCCCCGAGGCGCGGTCCGCGCCGGCGGCGCAGGCGCGGTTCTTCCCCAGCCAGCCCGGCGGCACCTCCGCCAGGTGCAGGACCGCCAGGCGCGGGGCCCCGGCCGCCAGCCGATCGAGGATGGCCCCGGTCCCGTCGGTGGAGCGGTCGTCCACCGCCACCACCTCCAGCTCCGGGTAGTCCTGCGCCAGCAGCGAGCGGACGGCGGCCTCCACCCCGCCTGCCTCGTCGCGGCACGGGACCACCACCGAGAGGCGGGGCCACCCGCCGGCGGGGGCGGCGGCCGGCAGCGCCGGCAGGCGAGCCAGGCTCCGGTCGGTGCGCAGGCCCAGCAGGGCGAGCCGGGTCCAGCCCGCCGCCGCCGCCGCGGCCGCCGCGAGCCACGCGAGCGCGGAGAGGTCCAACGGGCCGCCTCCGGGACCCCGGGCCTCAGCCGTCCTGCCGCGCCAGGACCTGGAGCATGGCCTTGGCGAAGGCCGGCAGGTCGGAGGGCACGCGCGCCGACACCAGGTTGCCGTCCACCACCGCCGGCGCGTCCACCCACTCGGCGCCGGCGTTGGCGAGGTCGTCTCGGATCCCCACCGTCGAGGTGAGCCGTCGGCCCCGGACGATGCCGGCCGAGATGAGCACCCACGGCCCGTGGCAGATGGTGGCCACCATCTTGCCCGCCTGATGAACCTCCCGGACCAGGCTCAGCACCTCCGGGTCGCGCCGGAGCTTGTCCGGGGCCCATCCGCCCGGAGCCACCAGGCCCGCCAGCGATGCGGCCGGGTACTCGGCCACGTTCCCGTCCACCCGGCACGGGTAGCCGTGCTTGCCGCGGTACTCGCGCTGCCCGGTTCCGGCGAGGAGCGCCCGGTAGCCCGCCTCCTCCAGGCGCAGGCGCGGGTACCAGACCTCGAGGTCCTCGTACTCTGGGCCGACGAGGATGAGCACGGTCCGGGAGCCGGGCATGGGGAGCCTCCTGGGAGCCTCCAATGTAGCGACCTTCCGGGCCCGGCGGCCAGGCCTGCGCGGGGCTCCCCCGGTCGCGGCGGGGGCGGGCCCCGCGCCAGGAGGGGAAAGGGGGGAAGCCGAGCCGCCGCGGTCAGTAGCGGACCAGCGCGTGCACCTTCCCGGGTCCGAGACGCCGTGCGCCGTTCAGGAAGCCGAGCTCGACCACGAAGGAGTAGCCGGCGAGATCGCCGCCCTGGCGCGCCACCAGCCGGCCGACCGCCTCGGCGGTCCCGCCGGTGGCGAGCAGGTCGTCGACCACCACCACCTTCTCCCCCGGACCCACCGCATCGATGTGGAGCTCCAGGGAGTCCTCGCCGTACTCCAGGGCGTAGATCTCGCGGATGGTCTGCCAGGGGAGCTTCCCGGGCTTTCGGACGATGGTGAACCCTGCCCCGATGGCGTAGGCGAGCGGGGCGGCGAAGATGAAGCCGCGGGACTCGATGCCGATCACCTTGCGGATGCCCTCGCCCTTCCAGCGCGCCGCCAGCGCGTCGATCACCTGCCGGAACAGCTGCGCGTCGGAGAGGACCGGGGTGATGTCCTTGAAGACGATGCCCTTCTTGGGGAAGTCGGGCACGTCCCGGATGCGGCCGCGGATGGCGTCGGCGATTCGATCCATGTGGCGCAATGTGCCCCAGGCCGGGCGGCTAAGGAAGGAAGAAGAGCGGGTTGCGCGGCCGGGTGCCCTCCCGGACCTCGAAGTGCAGGTGCGGGCCGGTGGTCCGGCCCGACTGGCCGACCCGGGCCACCGGAGCGCCGGCGGCCACCCGCTCGCCCTCCTTCACCAGCACCGCGCTGTTGTGGGCGTACAGGGTGATGAGGCCGCTGTCGTGCTTCAGGATCACGATGGCGCCGTAGCCCGACTGGCGGCCGGTGTACACCACGGTTCCGGCCGCGGCGGCGCCGACGAGGGTACCCTCGGGAGCGGCGATGTCGATGCCGTCGTGCCGTTGCCCCTGCCGGATGCCAAAGCGGCTGTAGAGCACGCCGCGCACCGGCCAGCGGAACTGCGGGTCGCGGGGCGGAACGGTGGGGAGCGCCTGCTCCGGCTCGGGGGCGGTGCCGCCGGGGAGCGGCGGCACCTCCAGGGGGCGCTGCGCGCCCGGGATGAAGATCTCCATCCCGGGCTTGAGCTGCCGCACGTCGGTGATGTCGTTCACCTCGAGGAGGTCCCGGGGCTCGACCCCGTAGGTCCGGGCGATGCGGTAGACCGTCTCGCCCTTCTTCACCACGTGGGTCGCCCCCACCAGATCCGGCTCGACGTGGGGGTCGGCGCTGCTGAGCGGGACGGGAGGCGGGCGCGACGGCGGGGCCGGCGGCCGGGTCGTCGCGCAGGCGCACGCCAGCAGCGCCGCCAGGGCGGCGCGCCACGTCAAAGGGCCGGCTCCTTCCGGAAGCCGTCGAGCGTCCAATTGCGCAGATCGGCCATCATGGGGTCGTTGGTGAACTCGAGGTGCAGCGGGGTCACCGCGACCAGGCCCTCGTCCAGGACGGTGTCGCAGTCGGAGTGCGGGACGCTCTCGTGGCCGCCCTTCCCACCGATCCAGTAGTACCGCTTTCCTCGCGGATCGACCTTCTCGATCACCTCGTTGCCGTAGGTGCGGCGCCCCAGGCGGGCGAAGCGGTAGCCGCGGATCGGGCCCGGCGGGACGTTGACGTTGAAGAGCACCGGCGCCGGCGGCGGATCGGCGACCAGCCGGCGCACCAGCGCCGCGGCGAAGGCGACCGCGTGCGAGAAGTCGTGGGCCGGAATGTGGGCCAGGGAGACGGCCATGGAGTGGAAGCCGAGCAGAGCCCCCTCCATGGCCGCCGCCACCGTCCCGGAGTAGAGCACGTCGTTGCCGAGGTTCGGGCCGTGGTTCACGCCCGAGAGCACCACCTGCGGCCGCGCGCCCTTCATGAGGTGGTTGACGGCCATGTACACGGCGTCGGTGGGCGTGCCGTCCACCGCGAAGCGGCGCTCCCCGACCTGGTGGAGGCGCAGGGGCCGGTGCAGCGAGATGGCGTGGCTGGTGGCCGACTGCTCCCGGTCCGGAGCGACCACCCACACCTCGTCGCCCGGGAAGCCGGCCGCCAGCGCCAGGAGCCCCGGCGCGTGCACGCCGTCGTCGTTGGAGATGAGGATCCGCACGGCAGGCAATCTACCAACGGGGGAGGCCTGCCGCCAGGATGGCCACCCGTCAGCGCAACGTGGCGGCGAGCGCCACCACGGTGGCGAGGCTCGCCGCCGCGATGGTCCACCCGACCTGCCGCAGCCGGCGCGGCGAGACGCGGATCGCCGCCAGGAAGAGCGAAGGAACCGCCATGGGGAGGAGGGCGAGCGGGGCTGCCCACGGCAGCGAGCCCAGCGCGGCCAGGCCGACGGCCAGCCCGCCGAAGGCGGCGATGAGGAGGACGGCCCAGGGGCCGGGGTCCGCCGCCTCCGGGTGATGCGCCCGCCACAGCAGGACGTGGACCGCCACCGTCGCCGAGGCGAAGGCCAGCGTGAAGACGGCGAAGCAGGCCAGGGCGACCGCCGGCGAGACGCCTCCGGCCAACGCCACCGGGACCGCGGCCGCGGCCAGGGTGGCCGCCACCAGCACCTCGCCGATGGCGGTCTTCTCCCGCTCCAGCAGCACGAGGATCGCGCTGGCCGCGAGGAGAGGCAGCACCGCGGCCGCCGCCCACCGGGCCGGAGCAGGCGCCGCCCAGAGGCCGGCGGTCCCGAGGAGGAGGCCGGCGGTGCCGAGCGCGCAGAGGAGGCGTCGCGCCCGCGCTCCCGCCTCCTCGCGGGCGCGCTGGCCGCGCTGGCCGAGCGCCACCAGCAGCGGCTCGTGAGCCAGGAAGGCGAGTACCGCCGCGGCCGCCAGGCCCAGGGAGGCGAGCCCCGGCCGCCCCACCGCCAGGGCTGCCGCCAGCGGCGCCAAGAGCTGGCCGTAGGCGCCATGCTCCCTGGGGAGGAGCGAGCGGCGGGGAGTGGACACGGTCCGCGATCCTAGCCGCCAGCCTCGCGACCCGCACGGGAGGCGCCGCCAGGGCGGAACGCGCCTATCATGGTTCGATGTCCCGGACCGCCGTTGCCGCCGCCCTGGTCGCTCTCGCCGCCGGTGCCACGGCCGCACCGGGGGGAGGAGAGGGAATGTCCTTCGCCGTCCGTTCCGACGCCTTCGCCCCGGGCCAGGAAATCCCGGAGGCCCACACCTGCGAGGGGCGAGACGTCTCGCCGGCGCTTTCCTGGTCGGACGCGCCGCCGGGGACCCGGAGCCTGGCCCTGGTGGTGGACGACCCGGACGCCCCCGACCCCAGGGCGCCCCGCATGACCTGGGTCCACTGGGTGCTCTACGACATCCCGGCCTCCGCGGCCGGCCTTCCCGAAGGAGTGGGCGCCGCGGCGCTTCCCCCTGGCACCCGGCAGGGGACCAACGACTGGAAGCGGACCGGCTACGGCGGGCCCTGCCCGCCCATCGGCCGCCACCGCTATTTCTTCAAGCTCTACGCGCTCGACGTCGTTCTTCCCGACCTGGGGGCCGCCACCAAGGCCCAGCTCGAGAAGGCGATGGAAGGCCACGTGCTGGCTCGGGCCGAGCTCATGGGCACCTACCAGAAGCGTCGCTGAGGCGTCGGGGCCGACGGCGAGCCGGCCGGTCGCGCGGGCGGTCAGCGTCCGAGCACGCGCCGCAAACGGTCGGGCCGGTCGCTCATGATGCCGTCCACGCCGAGGTCGAGGAGCATGCGCATGTCGGCCTCCTCGTCCACCGTCCAGACGTGGACCGGCATGCCGCGGCGGTGGAACCAGCGCACCGTCGCCTCGTCGACCACCTGCAGCCCCTCCTCCGTTCGCAGCGGCAGCTCGGCGACGTCGTAGCCCTCCGGGCAGCCGTGGACGTCGCCGCCCATGTGCGCGGCGAGCACGTGGCAGGTGGCCGCCCGGGAGGGAAGGAAGTGGCAGGCGGAGGGCAGCAGGCCCCGCAGCCGTTCCCCCTGGGCGTCGTCGGCCGAACCGACGCAGGCCCGATCCACCCGGCCGCGGGCGCGGAGCACCTCCGCCAGCGCCTCCGCCAGCGCCGGGGCGGGCGACTTGGCCTCGACGTTGAAGAGCATGCCGGGGTGGCGATCCAGGACCTCCGCCAGGGTGGGAACGGTGAGGCCGCGCCCGCGCCACGGGAAGGTGGTGCCTCCGTCGGCGGTGAAGGAGTGGCCGGCATCGAGGGCGGCCAGCTCCGCCAGGGTCCGCCCCTCCACCGTGCCCGGCGCGCCGGTGATGCGGTCGGTGGTCTCGTCGTGGAAGACCACCACCGTCCCGTCGGCGGCGAGGCGCACGTCGAGCTCGATGACGTCTGCCCCGAGCCCGGCGGCGCGGTCGAAGGCGGCGACGGTGTTCTCCGGGGCCAGCAGGGCCCCCCCGCGGTGGGCGACGAGGTAGGGGCCGGGCCGGGCCAGGAAGGGCTTCACCCCTCCCTTGTCGCCGACGCGGCCTCCGGCCGCAAGCCGGGTGCTAGTGGAAGGTGCGGCCCAGGCCCACCACGGGCTTGACCTGCTCCGACTTCATCCAGGCGCGGGTCTCGACGACGATGGAGTCCTCGTGCGTTCCTCCCCGCATCACCAGGAAGGGCTCGCGCGCCAGATCGGAGTCGACGTACATGGGCAGCCCGAACATCGACAGCGGCGGCTCGGCGCCGGACTCGCATGGCCAGAAGCGCTCGGCGAAGGCGGACTCCGGCACCAGGAGGGCGCTGTAGCAACCGGTCTCGCGCGCCAGGCACTCGAGGTCGACGCGATGGACGGCCGAGACCACGGCGATGGCGAGGTAGCCGTCGAGGCTCACCACCACCGGTTTCGCCACCCGGTGGCCGCTCACGTGCTCGGCGGCGGCCAGCACCTGGGCGGGAACGGCGCGGGGGTGGACGTGGTGCTCGTAGGCGAGGTGGTGCTGGCGCAGGTGGTTCTCGATGGCGGCGGGGATCATGGCGCACCTCCCGTGGATTCTCGGTGCCAAGATCGGCATCGCCGGCCGCGTGCGGCAGGCCCCTTTCGAGACCCAGAGCCAGGGATCGGCCCCGGAAGGGGCGTGAGTCCTGCGGGCAGGGCCCCGAAAGGCCGCGGGAGAGGCAGGCGAAAGTGTGGGCGCGGGTGTGAGACTGGCGGCAAAACACTCATCGCCGGAACGAAGGACAGCGACGGGGACAAAAATCTTGGAGAATGCCTTCGCCCGATCCATCTTGAGCGAAGCAGTGACCTGAACCGGTGCTGGGGGGCATCGTGCCGAACAGAGCAGCCAGTAAGCCCGACAGCCTCGTCATCCGGATGGATGGCACCTTCGACGTCGAAGCGGCTCAGAACGTTCTCGGCGCGCTGAAGCGGGCGCCTCGCGGGAGCGAGGTCTACGTCGACCTGTCGCAGGTCCGCGACTTCCACGACAACGCGGTGGCGGCCCTGGCCGAGGGCCTCGTGGACTCCGACCTCAGCGTCTCGGTCCGCGGCCTCCGCCAGCACCAGTACCGGATGCTTCGCTACCTCGGGGTGAGGAGCAACGCCCTCGACCCCGGGCTCGCGGCGCGCCCGCTCGACGCCAGCCTCGCCGCCCTCGAGAGCCGCTAGCCGAGCTCCCGGTCCGCGGTTTCGCCGCCTGGAGCCCGGGGTCACGGGGGCGGCGCCCGCGTTCAGGACTCCCGGCGCGAGAGGGGCGGCAGCTCCTCGAACCCCTGCGCCCGCTCGGCGGCGAGCAGCACCGCGGCGATCTCCGCGGGCGGCGCCACCAGCCGGCGTCGGCCCAGGTCGATCCAGCCGCCCGAGGCGACGATCTGCGCCGCCAGCGACCCGTCCTCCCGGGTGAGGTCGTGGAGGATCTTCCAGCGGGCGGCGTCCGGCGAGAGCCCCAGGACCCGCAGGTCGAGGCGGACGCGCTCGCCGATCCCGAGCTCCCGCCGGTAGGAGAGCTCCTCCCGCAGGAGCACCAGGCTCACCCCGAGCTCCTCCAGGCGCTTCCAGGGAAAGCCCCGCTCCGCCAGCCAGCCGATCCGCGTCTCCGCGCCGAGCTCGGCGTACACGCTGTGGCGGATGTGGCCGTTGGCGTCGCCGTCGGACCAGCGCAGCTCGAACGTCCTCGCGTAGCTCGACATGCGCGCCTTTTAGCCCGGCCGGACGCCCCCGGGCAACCGGCGCCGCCGGTTGCGCCGGCGGCGCGCCCCGCTATGAAGGCCCGGCGTGGCTCCGCTCCGCCTCGAGGTCCTCGGCTCGATTCGCGACGTTCCGGCCCGCGAGTGGGACCGGCTCTGGGCGCACGAGCCGGTGGCGGCGACGCCGTTCCTCTCCCACGCCTGGCTCCTGGCGCTGGAGGAGTCGGGCTCGGCGGCGGCCGCGAGCGGCTGGACGCCGCGGCACCTGCTCCTGCGGCGAGCCGGGCGGCTGGTCGCCGCCGCGCCGGGGTACGCCAAGGCCGACTCCGACGGCGACTTCTCCCGCGACTGGGAGTGGGCGGCGCAGTCCGAGCGGGCCGGCATCGCCTACTATCCCAAGCTCGTCCTGGGAGTGCCCTTCACCCCGGTGACCGGGCGCCGCCTGCTGGCCGCCGCCGGGGAGCCCCGCGAGGCGCTGGCGCGCGCGCTGCTCGATGGGGCGCGCCAGCTGTGCGTCGCGGAGGGGCTGCGGGGGCTGCAGGTTCTCTTCCCCCGCGCCGACGAGGCCGGCGAGCTCGAGGCCGCCGGCCTGGCCCTTCGCCTCGACTTCCAGTGGCACTGGCACAACGCCGGCTACCGCGAGGTGGAGGAGTTCCTGGCGCGATTCGGCTCGCACCGCCGCAACGCCATCCGCCGGGAGCGGGCCGCCCCGGAACGGCAGGGCATCGTCCTCCGGACCGTCCGCGGGAGCGAGCTGGCCGCCGACCCGGGGCGCTGGGGCCGGGCCTTCCACGAGCTGCACCGCGCCGCGGTGGCCCGCATGCCCTGGGGGCGGAGCTTCCTCGCCCCGGGATTCTTCGAGCGGGCGATGGCCGCGCTGCCCGGGGCGGTGGAGCTGGTGGAGGCGCGCCGGGAGGGCCGCCTCGTCGCCGCGGCCTTCAACCTCTCCTCGGCCGAGCGCCTCTACGGGAGGTACTGGGGCTGCTCCGAGGAGCACCCCTTCCTGCACTTCAACGTGTGCCTCTACCACTCGGTCGAGGATTGCATCCGGCGAGGGCTCCAGGTCTTCGAGGGAGGGGCCGGGGGCGACCACAAGCTCTCGCGCGGCTTCGAGCCGGCCGAGACCTGGAGCGCCCACCTCTACCTCGACCGGAGGCTGGACCGCCCGGTGCGCCGCCACCTGGAGGAGGAACGCGCCGAGCGGAGGCGGGCGCTGGAACGCTGGCGGGCGGAGGCGCCGGTCCTCAAGCCGGCCGCGAGCGCGCCCACCACAGGGTGAGCTCCCGGTCCCACACCGCCCCGCCGTGATCCTCGGCCATCGCGCGCGCCCGCTCCAGCAGGCTGGCGAGGGCCGCGGGGGAGAGGGCCGGGCCGACGTAGCTCAGCGAGCGCAGCACCGAATCGAGCCGCCGCGGACCGAGCCGCTCCTGCTGGCGAAAGCGCTCCCCGGCGGGAGGGCGAAGGCCGGCGCAGGCGAACAGCTGGGCGCGCGGGCCCGGGCGGGAGGGCTGGGCCTTTGGATTCGCCTCGGCGACGAGCGCCGAAAGGGCCGAGAGGAAGGGGGTCGCCGCGAAGCGGCCCTCCACCACCGCCAGGACGCCGCCCCGCCCGAGGATCCGCCTCACCTCCAGCCCGGTCCGCTCCGCGTCCATCCACTGGAGCGCGTCGGCGATGAGCACCATCTCGCAGCTCGCGTCCGGGAGGCCGGTCTGCTCGGCCGGTGCGTGAACCGGGACCACCTGCCCGCGGCTCGCCTGGGCCTCGAGCGCCTCCAGCATGGCCAGGGCCGGCTCCACCGCCAGCACGCAGGCCCCCAGCCGGGCCAGCGGGATGGCCAGGTGGCCGGTGCCCGCTCCCAGATCGGCGACCCGGGATCCCACCCCCCCGGCCAGCTCCAGCAACCGGTCCGCCAGCGCCGCCGGATAGCCGGGCCGCTCGCGGTAGTCCGCGGCCAGGCGGTTGAAGACCCACCGGTCCTGCTCGGCCGGGCGGACGCTCCTGCGGCCCATGAACCTCGAAACTAGCACTCCTACCCGGCCGCCGAAAACCCACGCGCCCCCGCGCCCCCTCGGCTAGATTCTCCGGGCGTGGACCAGCCGGTCGTCTCCCTGCGCGGAGTCTCCAAGCGCTTCGGCGGGTTGCAGGCGCTGGAGCGGGTCGACCTCGACGTCCGGCCCGGGGAGATCTTCGCGCTGCTCGGCCCGAACGGGGCCGGGAAGACCACCCTCATCAGCATCGTCGCCGGGCTGCTGCGGGCCAGCGAGGGCGCCGTCCGGGTGCTGGGGCGCGACGTGGTCTCCGACTACCGGTTCACCCGCCGGGCAGTGGGCCTGGTGCCGCAGGAGATCAACTTCGACCCGTTCTTCACGGTCGAGGAGACGCTCCGCATCCAGGCCGGCTACTTCGGGGTGCGCCTCGCCCCGGAGCGACTCGAGGAGATCCTGCAGGCCCTCGACCTCGCGGCGCGGCGCCACACCAACAGCCGGGCCCTCTCCGGCGGCATGAAGAGGCGGCTGCTCATCGGCAAGGCGCTGGTGCACGAGCCGCGGGTGCTGTTCCTCGACGAGCCCACCGCGGGGGTCGACGTGGAGCTCCGCCAGTCGCTGTGGCGCTACGTCCGCACCCTGCGGGACCGGGGCACCACCGTCGTGCTCACCACCCATTACCTGGAGGAGGCGGAGGAGTTGGCCGACCGGGTGGGCATCATCGACCGGGGCAGGCTGCTCCTGCTCGAGGAGAAGCGGCGGCTGCTGGAGCGTTACGGGGGCAAGACGCTGAGGGTGAAGCTGGCGGCCCCCATCGCCGCCCTCCCCCCGGAGCTGGCAAGCCTGGGCGCCAGGCTCGACGACGAGGGCCGGGCCCTCGCCCTCTCCGCCGGGGCGGGGGAGTCCTTCGGCCCGGCCCTGGCGGCGCTGGCCGCGGCCGGGCTCTCGGTGAAGGACGTCGAGACCACCCGGCTCCGGCTCGAGGACGTCTTCGTGTCGCTGCTGCGCGCCGAGCGGCCGCGGGAAGGGGGAGCGGCGTGATCCGGCTCGGGGTCCGCACCCTGCTCGTCAAGGAGCTGCGCCGCTTCCTGCGGGTGCCGGGGCAGACCCTGCTCTCCCCGATCGTCACCACCACCCTGTACTTCGTGGTCTTCGGCTACTCCCTGGGCGCGCGGCTGCGGGAGGTGGAGGGCGTTCCCTACGCGCGCTACATCGTCCCCGGGCTGGTGACCCTGGGAGTGGTCTCCAACGCCTTCCTCAACACCTCCTCCTCGCTCTTCGTGATGAAGCTGCAGGGCACGGTGATCGACCTGCTGGTCTCGCCGCTCTCCTACGGGGAGATCCTGGCGGGCTTCGTGGGGGCGGCGGCGGCGCGCGGGCTCATGGTGGGCGGGATCATGTGGCTGGTGGCCGCCGCCTTCACCGGCTTCGGGCTGGCCCACCCGCTCTTCGCGCTGGCGCTGCTCCTGCTCGTGGCGGTCGCCTTCGCCGGCATGGGATTCATGACCGCCATCTGGGCCGGCTCCTTCGAGCAGGTGAACTTCCTCCCCACCTTCGTCATCACCCCGCTCACCTTCCTCGGCGGCGTCTTCTACTCGGTGTGGATGCTGCCTCCGTCGCTGCGCCGGCTCACGCTCGCGAACCCGGTCTTCTACCTGGTGGACGGGGTGCGCTTCGGGATGCTCGGGTTCTGCGACGGATCGCCGCTGGCCGGCCTGGCCATCGCCGGCCTGCTGTGCGCGCTCTCGCTCGGCGGATCCTACGCCATGCTGGCCACCGGCTACCGCCTCCGCGGCTGAGCCGGGGACGGGGCGGCGCGGCCGTTCGTTTCGGGATGGAGATCGCCGGCTCCTGGGTTATGCTACGGCCCCCTTTCGAGACCAGACCGCTCGGAGCGGAGCAACCGGAGGAAATTCCATGCGTTTGTCGCTGACCGTCGCCGTTGTCGCCGCCCTGGCGCTGACCGCCTGCTCGAAGCCGGAGGCCCCCAAGCCGCCGCCGGGCGCTCCCGCCCCGGGCGCCGTCGCTCCGGGCGACTCGCCCGTCATCAAGGGCAAGGTGGCCGAGCGCCTCGACGCGGCGCCCTACAGCTACCTGCGGCTCAACACCGCCGCCGGCGAGGTGTGGACCGCCGTCCCGCAGACCGACCTCAAGGAAGGCGCCGAGGTGGTGATCCTGGGGCCCCTTCCGATGGAGGGCTTCGAGAGCAAGAGCCTGAAGCGCAAGTTCGACAAGATCTACTTCGGGACCATCGCCGGGGCCCCGCCGGCCGCGGTGGGCGGTCCGGCCGGTGCCCCCGCCGGAGCGGCCGCTCCGGCGCCCGGAGGCGCACCCGGCATGCCCGCCATGCCCGGCGACGCCAAGGCCGCGCTGGCCGCCCAGCACGCCGGCGTCGCCAAGGCCCCGGCCGCCGACGTCGGCGAAGTGAAGGTCGCCAAGGCCACCGGCGCCAACGCCAAGACCGTCTCCGAGGTCCACGCGCAGAAGAAGGACCTCAAGGAGAAGAAGGTGGTGGTGCGCGGCAAGGTGGTGAAGTTCAACTCCGGCATCATGGGGAAGAACTGGATCCACCTGCGCGACGGCTCCGGCAGCGACGCCAAGGGCGACAACGACATCACCGCCACCACCGCCGACGCGGCGCAGGTGGGCGACGTGGTGGTCATCACCGGCACCGTGCGGACCGACAAGGACTTCGGCGCCGGATACACCTACGCGGTGATCATCGAGGACGCCAAGGTCTCCAAGTAGCGCCTCGCCCGATCGGTGACCGCGGCGGCGGGCCGGGCCGAGCGTCCGGCGCCGCCGCCGCCCTTTTTCCGGTCTGCGCCCATGGCCCTCGCCCCGACCCTCCACGAGTTCGACGTCGCCCT
>Ga0079037_100000392_pt1 | contig 19294 bp, 18 predicted proteins | sample Mud3Dept4metaG_FD_71479 | JGI IMG/M metagenome (GOLD analysis project Ga0079037, IMG submission 71479) | Freshwater wetland microbial communities from Ohio, USA, analyzing the effect of biotic and abiotic controls - Mud 3 Core 4 Depth 4 metaG | ecosystem: Environmental > Aquatic > Freshwater >... | reverse complement strand
GTGACCGCCTCCATCACGCGATCGAGGTTGAAGCTGCCCGGCTTCTGGCGCGGCGGGAACTCCTTGAAGCTCTGCAGCCACCGACCAACGTATGCCGTTGCGGGCGCGATGGCGAACATGCGCTCGAGGTACCAGCGCTGGTAGCCGATCGCGTGCTCTTCCTCGGCGCGCTCGAACGGATCCATGCGCAGGTTGGTGAGCTTCGGCGCGCGCAGCTCCGTGAACGGCTTCTGCCACACTTCGAGGCCTTCGCCCTCCTGCTCGAGGAACGTGATCTTCCAGTTCTCGTACCGCAGGGCCGCGACGCTGCCATCGTCGGTCCAGTAGATGAACTCCTTGCGTGGCCACGCGGCCTCGCCCCGCAGCGCCGGGCCGAGGTCGTAACCGTCGAGGTGGACCTTGTAGTTCATCTTGCCGATCTTGCGGCCCCTGAGCAGGTCGTCCTTGACCGACTTGTCGCCCGCCGCAGCCAGCAGCGTGGCGAGCATGTCCTCGTGCGCGCCGATGTCGTTGATCACGGTACCCGGCTTGATGACGCCCGGCCACTTGATCAGCGTCGGGACGCGGTAGCCGCCTTCCCACTGCGTGTTCTTCTCGCCGCGGAACATCGTCGTGCCGCCGTCCGGCCACGTGAAAGTCTCGGCGCCGTTGTCGGTCGAGTACATGACGATGGTGTTCTCGTCGAGGCCCAGTTCCTTGAGCTTCGCGAGCACCTGGCCGACGTGGCCATCGTGCTCGACCATGCCGTCGGCGTAGATACCGAGGCCCGTCTTGCCGTCCGATTCCGCCTTCAGGTGCGTGAAGATGTGCATGCGGGTGGAGTTCCACCACAGGAAGAACGGCTTGTCCGACTTCGCGGCACGCTCCATGAAATCGAGCGCCTTGACGGTGACTTCGTCGTCGATGGTCTCCATGCGCTTCCTGGTGAGCGGGCCGGTGTCCGTGACGCGGCCGTCAGCGAAACTGTGGATCACGCCGCGCGGGCCGAAGTTCTTCCGGAAGTTCGGCAGGTCGGCCGGCTTGGGATAGTCGGGGTTCTCCGGCTCTTCCTCGGCGTTCAGGTGATAGAGGTTGCCGAAGAACTCGTCGAAGCCGTGCGCCGTCGGCAGCATCTCGTCGCGGTCGCCGAGGTGGTTCTTGCCGAACTGCCCCGTGACGTAGCCCTGCGCCTTGAGCAGCGTGGCGATCGTCGGGTCTTCGGCCTTCATGCCCTCGGGCGCGCCCGGCAGGCCGACCTTGGTGAGGCCGGTGCGGATCGGCGACTGGCCGGTGACGAACGCGGCGCGGCCGGCGGTGCAGCTCTGCTGGCCGTACCAGTCGGTGAACATCGCGCCTTCATTAGCGATGCTGTCGATGTTTGGCGTCTTGTAACCCATCATGCCGCGGTTGTACGCGCTGATGTTGAAGCCGCCGATATCGTCACCCCAGATGACGAGGATGTTCGGCTTGCGGGCCTGCGCCTGCGCGGCGCTGCCGAAAGTCACCAGCACCGCGAAAAGCGCGGCGCTCACCAGACGATCGAATCCGGAATTCATGTTTCCACCCCTCGATGCGTGAACCTCAGGCCGGCACGGCCGCCTCAGCGATGGACCGGGACCGCGCGGTCGTTACCATGCCGGGAGTGCATGGCATGTGTCCAATGCATATTTGCTATTTACGGTATATCATTTTTGCATGGCCCTCGAACTGCAGCAGCTGCGCCAGGTCATCGCCTTGGCGGAACACGGCAGCTTCGTGCGCGCGGCGGCGGCGCTGCACATCAGCCAGCCCGCGCTGTCACGCAGCATCCAGAATCTCGAACAGCAGTTCGGCAGCGAACTGTTCCAGCGTTCCAGCACCGGAGTCGTGCCGACCGATCTTGGGCGGCTGTACATCGAGCGGGCGCGCGACCTGGTGCGGCTCGCAGATGAACTCGACCGGGATGCGGTGACCCACGGGACACTGCGGGCCGGGCGGGTGTCCGTCGGCGGCGGGCCGTATCCGGCCGAGTCGTTCCTCGGTCCGGCGGCCGTGCGGTTCGTCGAACAGTACCCGCGCGTCAGCGTCCAGCTGTATGCGCACGACTGGGATGAGTTGCTGCGCCACCTGCGCAGCCGCGAACTCGACTTCTTCGTGGCCGAGTCGAGCACGCTGCAGCGCGAGCCGGATCTCGAATTGATGCCGATGCCTTCCGCGCACTCGGTCTACTTCGCGGCGCGGGCGAGCCACCCGCTCGCGCGGCGCGATGTCGTGACCGCGGCAGACGCGTTCGCCTTCCCGTTCGCCACGCCCGGGCGCATACCACCGCGGATACTCGATCCCATGCTGGCGGCGCATCGCGCTGCTGCCCAGCGCGGCCGGGCCCCACTGCCGTTTCCGTCCATCCAGTGCAACGGACTGGCCCCGATCAAGCGGATCCTTGCGACCTCCGATGCAGTAACCGGCACGATCCTGTCCTGCATTGCCACTGAACTCGAGACCGGGCAGTTCGTGCTGCTGGGCACGGAGCCGTGGCTGCATCTGCACTACGGCATCGTGAGCCTCAAGGGTCGCCCCTGGACCCAGGCCGCGGAGAGGTTTCGTGAGTTCGTGCTGGACGCGGAACGAGAAGCCGCGCGCGAGGAAGAGCGCTTGCTGACTCGATTCGGTCCCGGCCGCTCGCGGCGCGGCGTGAGACGCAGCCGCGCCGCGCGGTTGCCCGGCTGACCGAGGTCAGCAACCCGACGGGATGTCGGTCATAGATCAACCGCTGGCGCGGGTACTCGGCAAGCATCGTGGCGGGGCAGGACACCTTTAGCTGAGCAAGCGCACGGCGCCTCCACCGGCAATTGCGCTCGCCGAGGGGATCAAGCCGGCCTGTGCGCAGGCTAGCCTCGACGATCGGGCCGGTGGCCAGCACCGGACAGTGGCTTGGTCGAGTCGTGGCGGGGCGGCGGCCAGCCGTCCGCCGGTGCGCGTAGCGAGGCTAGTTGGCCGGCCCGCAATCCGTGCGGCGCAGCACGACACGGCGATTCTTTGCCCTGCCCGCCTCGGTCGCATTGTCCGCAACCGGCCGGCTCTCGCCGTAGCCGACTACGTTCACGCGGCCCGAGCCGACGCCCCTCGAGACGAGGTAATCGTACACCGCGCGAGCGCGCCGTTCCGACAGCGGCTGGTTGTAGGCTTCGTCGCCAACGCTGTCCGTGTGGCCCCCGGCCTCGCCGATGACGAAATCAAGGGACTTCATCCGCTCGGCGACGCGGTCCAGTTCCGCCTTGTCCGCAGCCGTAAGCTCGGCCGAGTCGAATGCGAAGTGCGTCTCGATCGACATATCGCACGGGCAGCCATGCGCGCCGACGCGCGCACCCGCGGGTGTGTTAGGGCAGTGATCCCCAGGATCGCAGACGCCGTCACCGTCGGTGTCAGCACACTTCGCCGGGGCCGCAGCCACTGCCGGCGGCGGCGGCACGGGGGGTACCGTTTCGACCGGCCGTTCGGGCTCGCGACCGAAGCGATAACCGACGCTGACGCCATAGACCATCGGGTTGATGTCCCAGTTGCCGGCATCGCCGTTCGAACCGCCCGCCGCAGGTACCGGGAAACCGGCGCTTTTCGAGATTTCCACTTCCGGGCTGAAATCAATGTACTTCGCGTACACGTTCAGGAGGAACCCGCTGCGAGGCTGGCCGATGTCGATGCCACCGCCGACGGTCCAGCTGGTGTCGTCGTCGATGTCGACTTTGCCGAGCCGGGAATCGTCCACCATCGTGTAGGCAAGCCCGGCGCCGACGTACGGCCGGATCCGGCCCTCCGGGTTGAAGTGCCACTGCAGGCTGGCGGTCGGGGACTGGAGGTCCACATCGTCCACGCCGATCTGGCCACTGGCATCGCGGTAGAAGATGCCGCTGTTGAAGGCATCGCTGATCCACAACTCGATGCCGAGGTGGTCGGTAATGATCCACGTGAGGTCGCCTGAGACGACCGGCCCGTCGTCGTCGATCCGCAGTTCGCCGCCACCGTCGTTCACCTTGATGCCACCCTGCTCGGTGACCATGTAGGCACCGCCGACGCGGTAGATCCAGTCAGCGTTCGCGACGGCTGGCACGGCCAGCGCGCCAGCAGCCACGGCGAGCATGGACCCGAAATAACGATTCATCTGTTCCTCCCGTTCCCTTGAGTAGGTAGTGAGACCGGCAACGGCCGGGGCCGCCGTGGCCGGCCGGATCAGTCTACGACATCCGGCAGCCCCGGCTTCTTGCGCCCCCGTCTGCCGGGCATCGCGGCCGCACTGGCGTGGCATGGGGTTGAGGCCGCTCACCAGGACCGCACCGGCGTGCCGCACATCGGACGCAGCCAGTCGTCGGGCCGGTCCTCGAAACGTGTGCCGGGCGGGATGCCGCATGCGGGCAGGCCGAGCGCTTCATCTCGCATCGAGCCAGGTGCTGGCCGAGACGCAGGACAGGTACAGCCGGCCGCTCTTCGCGATGTGCTGCCCGCGCAGCGTGTAATCGTCGGCGGCCTGTTGTTCCTGGCGCCCTTCGTCCTGCGGCGGATAGTGCTGCGGCATGCCGCGGTACCGTATGGTCCAGAGCCTAGCCGTGGGCCTGGCCCAGACCGGAACCGGCCCGGGGATCCAGCCCGTGCGGGTGCGGGGCATGGAACTGGGCCCGCCAGCCTGACGGGGCGCCGGCCCGAGCTGCGGCCGCCGAGCGCCCGGTCCCGGCAGCGCCGTTCGTGCTACAAATGCGCCGCCGGGGTGGGTCCCGTTCAGCGACAAGAGGCTACCTTGATGTCGAACCTTCGTTTGCTTGCGGCGGGCTCCGTCCTCCTGTCATCCCTGTTGGCCGGATGTGGCACGACGCCGCCGGCCCCGCAGGAGGCGGCAGCGACCGCAGCCACGCAAGATGCCGGCGACCTCCGCTACTCCAACAGCTGGCGCATCGAAGTCAGCGAAGGCGCCAACTCGGACGGCGAGTTCGTCTTCAACGTGACGCCGAAGGGCGGCACGACGCAGGTCGTCACGGTGAAGGTCGATGACGGCGAGAGCGAGGATCACGTCGCACGGACGATCAAGAACGCGTTCGAGAAGCAGCTCGACACCAGCAAGTACGACATCGAAATGGACGACGGCGAGGACGTGCTGGTCAAGAAGGACCTCACCGAACCAAGGTTCTCCCTGGTGATCGTCAGCTCGACCGTGAAGGCTGTGCGGCTGCGCCTGCAGAGGGAATGACCCGCACCGCCCGTGGCACGAAAGACCCCGGTCGTCCGGGGCCTTTGCCTTCCGGCAACGTGCAAGCTCGTTGTGACTCTGCGACGATGACGACTGTGGACTCCAGGGAAGTTGGTCACAAGCCCACGTGGCGCGGCGTGCTGCACCAGTGGGCAGCCGTGTTCGCATTCGGCGTCGGCACGGGCCTCGTCGCGCTGGCGCCCACGTCGCAGTCCCGCCTCGCAGTCGGCATCTATGTCACCAGCCTCGCGCTGCTGTTCACCATGAGCGCCGTCTACCACCGTTTCCACTGGGAGCCGGGCATGCGCGCATGGCTGCGCCGCGTGGACCACGCATCGATTTTCCTGCTCATCGGCGGCACGTACACGCCGATCGCCATGCTCGCGATCGGCGGTGACGAAGGCCGCCATCTGATGATCGCGATCTGGTCGGGAGTCGCGCTGGGCGTGCTCGTCTCCATGCTGTTCCCCTTCGCGCCCAAGTTCATCAGTGCCGGCATCGCCGTCGCCGTGGGTTGGACGATCGTGCCCTACCTGGACGCGGTCCGCCGCGCATTGGACGCCGCGGAGCTGTCGCTGATCATCATCGGCGGCATCGCCTACACGATCGGCGCGCTGGTGTACGCCGCGAAACGCCCCAACCCGTGGCCCCGCACCTTCGGATACCACGAGGTCTTCCACGCGCTCACCCTCGTTGGTGCGGCAACGCACCTGGCTGCCGTGCTTTCCATCGTCCGCAAGGCCGCCGTGTAGCGCGTGGCTCACGCGCCTTGCCCCATTGACAACGGCTGATATTTCGATATTTTTGGAAACATGGACATGAAGGCCGCCGTTCGCTCCCTCGCCGCCCTCGCCCAGGACAGCCGTCTCGCGGTGTTTCGCCTGCTGGTACAGGCGGGACCGGAGGGCCTGCCAGCCGGGGAGATCGCTGAGCGACTCGGCATCCCGGCCAGCACGCTGTCCTTCCATGTCAAAGCCCTGGCTCAGGCCGGGCTGGTCGAATCCCGGCAGGAAGGCCGCTTCATCTATTACTCCGCCAACTTCGCGGCCATGAACGGCCTGGTCGCGTTCCTCGGCGAGAACTGCTGCGGTGGCCGGGCGTGCGCGCCGACGGCGGCTGTTGGCCGCACGCGGCAGGCCTCGTAACCAGCAGAGTGAGCACGGAGCACCAAATGCCCGACCGCCCCTGCAACGTCCTCTTCCTGTGCACCGGCAATTCCTGCCGGTCGATCCTGGGCGAGGCGACGTTCAATCACCTCGCGCCGAGGGGCTGGCGGGCGATGAGTGCCGGCAGCAGACCAACCGGTCAGGTGCACCCACGCTCGCTCGCCCTCCTCGCGCGTGAGGGCATTTCGACCGAGGGCTGCCACAGCAAATCCTGGGACGACCTGCCCCGCACGCCGGACATCGTCATCACGGTCTGCTCGAGCGCCGCCGGCGAAACCTGTCCTGCCTATCTTGGCCCGGTGCTCCGGACGCATTGGGGCGTCGAGGACCCGGCACACGCCACCGGCACGGGCGCACAGATCGACGCGGCCTTCATGACGGCCTATCGCACGCTGCGCAAGAGAATCGAGGCGTTCCTCGAACTGCCGCTGGCAGAACTCAGGAGCGACCCGCAACAGCTCAAGGCCGCCATGGACCGCATCGGCCTGCTGCTGCCCTGATCGCGGGGAAATTCATGTCCGCTCAGTGTGAAGTCACTGCGAAGCGCGCGACAGGCGCGCCCATGGGCGTCTTCGAGCGCTACCTTACCCTGTGGGTCTTCATCTGCATCGCCGTGGGCGTTGTCGCCGGCCAGCTGTTGCCCGGGCTGTTCCAGGCGATCGGCGGCATGGAAATCGCGCGGGTGAACATCCCGGTCGGCCTGCTCATCTGGGTGATGATCATCCCGATGCTCGTCAAGGTGGACTTCGGTGCGCTGCACGAGGTCCGGCACCATGTCCGCGGGATCGGCGTCACGCTGTTCGTCAACTGGCTGGTCAAGCCGTTCTCGATGGCGCTGCTCGCATGGGTGTTCGTGCGCCACCTGTTCGCACCGTGGCTGCCCGCCGACCAGATCGACAGCTATGTCGCGGGCCTGATCCTGCTCGCCGCGGCACCCTGCACCGCCATGGTGTTCGTATGGAGCCGCCTGTCCAACGGCGACCCGATGTTCACGCTGACGCAGGTCGCACTCAACGACACGATCATGGTGATCGCGTTCGCGCCGCTCGTGGGGCTCCTGCTCGGCATCGCCGCCATCACCGTGCCCTGGAGCACGCTGCTCACCTCGGTGGTGCTCTACATCGTCATCCCGGTCATCCTCGCGCAGCTCTGGCGACGTTCGCTGCTGGCCAGGGGACAGGCGGCGTTCGACGCGGCCATGGCAAAGATCGGTCCGTGGTCGATCGCCGCGCTGCTGCTGACACTGGTGCTGCTCTTCGCCTTCCAGGGCGAGGCCATCCTGCGGCAGCCGCTGGTCATCGCACTGCTTGCCGTGCCGATCCTGATCCAGGTGTTCTTCAATTCCTCATTGGCCTACGTGCTGAACCGCACCGTCGGTGAGAAACACAACATCGCCTGCCCGTCGGCACTCATCGGCGCGTCGAACTTCTTCGAGTTGGCCGTTGCCGCCGCGATCAGCCTGTTCGGGTTCGAGTCCGGTGCCGCCCTCGCCACGGTCGTCGGCGTGCTGATCGAAGTCCCGGTGATGTTGCTGGTAGTCAAGGTCGTGAACTCCAGCAAGGGCTGGTACGAACGGTCCGCCTGACGAAGATGGGCATCACTCCCGTACAAGGCTCAGCGACGGCGCGACTGGCGCCGGCCCTGAATGCCGCCTGCCAGTGCATCTGGCTCGACCAACGGCGGCTGCGCACGCAGCTTGGACAACGCCTCGGTGATGCGGGCCCGCTGCTCGACTCACGGCCCGGGCTCGTGGCCGGCAACGTCGTGTTCATCGACGCGCCGGATGCGGCAGCAATGGATCGAACCGCAGCGCTCGTGCATCGCGCGCTGTCGAGCCCTGCGTTTCTCAGCCACGTCGACCGGCACGCACCACCGATCGCCCGCTTCGCCCGCTCCACGTCGGGCGGAGTGCTCGGACTGGATTTCCACCTCGGCGCCGCCCATCCGCAACTGATCGAGATCAATACCAACCCCGGCGGGCTGCTGATCAACCTTGAACTCGCCAGGGCACTGACAGCCTGCTGCGACCAGGTCACCGAGCCGCTTGCGCGGCTGGCGTCCGGCAGCGTGGGCCTCGACGACCTCCCGATGCGTGTCATCCACGGCTTCCGGACCGAGTGGTCGCACGCGCGGGGCGATGTGCCGCTGCGGACGGTCGCAATCGTCGACGACGATCCGGCGAACCAGTACCTTTACCCAGAGTTCCTGCTCTACCAGCGGCTGTTCGAGGACGCGGGCTGGCGGGCATTGATCGTCGACGCGGGATCGCTGCGGCTCGGCGATGTCGGTCTGCTGGTCGACGACCAACGCATCGATCTCGTCTACAACCGCCTGACGGACTTCTATTTCGCCGAGGGCCGTCACGCCGCCCTGCGCTCGGCGTACGCAAACGATTCCGCAGTGGTGACACCGCATCCGGCTGCGCACGCGCACTGGGCCGACAAGCGGCTGCTGGCGTGGCTGCGTGACGATTCGCTGCTGCGTGCGTCTGGACTCGACGCCAACGAACGTGCGCACCTGATGCAGGCGATTCCGCCAACGGAGATCGTGATGCCGGATGCCGGCGCCGACCTGTGGCGACGCCGTAAAGAACTGTTCTTCAAGCCGATCGACGGCTATGGCGGCAAGGCGGCCTACCGGGGCGACAAGCTTACGCGCGCGACGTTCGAACACATCATTGCCAACCGGTACGTGGCGCAGGCGGTGGCACCGACGTCCATGCGTCGCGTGGTGGCCGACGGCCAGGAGACCGACCTGCGCGTCGATGTGCGCAACTATTGCAGTGAAGGCGCGACATGGCTGCGCGCCGCGCGCCTGTACCGTGGCCAGACGACGAATTTCCGCACGCCCGGCGGCGGATTCGCACCGGTGCTGACGCTGCCACAGGAACTGGTGCCCAGCGGGGGCGGCGACGGCGAACTCACTTGCGCCAGTACACCGGCGTGAAGAGCACCAGGAAGCTGAAGATCTCGAGGCGCCCGAGCAGCATGGCCAGGGAGCACACCCAGGTCTGGAAGTCGGTGAGGCCCTGGAAGTTGCTCGCCGGGCCGACCACGCCCAACCCCGGGCCGGCGTTGTTGATGCACGCGATGATGGCCGAGAACGCGCTCACGAAATCGAGGCCGCTCCCCAGCAGCGCAAACGTCAGCACCACCACCACGCCGAAATAGAGCACCACGAACGCCAGCACCGCGAACACGACCTGGTTCTGCACGACCTGGCCGCCGACCCTGACCGGTGTCACTGCCTGGGGGTGAACGAGCATCAGCAGTTCGCGGGCGGCCTGCCGGAACAGCACGAGCGTTCGAATCATCTTGATGCCGCCACCGGTGGATCCGGTGTTGGCGCAATAGCACGACAGCATCAGGATCCACATCGGCGCGAGGACCGGCCACGTTGCATAGTCCTGACTCACGAACCCGCAGTCCGTAGCGATCGACACGAGATTGAACGCGACGTGGCGGAGTGACGTCCAGAAGCTCGGATAAACCCCATGAGCCCAGATGAAGAGCGCCACTCCCAGCGTGCTCAGGCCGATGATCAGCAGCATCGCCCCGGCCTCGACGTCGGTCAGGTAGGTGCGCAGGCTCTTCTGCTGCCAGGCGATGAAGTGACGGCTGAAGTTCATCGCCGCGATCAGCATGAAGACGATCAGCACCGCCTCGATTGCCGGAGAATCAAAGTGACCGACGCTGGCGTCGTAGGTCGAGAATCCGCCGAGTGCCATTGCCGCGAACGCATGACAGACCGCATCGAACCAGCCCATGCCCACGAATTTCAGTGACAGGATGCAGGCGACGGTGATCAGGAAGTAAACGAACCACAGGGCCTTGGCGGTCTGGGTGATACGAGGGGTCAGCTTTTCGTCCTTGATGGGGCCCGGCGTCTCTGCTTTGTAGGCCTGCATGCCGCCGACTCCCAGCAGCGGCAGGATCGCGACCGCCAGCACGATGATGCCCATGCCGCCGTACCAGTTGAGCGCATGGCGCCAGAGATTGATGGACGGGGGAAGGTCTTCCAGACCGACCAGGACGGTGGCACCCGTGGTGCTGAGCCCGGACATGGTTTCGAAGAACGCGTCGGTGAACGACAAGCCCGGCACCGCCATCAGCAGCGGCACCGTGGCAATCGCGGACATCATCACCCAAGCCAGACTCACCAGCAGGAAGCCGTCGCGTGAGCGCATTTCGCGCCTGTGGCTGCGAGTCGAGGCCCAGACCACGAGCCCGGCCGCGAGGCAGATCAGCGCCGCCACCACGAAGTCCACGAACTGGCCGTCGCTGTAAATGAGCGAAGCGGCAACCGGAAGCACGTACGTGATGCTGAACATCATCAGCATCGACCCAAGAACGTGGATGACGGCGAGCATGACGAGTTAGTGGTACGGCCGGGGCGAGTCTCTGTTCTTGATGCGTCAGCCGTTCACGGCACATTACTCCGAAGGTTGTCGCAATCCAACAGGCAGAGCCGGGCTGTCGGGGCAGCCGTTGTTCCTCGGCTACAGGACGTCACCCGTTCCCCGGGAGCGACGTGCGCCCCCAACTTGTGGTATTCGGTCGGGCCGTTGCTTGGAAACCCGGAATACGTGCTCGTGATCCGACGCCCGATCGCCGTTGCCGGCCTGCTGCTGGCCGCCGTCCTCGTCCCTGCGCGGGCGGCAGAGGCCCCGGACAGGATCTTCGTCAATGCACGCGTCTGGACGGGAGATTCTGGGCGCCCGGTCGCTGACGCGTTCGCCGTGACGGGTGGCCGGTTCGTGGCCGTCGGAACGGATGCGGAGGTGCGGTCGCTCGCGGGCTCACGCACGACGATCACCGACCTCCACGGACGGCGGGTGGTGCCCGGCTTCAACGACGCGCACTGGCATCTGCCTGCACGGCGCAGTGCCCGGCTCGACAACGCAGGCTCGGTCGCCGTCATCCAACAGCGCCTGGTCGATTACGCCCGCACCCTCCCCGCTGGCAGCTGGGTGGTCGGTCGTGGCTGGATGCCGACCGACTTCCCGAATCGCATCGCAGACAGGCGTTACCTCGACGCCCTCTTTCCGGATCAGCCGGTGGTCATCCGCGACCGCGACGGTCACCAGGCGCTGGCCAATGCCCGTGCGCTCGACCTCGCCGGCATCACCCGGACGACACCCGATCCGCAGGATGGCCACATCGAGCGCGACGCCGCCGGCGATCCGACGGGGCTGTTGAAGGAGGCCGCGGACAACCTGGTGCTCGACCTGTTGCCTCCCCTCACCGCCGACGACACCTACCTGCTGCTGCTGGAGGAGGTTGCGGCTGCGGCATCGCTCGGCATCACCTCACTGCTTGACGCCACGGATGTCGGGCTCACCGACAACGAGCGTGCCGCAATCGAGCGCGCGATGGCCGAAGGCAAGCTGTTGGTGCATTACCGTGCACCCTGGCCGCTCGAAAGAGATGTGACGCCCGATCGGCTCGCGCTTTACACGACCAGACGGGATGCAAGCCGGGAGCGGCTGGTCACCTACGGCTTCGCCAAGGGCGTGCTCGACGGCACCGTGGATGCGAAGACCGCGTTCATGCTCGAACCATACGTCGGCGGCGGCAACGGCACGGCGATGTGGACCCAGGACGCCCTGAACCGCGCCGTCGCGGCCTTCGACCGGGCCGGCATCCAGGTGCTGCTGCACTCCATCGGTGACGGTGCGATCCGCATGGCGCTCGACGCGTACGAGCACGCCGCCAGGGTCAACGGCCCGCGCGATCGGCGTCATCGCGTCGAGCACGTCGAAGTGCCCGCACTCGCGGATCTCCCGCGATTCCGCCAGCTGAGCGTAATTGCGTCGACGCAAGGTGTTGGCGCGCTGCCTGACGCAGTCACGCTCGAGAATTACGGGCCGTTGCTCGGGCCGGAGCGCGCGTCCCGCGCCTATGCGCCGAAGGTGTTCGACGCCGCAGGGGCGGTGCAGGCATTCGGCAGCGACTACCCGGTGTATTCGATGGACCCGCTGCTCGGCATCTACGCCGCCGTCACGCGCCAGATGCCGGACGGCACGCCCACCGGAGCGTGGTATCCGGGGAACCGGATCGACGTGGAGGCTGCCCTGTCCCACTACACGCGGGATGCGGCCTACGCGAGTTTCGACGAGGCACGCACGGGCACGATCACTACCGGCAAATACGCCGATTTCGTCGTGCTGTCCCGGGATATCCTCGCTGAGCCGCCGCAGCAGTTGCTCAACACGAAGGTGCTGATGACGGTGTTGCGCGGCCGCGAGACGTACCGCTCACCGGCCGGGATTTGAGCAATGGTCGCGCGACGGTAACAGAGCACCTGACACCGTGGATCGGGGCCCGAGCATGCCTTGGAGCAGCGGGAACACCGATGAAGCTTGGGTTGAAGACGCTGACCGCGGCGAACCAGGTCAAGGCGCATGGGCCGTCGGCCGGCCCCGGCGAGGGCGTGCCAGGCATCCTCGAGGCGATCGAGAAGTTCCGTGTCGAGCGCAACGTGCCGCAGCGCCAGTTGATCCAGGCCTACGGCTACGACGATACCGTCATGCCGGACGGGCGACTGCTCAATCGTGACGATCTCGACAGGGCGTTTCCGGACAATCCTGTGTTGGTCGGCCACGTCTCGATGCAGGGTGGCGTGATGGACTCGGCGGCGCTGAAGATGTTCGGTATCTCGCCCGGCACCAGGACGCCGCCGGGCGGCACCATCGTGCGCAAGCCGGGCACGCACCGGAGCCTGGCTGCGTTCGGCTTTCCTCCGGGGTCCCACGTCATGGCGCTGCGCGGGCTTCGTTCACCAGGTGCAAACGCTCGGCTTCGGCCAGAGTCAGAACGCGGATCGAGTCGTGGGGGACCTGCGACATGATCGCCAGGAACTCCTTGCTGATCCCCATCTCCATCAGGTATCCGCTGACCTGCTGCGAAACGACTTGCTGGAACGCAGACGCGTCGGGGATCGGGACATTGTTCTCGGCGCGGTGCACCCCGATCTCAGAGCCAGCCGCGAGCGATCTCCGCACGCCGCCCGCATAAGCGAACGGACATGCGCTGTAGCAGGCGCCCGCCCCCGGTTGCTCTACGTGGTCTGTCTGTGCACCGACGTTCGTCGCGAACCGCCGCGCGCGCAACAGCCGCCCGACCGCCATCGCCGTGACCAGGTGGCCACCCGGCGAGTTGAAGTACACGGTCGCGTTCGCGATCTTCTCGCGATCGATCACGCCGGCGAGCCGCCCCACCGCGCCGGCATCGATGAATCCGTCGAGATAGATCGTCCAGCGATTTCCGGATGGAGCGTAGGTCGCGTCACCGGGTGCGACGGCCACCACGTGCAGGTAGCTGCCGGGATCTGCGGGCGGGACAGTGATCGACGGTGAACTGGCGCACGACGCCAGCAGCATCACGCCGAGCGCTGCTGCGGCCAGAGCCCTGCCGACAGACATCAGAGCTGGATCGCGCCCGCGCCCACGGTCTGGCCGCCGTCGCTGACGATCAGCGCACCGCTGATGTTGCGCGCGGCATCCGAGGCGAGGAACACCGCGAGGTCAGCGATGTCCGCCTTGTCGCCGTAGCGACCGAGCGGAATCGTGCTGGTCAGCCGCTGTTCGGCCTCCGGCGTCGGCGTCAGGCGCGACATGCCTTCCGTGCCGGCGATTGGACCGGGTGCGATGGAGTTCACGCGGATGCCCTCCGGCCCCCACTCCAGCGCCAGACAGCGCATCATCTGATCGATGCCGGCCTTGGCCGCGCAGGCATGCACCTGCGCTTGCGCCGGTTGAAAGGACTGCAGTGCCGAGATATTGATGGCCACGCCGCCCGGGCGCCGCAGGTGTGGGTACGCCGCCTTCAGTACGTGAAAGCTCCCGATCAGGTCGATGTCGATCACCGTGCGGAATCCCTTCGGCGAGAGCTCCGCGGCACGCGCGAGGAAATTGCCCGCGGCTCCGGAGACTACAATGTCGATCGCGCCGCAGCGGGCGACGCACTCCTGCATCGCAGCCTCGACGGCTTCAAACTCACGCACGTCTGCCGCTCGCCCGGCAGCGCTCGGCCCGAGCAGAGCTACGGCAGCCTCCACTTTCTCCGGCTTGCGACTGATCACATAGACTTGCGCGCCAAGTTCGACGAATCGCTGAGCGATGGCCAGGTTGATGCCGCTGGTGGCGCCCGCAAGAAATGCCGTCCGTCCCGCCAGCAGGTCAGGCCGGAATACGTCGCGCTGCGGTGGATGATGCATGTAGGGCCAGGATCCGAGGCATGGCACTCGCCACGCCCCGACCGTACCAGAAAGACGCCGCGCGTGGGTTACACGCGCGGCATCGATCATCACCGCTGGCAGGTGCTTACCAGTCTGCGCTGCAACCGCGGCAACGGCGTCAGTGGTGACCCGTCGCGGGACGTGCTGACGGCCTGACGGTCTCGTGGACCTTACCGGCACTCGGCAGCAGCATCGGCACACGCTCGCGGTACCGCCTATAGTCGTCGCCCAGGAACGTCTCCAGGTCCCGCTCCTCGAAGCGCACACCGATGAAGATGTAGGCACTCATGCCAAGTGCGAAGACCAGGTGGCCGAGCGTCATGTCGGGTGTCGCCCAGAACGCGAGCAGCAGGCCGAGGTAGATCGGGTGGCGCACGAACTTGTAGAAGTACGTGACCTTGAACGGCGGGTGCCTGTACTGCCTGTGCAGCAAATCGAGGGTTACCTGCCGCAGGCCAAACAGGTCGAAGTGGTCGATGATGAACGTGGACAGCAGCACGATCACGAATCCCGCGGCGAACACACCCCACAGCACCGTCGAGACCCACGGCGTTTCGACGTGCCAGATCGCGGCGGTCATCGGCCTCCACTGCCAGTACATCAGGGCCAGCACCAGGCTGGTCGCGAGCACGAACGTGCTGCGCTCCACGCTCTGCGGCACGAACCGCGTGAGCCATTTCTTGCAACCCGGACGCGCCATGATGGAATGCTGCACTCCGAACAGTGCGACCAGACCAAGGTTCACCAGCAGCGCAATCGCCACCGGCGACGCCATACCATCGTCGATGCCCTTCGGCACAAACTGGTTCGCCAGAAATCCGATCAGGTAAAGGAACGCAGCAAGGAACAAGCCGTACGCGCCGAAGCCGTACACAAACGCAATTATCCTGGCCATTGCTATTCCCCCCGAGATTGACAATGGATATCGTGCGGATCACGCCCTCCAGCGACGCAGCAGTGCAGCGTGTTGTGCACCGCACAGCCAGGCCGTCAATGGACGCAGCTCTGACCATACGCCGGCCGGCACAGGAATCAACCTTGATTGGTGAGCCCCTGCGCCTAGCTGAGCCGCAGGGCTCCCAGGCCGGGACGCTTGCGTCCAGCCAGCATGCGCGGCGGCCATTCAAGTTATATTCCGGCGGATTAGCGCGCACTCCCTGCGAAAGGAACCACCGCCATGGCGTTCGAGACCATCGACTACCGCACCGACGGACCCATCGCGAAAATTACCCTGAATCGCCCCAACGAACTCAATGCGATCGTGCCGCCGATGCCGGACGAGTTCGAGTCGGCAATTCATCAGGCAACACGGGACAAGGCCGTGAAGGTCATCATCCTGCGCGGCGCCGGACGTTCCTTCTGCGCGGGCTACGACTTTTCCGGCGGGTTCCAGCACTGGAACGAATACATCACTACGGATGGTACCTGGGATGCCGGCAAGGATTTCGCGTTTGCGACAGCCGACGCAGTGGCGCCGACCCAGAAGTTCATGAGCATGTGGCGTTCGCCCAAGCCGGTCATCGCCCAGGTGCATGGCTGGTGCGTTGGCGGCGGCAGTGATACGGCCCTGTGTGCCGACATCGTCATCGCCAGTGACGACGCACGGATCGGTACGCCGTATTCCAGGATGTGGGGCGCGTACCTGAGCGGAATGTGGCTCTATCGCCTAGGCCTGACCAAGGCAAAGGAGTACGCGCTGACGGGCAACGCTCTGTCAGGTCGCGAGGCGGCCGACATCGGCCTGATCAACTCTGCCGTTCCGTTCGAGAAACTGGAGCAGACCGTGCTCGACATGGCGCTGCGGCTCGCCTCGATTCCGTTCTCGCAACTGGCCGCCATGAAACTCGTGGTCAATCAGGCCTACGAGAACATGGGCCTCGCCAGCACACAGACACTCGGGCCCATACTCGACGGGTTGATGAGGAACACGCCCGAAGCGCTCGCATTCATTCGCCGGGCGGAAACGGAAGGGGTGCGCGCGGTGGTGGCGGAGCGCGACGGACTGTTCGGTGACTACAGCCAGGCGCCCGCCAGCGAGCAGCCAGACCCGAACAACGTGATTTCGCTCTGATCATGGCGCAACGCGGCTGGCAGGATCGAATCGCGGCGGTCGGGACAATCGCAGCCGTACGCCGCCACCGATGAAATGTGTACGAAGCGGCACGTGCTGCCCTCACGGCAGGCTGTGAGCAGGCGGCCTGTCCCGTTGCAGTTCACGTCCCAGGCCGGGTTGGCCGACATGTCCACGCCACACACGTCGGCACCCTGGTCGCGGGCGCGCTTCGCCAACGCGCGGCCGATGCAACCGTTGGCACCCGTGATGAAGACGCGCTGCGGAGGGAGAATTCGCGATTCGACGTCCACGGCTGCTGTCTCAGCCGCGCCTGACCACCGACTTGAGACGCCGCAGCGCCTCGTCGAGCAGCCTCTCTCAGGGCTGCAGCTGGCGCAGGCCGTCGGTAATCGCGTCCATCGCCTGCACGAAGAACCACTCGATGACCGCCGGGTCGTTCCCCAGATTGATGCCGCTGCCGCCGTAGATGCCGCTGCTCCTGGGCGCCGGCTGGGCGGGATGGTGCGCATAGGCGACGGCCTCCGCGAGATCCCGGTCGAAGCCATCGACGACGCCCGGCTGTGTCTGCGGCCCGGTCACGCACATGTGGATCGCATTCGGGTTCTGCTGCCCATTGAAGCGCCAGCCGCGCTGCTTCATGAAGTCGTTGACATGATAGATGTCGAACGCGTCCGACCGGAACGAGAAGCAGAAGGTCGGGCGACCCATCAGGCGCAGGTCGGCGTGGCGCTTCACCGACGCCTGCATGGCGAAGGCGGTGTCGAAGATCTTGCGGGCGCGCTCCAGGTAGCCCTGCCGGCCGAGGCTCATCATCGAGGCCCAGGTGGCGGCGATGAGCCCGCCGGAGCGGCTGCCGGCGAGGCCCGGCGAGGCGTACGCGCCGCCCTTCCAGTCGCCGCGCACGTAATAGTGATGCTGCCGGTAGGACTTGTCGCGCCACGCCAGCACGGACGTGCCCTTGAGCCCGTAGCCATACTTGTGCGTGTCGGCCGAGATCGACGTGACGCCCGGCAAGCGGAAGTCGAAGACCGGGATGTCGGGATAGCCGAGGTCCTGGCCCCACGGCAGAATCCAGCCCCCGAGGCAGCCGTCCACGTGCAGCCCGACGCCCCGCCCGACCGCGAGATCTGACAGCGCCTCGATCGGATCGATCGTGCCGTACGGGTAGTTGCCGGCCGAGCCGATGATCACCACCGTCTCGTCAGTGATCGCGTCGCGGACGAAATCAACGTCCACCTGTGTCGTTTGCGGATCGGTCGGTGCCACGACGACCCCGATGCCGAACAGGTGGGCCGCCTTGGTGAACGCCGGGTGCGCCGTCTCCGGCCAGATCATCTGCGGCCGCGTGACCCCGCGCCGCGCCCTGGCGTAATCGCGGTAGGCCAGCATTGCGTTCAGGATGGACTCGGTGCCGCCGAAGCCCAGTGCGCCGCACGCCCGCTGCGAATGGTCGCGCGCCTGCACGGCCTCGCCGTGCAGCATGTCGAGCGTCATGGCGATGATGTCGCTTTCGAAACGACTCATGCTCGGGCACATGTCCCGCTGCAGCGCGTTCATGTGGCTGAAGAGCCCGAACACCTCGTTCAGAAATTCGTAATGCTCATGGTCACCGCAGTAGATCGAGCCGGAGCACTTGCCGCTCTCCCAGAGACCGTCCTCGCGCTTCGCCATCGAGTACAGCTGCTCGAGGATCTCGCTGTGCTCGAGGCCCTGTTCCGGGAAGCGGGTCACGACGCCGTACTCCGGGGCATACGGGTACAGCTCCCTCACCAACATATCGCGATCCATGGACTCGGTGCTCCTCAGGGCGGTGAATTGCAGCCGCGATCAGTCATGACTGCGAGCGCTGCCGCGTGCAACGTGGCATTGGCCGCGGCCACGACGGTGCCTCCATCGAGCGGCGTGCCGCCGCTGAGATCGGTCACGACGCCGCCCGCGCCCTCGATGATCGGCACCAGCGGCAGGATGTCGTAGGGCATCAGGGAACTGTCCACCATCAGGTCGATGCTCCCCTGCGCGACGAGCGCAAAGGCGTAGCAGTCACCGCCCCAGCGCTGCAGGCGGCAACGACTGCTGAGCCGCCGATACCGCTCGAGCAGTTCCGGTTGCTGGAACATGGTCGGGTGCGTGCTGTACAGCACCGCGTCGGCCAGGTCTGCATCGGCGCGCGTCCGCAGCGGTGACTCCGTGCTGCCGATGCGCAGGCGGGCGCCACCCTCGGGGTCCGCGAACCAGGTCTCGCCGGTGAACGGCTGGTGCATGATGCCGACGAGCGGCCGGTCCTCGACGACGAGTCCCAGCAGGATGCCCCACGTCGGCATGCCGCTGATGAACGAGCGCGTACCGTCGATGGGGTCGATGATCCAGTAGGTCGAGCCCTCGCCCACCGTGCCGTGTTCCTCCCCGGCGATACGGTGATCGGGGAACGCCTGCAGCAGACGCTGGCGGATCAGTGCCTCGATGCGCCTGTCCGCTTCGGTGACGGGATCGTAGTAATCGCCTTGCCGCTTGTCCTCGACCGTGATCCGCTTGCGGAAGTATTCGAGTGCGATCGGCCCGGCCTCGAGCACGGCGGCCAGGCCCGCCTGGAGGTACTGCCGGGTATCGGGCTGCCTCATGGCAGCG
>Ga0079037_100000391_pt1 | contig 19308 bp, 15 predicted proteins | sample Mud3Dept4metaG_FD_71479 | JGI IMG/M metagenome (GOLD analysis project Ga0079037, IMG submission 71479) | Freshwater wetland microbial communities from Ohio, USA, analyzing the effect of biotic and abiotic controls - Mud 3 Core 4 Depth 4 metaG | ecosystem: Environmental > Aquatic > Freshwater >... | reverse complement strand
CGAGGTCAACGTCCGGGGCAAGCGGCTGCGGGCCGCCTTCGACGATCTGCGTCCGCTCGGCGCCCCCGCGGGTGGCGGCGCGGGCCCCGCGCGCGCCGCTGCGCGCGGCACGGTCGTCGTGCACGTGCACGCGCACGAGTCCTCGGCCACCGAGCTCAACGTCATCGGGTGCACCGTCGACGAAGCAGTGTCGCGCGCGGACAAGTTCCTCGACGAGGCGATGGTCGGCGAGCTGCGGCAGGTCCGGCTGGTGCACGGGCACGGCACCGGCCAGTTGCGCCGCGGTCTCGCCCTGTTCCTCTCGGGCCACCCCCTCGTCGCCCGCTTCGGACCCGCCCCACCCGACCAGGGAGGCGGGGGGGCCACCGTCGTGGATCTCAAGGAGTAGGGACCGGTCATCATGCCGCTGTATCCCCAGGCCTTCGTCGACGAGGTCCGCTTCCAGGCGGACATCGTACAGGTGGTGCAGGAGACGGTTCCGCTCCGCAAGACGGGCGCCACCTACAAGGGCCTGTGCCCGTTCCACGCCGAGAAGACCCCGTCCTTCCAGGTCAACCGCGAGAAGGGCTTCTTCCACTGCTTCGGTTGCGGGGTGGGCGGCGACGTCTTCAAGTTCGTCGAGCTGCGCGACAAGGTGGGGTTCGGCGAGGCGGTGCGTCACCTCGCCGAGCGCTTCGGCATCCCGGTGCCGAAAGGGCAGCCCTCGCGCGATCCGGCGGCCGACGCCGAGCGCGAGACGCTGCTGCGCATCCACGAGGTGGCGGCGGCCTTCTTCCGGGCCCAGCTCGCCGGCACCGCCGGGCGGGGAGCGCGGGAGATGCTGGCCGGCCGCGGCATCACGGAGGAGACGATGGGCCGTCTCGGCCTGGGCCTTGCCCCCTCGGGCTGGCGCGGGCTCAAAGACCACCTCGCGCGGGAGGGCTTTTCGGTGCAGGCGGCGGTCCGCAGTGGGCTGCTGACCCTGCGCGAGGATGGCGAGTCGTTCGATCGGTTCCGGAACCGCCTGATGATCCCGATCTGCCGGGAATCGGGCTCGGTGATCGCCTTTGGCGGCCGCGCGATCCTCCCGGACCAGGTGCCCAAGTACCTGAACTCCCCTGAGACCCCGATCTACTCCAAGAGCCGCACGCTCTACGGCCTCCACCTGAGCAAGGGCGCCATCCGCGAGGCGGGCCTGGCCGTCATCGTCGAGGGGTACTTCGACTTCGCGCAGGCCTGGCAGGCCGGCGTGCAGCATGCGGTGGCCACCTGCGGCACGGCCATGACGACCACACAGGCGCAGCTGCTCCGTCGCTTCGCCAACCGCGTGGTGCTGAGCTACGACGGCGACACGGCCGGGCAGGGCGCGGCCGAGCGCTCGTGCGAACTGCTGGTATCGGAGGGGTTCCAGGTGAAGGTGGCGGTGCTCCCGCCGGGGGACGATCCCGACACCTTCGTGCGCCGGCAGGGGCCAGACGCATACCGCAACACCATCACCGGGGCGGAACCCTACCTGGAGTACTTGCTGGAACGGACCTCCAAGGGACACAATCTGACCGACCCGGACAGCCGCCGGGATTTCATCCAGAAGATGCTCGCGGTGGCCGCGCGCATCCCCGAGGCGCCCGCCCGCGATCAGTTCGCCGACCGGATCGCGCACCAGGCGCAGGTGAGCGAGGACGTGGTGCGGTCGGAGATCCGCAAGGCGGCCGTGTCGCGACGGACGGCGCTGCCGGCCCCGGTCGAGCCGGCGGCCCTGCGGCTGAAGCCCGCCGAGCGGCACCTCCTCGCGGGCCTGCTGCACGAGCCCGCCCGCGTTCTGGACGCCCTGGCGGGCCTCGACGAGGCCGATCTCGAGGGGTTGGCGGGAGGCGGCATCCTGCGGACGGCGCGCGAGGTGGGGCGTCTGGCGCCCGAGGTGGTGCCGGGTCTCCTGTTTGCGCGTCTAACGGAAGGAGAGGCGCAGTTGCTGGCGGCGTTGGCCGCCACCGAGGCCCCGGCCGATCCGGTCGAGTGTGCCCGCACGCTGCGCCAGCTGCGATACGAACGCGAGCGTGCCGCGCTGCAGCGGGAGCTGGACCGGCTCCAGGGGCTGGGGTCCACCGCCGATCCGGCGGCCGTCGACGATCTGCTCACGCGGAAGACCGAGCTGCTCACCCGGCTCGAGGTCCTGAAGAGTTAGGAGGCAGTGCGTTGTCCATCGAGGAAAAATACGACGAGATCCGGCAGCTCATCTCCATCGGCAAGGAGAAGGGCTACCTGCTGTACGACGAGGTCAACGAACTCCTCCCCTCCGACCTCACGTCGTCGGAGGACCTGGACGACCTCTTCTCCACCTTCGGCAGCGCGGGCATCGAGGTCGTCGATTCCGAGCAGAAGTACCGCGAGGACAAGCTCCTCGAGCGGCCGGAGGCCGGGGAGGACCTCGAGCTCGACCTCACGCCGGGCGCCCTCGACAAGACCAACGACCCGGTGCGGATGTACCTCCGCGAGATGGGCACCGTGCCGCTGCTCACGCGCGAGGGCGAGGTGGAGATCGCCAAGCGCATCGAGCGCGGCAAGCTCGCGGTGATCAAGTCCATCTCGCGGACGCCGACCGTCGCGCGCGAGATCATCACGCTCGGCGACCAGCTGCGCGCCGGCGAGCGTACGATCCGGGAGCTGGTGATCTTCAACGATGAGGAGATCACCGACGAGCGGATCGACGAGCGCGTGAAGGAGGTCCTCCGGCAGACCGAGGGCGTGCGCCGGTCGTTCCTCGAGTGGAAGAAGCGCGACGAGAAGCTCCAAGGCACGCTCAAGAAGGACAAGAAGAAGTACCGGCGCGCGTGGTGGCGCGCCCAGCGCGCGCGCGTGGAGTGGTCGCGCCTGATCCGGCGGATCGAGTTCACCGAGGCCGTGAAGCGCCGGCTGGTGGACCAGATCAAGCTGCAGGTGGAGGACGTCCAGAAGCTGCAGCGGGAAATCGACGGCATCACGCGCACGCTCACGGCCAAGGGCCGGAAGGCGCCGAAGCTCAAGGAGGAGGAGAAGAAGGCCCTCGCCCGGCGGCAGCGCGACCTGCGGACCGACGTGCGCGAGCAGAGCGAGCAGCTCGAGGAGACGCCCGAGCGGCTGCGCCACACCCTCGAGACGATCCTCGACGGCGAGATGCGCGCCGAGCAGGCCAAGAAGGAGCTCGTCGAGGCCAACCTGCGCCTCGTCGTGTCGATCGCGAAGAAGTACACCAACCGCGGGCTGCAGTTCCTCGATCTGATCCAGGAGGGGAACATCGGCCTGATGAAGGCGGTCGACAAGTTCGAGTACCGGCGCGGCTACAAGTTCTCGACCTACGCCACCTGGTGGATCCGGCAGGCCATCACGCGCGCGATTGCCGACCAGGCGCGGACCATCCGCATCCCGGTCCACATGATCGAGACGATCAACAAGCTGATTCGCACCTCGCGCGCGCTGGTCCAGGAGCTCGGCCGGGAGCCCACCTCCGAGGAGATCGCCCAGCGGATGGACATCCCGGTGGCGAAGGTGCGGAAGGTGCTCAAGATCGCCCAGGAGCCGATCTCGCTCGAGACGCCGATCGGCGAGGAGGAAGACAGCCACCTCGGCGACTTCATCGAGGATCGCAACGTGATGTCGCCGGCCGATGCGGTGATCAACCTCAACCTCAAGGAGCAGACCGAGGCGGTGCTCAAGACGCTCACGCCCCGCGAGGAGAAGGTGATCAAGATGCGGTTCGGCGTGGGCGACGGCTCGGAGCACACCCTCGAGGAAGTCGGGCAGAACTTCGCGGTGACCCGCGAGCGCATCCGCCAGATCGAGGCCAAGGCGCTCCGCAAGCTGCGTCATCCCTCGCGCAGCCGGAAGCTGAAGGCGTTCCTCGAGGGGCGGCAGTAGTCAGTGTGCCGGCCAGGGCCCGTTCGCCCGGCCGGCGCGCGTCGGCGGGTGTGGGCCCATAGCTCAGCGGTCAGAGCCGCCGGCTCATAACCGGCCCGTCCCAGGTTCGAATCCTGGTGGGCCCACCAGCACCCGCACCATGGAGCGGTTCGCCGCGATGCATCCCGACCTCCAGCAGCTCATCGACCTGCAGGGCCTCGACCACGACCTCGACGCGCTGCGCCATGCCATCGACGCGGTGCCGCAGCGCCGGGAGGCCATCGAGGCGCGGGTGGCCCGCGAAGCCGAGGCCGTCGCCGCCGCGAAGCAGCGTGTCTCCGACAACCGTGCCGCGCGGCAGGTCATCGAGAGGGACCTCCAGCTCCAGCAGGGTCGGCTCTCGAAGTTCCGCGACCAGCTCATGGCTGTGAAGACGAACAAGGAGTACCAGGCGATGCAGGTGGAGATCGCCACGGCCGAGGGCGAGGTGCGGCGGCTCGAGGACCAGCTGCTCGAGCGGATGATGGAGGCCGACGAGGCCGCCGCGGCGCTCAAGCAGGCCGAGGCCACCCATGTCGCCGACAGGGCGGCCGCGCAACAGGAGATCGCGGCGCTCGAGCGCGAGGCGGCCGACCTCGCCCAGCGGGCCGCCGCACGTGCCACCGACCGCGACGCGCTCGCCGCGCGGATCCCCGCCGAGCCGCTCGCGGTCTTCGAATCGGTGCGCGCCCGTCGCGGCGCGCTCGTCGTGGTGGAAGCCCGCGACGGCCACTGCACCGTGTGCCACGTGCGCCTGCGGCCGCAGGTGTTCAACGACATCCGCCGCAACGAGCACCTGATCAAGTGCGACAGCTGCGGCCGGCTGCTCTTCTTCGTGCCGCCCGCGACGCCGGCGCCGCCGGCGCCCGCGGCCCAGCCCTGACGAGGCCGGGCCACGAGTGACCCTGGGCGTGTGGCGGCCGTGGCCAGGCGTGTCAGCGCTGTGCAGCGACACCACGTGGGCGGAAGGCACGAGGCGTACGGCGTGGGCCGGACCCGGGCGCGAGGCGTTCGGCGGAGGGCGGAAGGCGGACTCATGATCGTGGCCTACATCGACGGCGGCTCGCGCGGTAATCCCGGGCCGGCCGGCTATGGCGTGCGCGTGGAGTCGCCCGAGGGCGAGGCGCTCGCGGAGTTCCACGCGGCCATCGGCATCGCGACCAACAACGTGGCCGAGTACAACGGCTTGATCGCAGCGCTGCGCTTCCTGTCGGAGCAGGGGCACCGCCGTGCGCTCGTGCGATCGGACTCCGAGTTGCTCGTGAAGCAGATGCGGGGCGAGTACCGCGTCAAGAACCCCGGCCTGTTCCCGCTCTACCAGGAGGCGAAGCGGATCGCGGCGGGGTTCGAGTCGCTGCGCTTCGAGCACGTGCGCCGCGAACGCAACGCCCACGCCGATCGCCTGGCCAACACGGCGATGGACGAGGCGCGCTGATGGCCGGCGCGACCGCGATGGACACCGTCGCGATCCCTGCCGGGTTCCACGCTGCGGATGCACCGTGGGGACGGGTGCTCGTCTGCGCTCCGCTCGCCGCCGTGGCCCGCCACGCCTTCACGTTGCGCGATCTCGACCTGCACGCCGATCGCAATGGCAGCCGGCGCCGGTGGGACGCCGTGGCGGCGTGGCTCGGCGCGCAACCGCCCCTGCGCCGGGCCCGCCAGGTTCACGGCACGGCGGTCGTCCATGCGCAGGGCGACGCACCCGCCAGCCCGCCGGACGGCGACATCGTCGTCGCGGTCGATCATGGCCTGGGGGTGGCGGTGCAGGTGGCCGACTGCGTGCCCCTGCTGCTGGCCGATGCCCGCTCGGGCGCGGTAGCGGCGGCTCACGCGGGGTGGCGCGGTACGGCGGCGGGCGTGGCCGCCCGCGCGGTGGCAGCGCTCCGCGAGCTCGCCGGCACCGACCCGGCCGATGTGGTGGCGGCCATCGGACCGTGCATCGGGCCCTGCTGTTACGAGGTGGGTGACGAGGTGCGCGAGGCGTTCGCGCGGGAGCGCGGCGGCATCGCCGACGCCTGGTTCGCGCCCGGCGCGGACGGGCGCTGGCAACTCGACCTGTGGGCAGCCAATCGCGATCAGTTGCGTTCAGCGGGGATCGCCGACGGCCACGTGCACCTCGCTCGCTTGTGCACGATGACAGGATCGGCGTCGTTCTTCTCGTACCGCGCCGAGGGAGCCGCCGCCGGCCGCATGTGCGGCGCCATCCGGGCAGGAGGGCCGGCGTGACCATCGTCGGGCTCGGCATCGACGCAACCGAGATCGACCGCATCGAGGCCACGATCGCCCGCCACGGCGATCGCTTCCTCTCGCGGATCTTCACCGAGGGGGAGATCGCCTACTGCCAGCGCCACCGCAATCCCGGGCCGTCCTTCGCGGCGCGGTTCGCGGCCAAGGAGGCCGTGATGAAGGCGCTCGGGACCGGCCACGCGCAGGGCGTGCTCTGGCGCGACGTGGAGGTCGTGCGTCACGGCGGACCGCCGCAACTCCGGTTGCACGGTGGCGCACTCCGCCGCTTCGAGGCCCTCGGCGCCCAGTGCTCGCTGCTCACCCTCACGCACGCGCGTGACCTCGCGATCGCGCAGGTGTTGCTGCTCGGTCCGCCGCGGTCAACCCCGGTATCCGGATAGCGGGCACCCGCGCACCCCTCGACCGGCGGCCCTGCCGGGACCGCCCGCCAACCTTCAACCCGTCAACGACTTACACCAACGGGCCACGACCGCAGCGCGCGGCACGCCGCTTGATCACCTACCCGCCAGACCCGTCCTCGACGGGGGCTCGCGTCCGGCACCCGGCGCGAGACATGAGCGCGCGAGGGAGCGGCAGATGGTGGTCAAGATCTTCCCCAACGACAAGGGCAACCCGCCCGGCAAGCTCGCCGATGCCGAGCTGCACTTCACCGAGGGCGTGCTCGACGGCCTCAAGCTGATTGGCTTCGCGGTGTGGGAACGGCGTGGCGGCAACGGACGCAACGTCACCTTCCCCGCGCGCCAGTACGCCGTCAACGGCGAGCGGCGCAGTTTCGCGTTGCTGCGGCCCGCGTCCAACGCGGAGGCCCAGGAGAAGCTGCGGGACCTGATCCTGCAAGCCTTCGCGGACTTCGAAGCCCAGAATGCCGTCGCCAGTTGACGGCAGCACCCGCCGGGCAGGCCGCCACACCGGTGGTGTGGACGCCGGCCACGCGGCGTCCCGGCCCCAGGCGAGCACCGGGTGCGCGCCTGCCCGCGGGAATCGGTGGCTCGTGCCGCGGCCAACGCGTCGTGTCAGCGCCTGGGCGTGCTGCCGGCCCAGGTCAGCGGCACGAGGTTGCCGGCCAGATACCGCTCCCGGTCCGACACGTCGTAGATGCGCGCGTCGGCCGGCGGGATCGTGCGCACGCGCGGTGGCCAGTCGAGTCGTCCCACCGTGGGGTGTCCGGCGAAGCGGGCCCTGAACGGGCCTTCCTCGTCGTGATCGAACACGAGGAGGACCGGGCGGCCGCCGGCGGCGGCGAGGTCGAGCGTCGCGTCGAGGCCCGAGGCGTCGAGGAGGTCCCACCGGAGGATCGACGCGTGCGTGTAGTAGGCGAGGCTGCCGCTGTGCTGGACCGCGAGCACGATTGGCGGCGTTCCCGGCAGCTGGGACACCTGGGCGGCGACGTCGAGGTAGCGCCGCTCGATCGTGTCGAGGTCGAACACGCGGTCTTCGAACGCCACGCGCAGCTGCGCGCCGCCCGCGATTGTGAGGACGACGAGGCCGGCACACGCGGCGGGGGCTGGGGGCAGGCGCGCGAGGAGGCCCAGGAGGGCGGTCACCGCGAGCGCGACGCAGAACGGAAGTCCCGGCAGGAGAAACCGAAGGTACGACCAGTTCTCGAAGACCGCGTAGGGCAGGTACATGCCGAAGGTCACGACGGCCAGCGCGGCTAGGAGCAGCGCGGTCCCCATGCGGGCGCCGGGAGCGATTCGTCGCGTCACCCACGGGGCCAGCGCGAGCGGCGCGAGCCAGAGCACGCGAGCGTGGGTCTCCCAGAGCCAGCCGGCGTAGAGGTGCAGGTTCGGCCGCACGTTCGCCCGGTCGTAGAGGTAGTCGGACGGTCCGTAGCCGGAGAGGAGTGGAGATCCATAGAGATGGTCGTTCAGCAGGGCAACGGCCACGCAGCCGGGTACGACGCCGGCCGAGAAGACCGCCGCGCGGCGGAGGCGTGCGCCCAGGGATCCGGCAGCGTGACGTCGGTACCACGACAGCGGGTGCGCGGCGGCCCCCCCGCCTGCGGGGTCGCTCTGCAGCAGTACGAAGAGGCCGAGCGCGGCCGCCAGCGGCACGAGATTGGGGCGTGTCAGCACAGCCATCGACGCCGCGAGCCCGCCCCCGAGGAGTGCCGCCGGCGTGCCGGTCATGCAGCCGAGCGCCGCGAAGGCCCACCAGGCTGCCGCGGGGACATCCGACATCGGCTGGATGATCTGATAGAGGAACGCGGGGCTCGTGGCGACGAGCAGGGCCGTCCCGAGGCCGATCCGCGCATCGGCGAACCGCCGTCCCAGTGCAAACGAGAGCCACACCAGCAGCGCGCCGAGCACCGGGACCACCAGGTATCCGGCGCGCTCGCCGCCGACGGCACGAGCCGCGGCAAACACCAGGGGGTAGCCCGGCGAGTACGTGGGGACGAACGTGCCGTGATCGGCCCCGGGACGATACCCGAGCGGCGCGAAGGCCCAGGGCCCCACCGAGGGCCGCAGGCGCGTGGCCAGCTCGTGACGCTGGGTGAGGCGCCCGTCGAGCCACAGGCGCGATTGGCTGACGTAGCCGGAGGAGTCCGCGCCGCCGGCGATGAACGACCCGGCTCCGATGCCCGTGGCGAGCGTGGCGGCCGCCATCGCGACGGCGACCGCCGCCGGCCACCTGGAGCCCGGGGTCCAGGCCTGCGCCAGACCGTCGAGCAGGCGGCGACGGCCGGCCGTGAGCCACACGACCGCCGTCACCAGGCAGGCGGCAAGGAACAGGGGCCACGGCGATCGCACCGACACCGGGCCAACGACGGCCCCGCCGCTCGACCAGACCAGCAGTGTCGTGGCCCACAGCGCGAGGGCCAAGGCCCCGAGCGATCGGACTGCGCGGGAGCTGGCGTCGCGACTCACCGGGGGACCGCCTCAGGAGAGCACGGGAAGGAAGCGCTCGTTGTCACGGGACCGTTTCGGGGGCAGCGTCCACTCCTCGCGCAGCCCCTTCTCGAACTCCGTGCGGAAGAAGCCCCGCTTCATGCCGCCCTCGATGATGTCCCAGGGCAACCACGCATCGCCACTCCGATCCCGGAACAGGATGCGGTCGGCGTCGACGCCGGCCTCGGCCACCGCCGCACGCCACTGGCCGCCATTGCGTTCCGCTGCAACGATCGCGGGGGCCACGCGGCGGTCTCCGAGCGACAGCAAGGCCTGGTAGTAGGAGTGCCGCTCCGACTTGATCGTGAAGTAGACGTTGTCGATGCCCGCGGTGAGCTGCCGCAGCCGTTTGATCTTGCGGTCGGTCACGGCCGCCGTCTCGAGGGGGAGCCACTGGTAGGCGGTGCCCGGCTTCGGCACGAGCGGATTCACGCTGGCGACGATGCGGCCGATGCGCCCGCGGGCACGGGCGTGCTTCACCATGCGGGCCTTCATCTCGAGTGTGAGGTCGCGGATTGCCACGAGGTCCTCGTCGGTCTCCGTCGGCAGCCCGATCATGTAGTAGAGCTTCAGGTTCTCGATGCCGCTCGCGAAGATCAGATCCGCCCGGTCGAGGACCTCCGCGTTGGTCACCGTCTTGTTGATCACCCGGCGCAGGCGGTCGGACCCCGTCTCGGGGGCAATCGTGATCGATCGCTCCCCGCTCTCCCGCAACATCGCCACGATCGGCTCGGTGAGGTCGTCGAGCCGGAGCGAAGCCGGGCTGATGCCGTAGCCCAGCTCGAGCAGGCGCCGAAGGATGCGCTCGATCTCCGGGTGATCGCAGAGCGCGATCGACACCAGCCCCACCCGCCTCGCCGCGGGCCGCGCGGCCTCGGCGAGCGCCAGGATCCGGTCGGCCGGGAACGCCCGCACCGGCAGGTAGTTGTAGCCCGCCCAGCAGAACCGGCACAGGTTCGCGCATCCGCGCACCACCTCCACGAGGAACCGCGATCCGAATTCGGTGTCCGGGGTGAAGATGCTGGTGTGCGGCGGGTCGAGCCCCTCGGTGGCCTTCACCGCGGCCTTCTGCACGGTGGCGGGCGCGCCAGTCCCCGGGCGCGGGTCGAGGCCCGCGAGCAGGCCGGCTTCGTCGTACCGCGGCTCGTAGAAGGCGGGCACGTAGAACCCGCGCTGCCGCGCGAGGCTGCCGAGCACGGCGTCCCGCGTGGATCCGCTGCGGAGCGCCTCGACGAGTGCCGGCACGAGGTGCTCGCCCTCGCCGGCCGCGACCACGTCCGCGAAGGGCGCGAGCGGTTCCGGGTTGACGAAGGTGACGGCTCCGCCGATCACGACGAGGGGATGCCGCGCGTCCCGCTCCGCGGCGTACACCGGCAGACCGGCGAGCCGCAGCATGGTGACCACATTGGTGTAGTCCCACTCGAAGGACACCGAGAAGGCAAGGACGTCGAGGTCGGCCAGGGGCGTCTGCGACTCGAGCGTGAAGAGGCGGACGCCGCCGGCGAGCTGCGCCGCGAGCTCCTGCTTGGGCGGCAGGAACACCCGCTCGCACACCACGTCCTCGAGGTCGTTGAAGAGGCGGTAGACCGTCTGCAGCCCGAGGTTCGACATCCCGACGAAGTACGAGTTCGGGAAGGCAAGGCCGATGCGCAGGCGGCCGGCGTGCGGTTTGCGGACGGCGCCCACCTCGCGGGCGAGCACGTCGCGAGCCCGCTGCCGCAAATCTCGTGCGTTCATGGATCGGATGGGGACGGCGCGGCGTCTGGCGGCCCCAGCACAGGGCCCCGGCGGCCAATCACCGAGGTGGCGCTGCGCCTCAGGCGCCGGCGCTCGCGCGTGCCGTGGGTCTTCTTACTCTACCACGCAGTGCGCGACGGCCCGGCGGAGCCTTGAGTCGTGGTCATTCGTCGGCCCGGCCGACCGGATCCGAAGCCTGGCGGGCGCCGCGCGTCGGTCGCCGGGGTCGCCGGCCGTGCTACGACTCCGATTGCCTCCGCAGGAACGCCGGCATGTCGAGCGCGGAGGTCTCCTCTCCGGCATCGGTGCCCGTCGCCGCCAGGCCCATGGGCAGGGAGATGGCGCTCCGGCGGCCGATGGCCACTTGCACGGAGGCCGCCCGCTCCCGCGCCACCTCCTGGTTGCGCCAGGTGGAGTACTGCTGCAGATCCACCGGCGTGTCGGTGGCGGGGACGGGCGCGGCGGCCTGGACGCCGGCGCGATCGAATCCCGTCGCGATCACCGTGATCTTGATCCGCCCCGTCATCCTCGGATCCACGACGGCCCCCCAGATGATGTTGGCCTCTTCGTGCGCGGCCTCCTGGATGATCGTGGAGGCATCGTTCACCTCCGTCAGGGTGATGTCGGGCCCGCCCGTCACGTTGATGATCACCCCGCGCGCGCCGTTCACCGACGCGTCCTCGAGCAGCGGGCTGGAGATCGACCGGGTGGCCGCCGCCCGGGCCCGATCGACACCCTCGCCGAGGCCGGTCCCCATGATCGCCATGCCCATTCCCGACATGATCGTCTTCACGTCGGCGAAGTCGAGGTTGATCATCCCCGGGACGAGGATCAGGTCCGAGATGCCCTGGATGGCCTGCCGCAGCACGTCGTCGGCCGCCGCGAACGCCTCGCCGATCGGTGTCGAGGGATCGATCGTCGACAGGAGCCGGTCGTTGGGGATGGTGATCACCGTGTCCACGCTGTCGCGCAGCTCGGCGAGCCCGCGCTCGGCCTGGGCGCTGCGCCGCTTCCCCTCGAAGCGGAACGGCTTGGTCACGACGGCAATCGTGAGGGCCCCGAGCTCGCTCGCGAGGCTGGCGATCACCGGCGCGGCGCCGGTGCCGGTCCCCCCGCCGAGCCCCGTCGTCACGAACACCATGTCGGCCCCGTCGAGCGCCTCGATCAGCTTGTCGGTGTCCTCGAGGGCCGCGTGGCGGCCGACGTTGGGGTCGGCGCCCGCGCCGAGCCCCTTGGTGAGCTTCCCCCCGATCTGCAGCTTGGTGGGCGCCGCGTTCATCTGCAAGGCCTGCAGATCCGTGTTGGCCACGATGAACTCGACGCCCTCGAGGCCGGCACGGACCATGCGGTTGACGGCGTTGCCGCCGCCCCCGCCGACGCCGATCACCTTGATCCGCGCCCCCCGGCGGTGCTCCTCGGCCAGCGACAGGCGCAAGGGTGCGGGGGTGATGCCTGAGCCCTCCCCCTGGCTGGCAGTGGTGTACCGGGTGTCGTCCATCGTGGAGCCTCCGTGATCGGTGTCGTGGTCGTGCAGCGTGTCAGGCATTGGGGTAGAACTGACGGATGAGGCCGCGCAGCCGGACAGCCACGCGGGCGAAGGCGTTGCCCGCCCCGCCGCCGTTCTCCTCGGCGGCGTGGCGATGGGCGTACATGACGAGGCCAACGGGTGTCGCAAACGAGGGGCTGGCGATGTGGTCGGTGAGCCCGCCGACCCCGGTGGGCACTCCGCGCCGGATCGGCAGGTCGAAGATCTGCTCGGCGATCTCGGCAAGGCCTTCGAGCATGGCGCCGCCGCCCGTGAGCACGATGCCCGAGTGCAGTGACTTCTCGAAACCGGCCCGCCGGATCTCGTCCCAGAGCAGGTGGAAGATCTCCTCGGCCCGCGGCTGCAGGATGTCGGCGAGGATGCGGCGCGACATCACGCGCGGCCGCCGGCCGCCCACCGAGGCCACCTCCATGGTGTCTTCCTCGGCCACCATGGCCGACAGCGCGCAGCCGCAGCGCCGCTTCACGCGCTCGGCGTCGGGAACGGGCGTGCGCAGGCCGACGGCGATGTCGTTGGTGAAGTGGTCGCCGCCGACCGAGATCACGCCGGTGTGCCACAGGCTGCCGCGCTCGTAGATGGCATAGTCGGTGGTGCCACCGCCGACGTCGACGAGCACCACGCCCAGCTCGCGCTCGTCGGCGGTGAGCACCGACTCGCCCGCCGCGAGTTGCTCGAGCACCATGCCGGTCACGTTCACGCCCGCGCGGTTCACGCAGGTGACCACGTTCTGGGTGGAGGAGGCGTTGCCGGTGATGATGTGGACGTTCACCTCGAGGCGCGAGCCGGTCATGCCGATGGGCGCGCTCACCCCGTCCTGGTCGTCCACGACGAAATCCTGCGGCAGCACGTGCAGGATCTCCCGGCCGGCCGGCAGGTTGACGGCGCGCGCGGCGTCGAGCGCGCGGCCCACGTCGTCGCGGGTGATCTCGCGGTTCTTGCCGGCCACTGCCACCACGCCTCGGCTGTTGAAGCCTTTGACGTGCGCGCCGGAGAGGGCGAGGTGCACGGTGTCGATCTCGATCCCGGCCGTCAACTCGGCCTCCTCGATGGCACGCTTGATGGCGTCGACCGCCGCCTCGAGGTTCACGACCAGTCCGCGCTTCATACCGCGCGACTCGGCCATGCCGATGCCGATCACGTCGAGGGCGCCGCTGTCGGTCGCTTCGCCCACGATGGCCGTCACCTTGGAGGTGCCGACGTCGAGACCCACCACGTAACGCGATTTCCGAGCCACTCGTCCTCCGAGCTGTGCCGCCACCGGCGCTCACTCGATTCGGGTGCGCCGTCTCCATGTCGCGCGTGGGCTCCAGCCCGCGCGCCCGGGTCGAACCACCAGCCAACTGAGCCCCGGGGATCAGTTGGCCGCCGCCCTCCGGATGCCGGGCGCGGCGGGCGCCTCGCTGCCGGGCGCCGGCCGCACGAACACCCGGTCGTCGAACCGGAGATCCACGTAGTCCATCACCGGCACTCTCGACCGCAGGGCGGACGACAACTCGACGTACGACTGCAGGCGCGCCGCGAAGTCGCGGTCGCCGAGGTGGAGCCGCGCCGTGTCGCCGTCGAGCAGTACCACCGCGTCGCGCGGCGTGCTCACGTCCACTTGCGACACCCGCCCGAGGAGGTCCGGCCGCCGAGCGAGGTCGTGCAGCAGGCGCGTGGCGAGCGCGGCACGCGGGCCGCGCCGTGCGGCCTCCACCTGCACCAGCCCGTCCACGATCGGCAGGTCGAGGTCCTCGTGCTGCGGGCCGAACTCGTCAATCACCCCGCCGTCCTCGTCGAGCAGGTAGAGCCGGCCGTTCACGCGCCCGATCCCGAGTGGTACGCGCTCGACGACGACGACCTCCACGGTGTTGGGCAGCACGCGGCGCAGGTCCGCCCTGGCGACCCATGGCGAGCTCTCCAACCGGGCCCGCCACTGGGCGAGGTCCAGGCGGAGGAGATGCTGGCCCTGCAGGCCGTCGAGCAGTGCCGTCACGGCACCGCCGGCGAGCCGGTGGTTGCCCACCACCGTGATGTGCTGCACGGTGAAGCGAGGCGAGCCGACGAGCGCGTGTGCGCCGGCGCCGAGCGCGATCAGGATGACGGTCACCGGCACCGCCACGCGCAGGACGGGCCGCAGCCAGCCCGGCACGCGGCGGCGCGAGGCCGGCCGGCTCGCCGCACGGCGGAACCGCTTGTCCTCGATGGCCTTCACGCCCATGGCCGATCTCCGCGCCGCCTCGTCCTCATCTCAGTCCCAGTCTCCCGTCCCGGTACCGCCGCAGATCACCGGCCGTCACGCATCGGCGCCGACGGCGCGGCGCCCTCCGGATGTTCTCCAGCACCCGCCGTCGCCGGGCTCTCGCGAAGCGCCCGGAGAATCCGCTCCCCCACCGTCCCGATCGAGCCCGCGCCGAGCGTGATCACGATGTCGCCGGGGCGGGCCCGTTGCGCCACCGCCGCCGCAACGGCGTCGATCGGACGCACGATCGCCACGGGGATCCCGCCATGCGCGCGAACGGCGTCCGCGATCGACTCGGCGGTGGCCCCGGGAATCGGGTCCTCGCCTGCGGCATAGACGTCCAAGAGCACGAGTTCGTCGGCGCCGGCGAGCGCCGCGCCGAACTCCTCGCGCAGCTGCGCCGTGCGCGAGTAGCGGTGGGGCTGGAAGACGACCAGCAAGCGCCGGTCGAGCCCCGCCCGGGCAGCGGCGAGCACGGCCGCAATCTCGGTGGGGTGGTGACCGTAATCATCCACCACCATCACGCCGTCCACCTCGCCGAGGAGCTGGAACCGGCGCTCGGCCCCGCGGAACTCCGCAAGCGCGGCCGCCGCCTGCTCGTAGGTCACGCCGAGTTCGAGCGTCACGGCGATGCACGCGAGCGCGTTGAGCAGGTTGTGGCGTCCCGGCACGCGCAGGTGCAGCGCGCCCAGGCTGCGGTGGCGCTCCCCGGGCTGCAGCCGGCCCGCCACCTGGCAGCGCGATCCGAACGGCTCGAGCTGCACGTCGCGCGCGATCAGATCCGCGCTCGCTTCCTCGATCCCGTAGGTCACCACGCGACGCGTCATCGCCGGCAACAACCCCCGGAGCTCGGGATCGTCGAGGCAGGCCACCACGGCGCCGTAGAACGGCACCTTGTTGGCGAAGTCCACGAAGGCCCGCTGCAGCTGCGCGTAGGTGCCGTAGTGATCGAGGTGCTCGCGATCGACGTTGGTGATCACGGCGAGCACCGGCGACAGCCGGAGGAAGGAGCCGTCGCTCTCGTCGGCCTCCGCCACCATGTACTGCCCCTGCCCGAGGCGCGCATTGGAGCCGAAGGCGCTGAGACGCCCGCCGATCACGGCCGTCGGGTCGAGGCCCGCCCGCTCGAGCGCCAGGGCGATCATCGACGTGGTGGACGTCTTGCCGTGCGCGCCGGCCACGGCGATGCCCGATCGCAGTCGCATCAGCTCGGCGAGCATCTCAGCCCGCGGGATCACGGGGACGTGCAAACGCCGGGCTTCCACGACCTCGGGGTTGTCGTCCCGAATCGCGGAGGACACGACGACGACGTCGGCTTCGCCGACGTGGGCGGCCGCGTGGCCCTCGTGGACACGCACCCCGAGCTGCGCCAAGCGCGCCGTGATGGCCGAGCCCTTCACGTCGGATCCGCTCACCGCGTAGCCGAGGTTCACCAGCAGCTCGGCGATCCCGCTCATGCCGATGCCCCCGATGCCCACGAAGTGAATGTGCCTGGTGCGTCCGAGCACGGTCTCCTCGTTACCTCCGCGGCTCCCGTCGGATGGCCGGCGCGGGCCTGTTCGCCCTGCGACTCGCAACCTGCGACCTGCGCCTCGACATCGTCAACACCGCCGATCTCCCGGACTAGGCCGTGCGATCCGCCAGCGCCAGCAGGCGCGTGGCGATCACCTCGGCGGCCTCTGGTCGTGCGAAGGTGCGCACGGCGGTCGCGATCCGCAGGCGGCGTGGCTCGTCGGCGACGAGCGCGCCCAGCGTGTCGGCCAGCCGTGCGCCCGTGAGGTCGCGCTGCTCTATCATCAGCGCCGCCCCGGCCGAGACGAGTGCCTCGGCGTTGTGCCGCTGGTGATCGTCGGTGGCCGTCGGGAGCGGCACGAGGACTGCCGCCCGGCCGGCCGCCGCCAGTTCCGCCAGCGTCGTCGCCCCCGCCCGGCAGACGATCAGGTCGGCAGCGGCCATCTCGCGATCCATGTGATCGAGGAACGGCTCCACCCGAGCCCGCAGGCCCGCCGCGTGGTACGCGTCGCGCACCGCCTCGAGATCCGCAACCCCGGTCTGGTGCGTCACGTCCATGTTCGTCGCTGCCAGCCGCGGGGCCGCCTCCGACATCGCCACGTTGATGCCGTGCGCTCCCTGCGATCCACCGAACACCAGCAACCGGGCGGGCCGGCCCTCGAGGCGCGGCGCCGGTCCGGCGGACTCGAGGAACCCGGCGCGCACCGGGTTGCCGCTCACGAACCCCCGCGTTCCGAACCACCGCAGCGTTTCCTCGTAAGTCACCGCCGCCGCATCCACCACGCGGGACAGCAGGCGATTGGCGAGCCCCGGCACCGCGTTCTGCTCGAGCACCAGCGTCGGCACCCCGCGTACCGCCGCCGCCATGACCACCGGCCCCGAGCTGTAGCCGCCCACGCCCATCACGACGTGCGGGCGGCGCCGGCCGATCACGCGCCACGCGTCGAGCCCGCTCGCCGGCAGCAGGGCAAGTCCCCGCGCGCGCGACGCCGCCGACTTGCCTTTCAGGCCCGCGCTCCGGATCACGTCGAGCGCAAACCCCTCGGCCGGCACGACCCGGGCCTCGATCCCGCGCGCCGTCCCCGCGAAGCTCACCGCGCTGTCGGGTCGCGCGCGGCAGATCGCGTGGGCCACGGCGAGCCCAGGAAACACGTGGCCGCCGGTCCCTCCACCCGCGATCACGACGCGCGTTCCCCTCTCACGCTTGTCCATCCCCGTGCCGCCACCCCGTCACGTCCGGCTCGAGGCCTGCTGGGACACGTTCAGCAGGACGCCCATCGCCAGCAGGTTCACCAGCAGTGACGATCCCCCGGCACTCACGAAGGGCAGCGGGATGCCCTTGGTCGGCAGCAGGCCGAGGACGACGCTGATGTTCACGAACCCCTGCAGCACGATCATCGTGGTGATGCCGACGGCGAGGAACGCGCCGAACCGGTCGGGGGCGTGCTCAGCGGTCAGGTAGCCGCGCCACGCGATCACCGCGAAGCACAGGAGCACGGCCGTGGCGCCGATCAGGCCGAGCTCCTCGGCGATGACCGCATAGATGAAGTCCGTGAACGGCTCCGGCAGGAAGTGCAGCTTCTGCGTACCCTGGCTGAGTCCCGTGCCGCCCACCCCTCCGGCGCCCACCGCGATGAGCGACTGAATCACCTGGAACCCGGCACCCTGCGGGTCCTTCCACGGATCCAGGAAGGTGACCATCCGCTGCATGCGGTAGGGCTCCAGCACGACGGCGACGCCGGCGAGCGGCACCGCGACCGCACCCGCCATCGCGAGATAGCGGTAGCTGACCCCTGCGGTGAAGAGGATCGCGCCGACCACCGCGGCCACCGCCGTCGCGGTGCCGAAGTCCGGCTCGGCGAGGATGAGGACGCACAATACGCCCGCCATCCCCCCGACCGGCAGCAGCACGGTGCGCCAGTCGTCGACCTGTTCCATGCGGCGCTCGAGCCACCAGGCGGTGAACAGGATGGCCGCGAGCTTGGCGAACTCCGACGGTTGCACGCCGATGCCGGCCACGCCGAACCAGCGTCGCGTCCCGTTGATCGGCGGGCTGAGCAGCACGACGACCAGCGCGGCGATCACGAGCGAGACCAGGCCGACCGCCACCACCGGCTGCCGGTAGTGGCGGTAGTCGATCCGCATCAGGAGCGCCATGAGGCACAGTCCAAGCAGCATCCACGTGAGCTGCTTGAAGAGGAACAGGTACGGCTGCCCGTACCGGTCGCTCGCCACCACCACCGAGGCGCTGTACACCATGACGATGCTCGTGCACACGAGCAGGAAGGTGGCGATGAAGAGGACGCGATCGGTCCGGAGCTTGCGAGCCATGCGTTGGTGCCGTCTCTACCTGCCAGCCAAGGGTGTCGCCCTCGTTCCCAGTCGTGCGCCCTGAGGCCCGAGCCGCGACCGTGCCCTGACGGTCTAAAGCCGGGGCGCCCTGCGCCCGAAAACCCTGCTGCACGCGGGGAGCCGACGCGAGCCGTCAGCAGTCATCAGCCGCCAATCACGGTCGGAGACCAGCCTCGCAGACCGGGGCAGCCTGCGTTCCCAGCGGCCGACCCCCGTCCGGGACGAACGGTCTGATGACTGCCCACGACTCGCGTCTTGCCGCACGGCGCTGACGCGCCGTGCCGCGCTCCCTAGATCCCTCCCGAGTCCGTTCCTGAGCTCTCTCCCGTGCCGATCCCCGCGAGTCTCGCCACCGCCCGCTTGAAGCGGTGGCCGCGATCGGCGTAACTGTCGAACATGTCGAAACTCGAGCACGCCGGCGCGAGCAGCACCGTGCCGCCCGGCGCAGCGTGGGCGGCGGCCCGCTCGACGGCCGCGTCGATCGACGGCGCCGCCTCGACGGGCACGGCCCCGGCGAGCGCTTCGGCGATGCGTCCAGCCGTCTCGCCAATCGCGATCACGCGGCCGTGCCGTGCCGAGAGCGGCGCGCGTAGGTCGCGGAAGTCCCCGCCCTTGTATCGGCCCCCCATGATCACGACGAGGCCGGGACCGAAGCTCTCGATCGCGCGGCGCGCGGCCTCGACGTTGGTCGCTTTCGAGTCGTTGACGTACCGTACGCCGGCGACCTCGGCCACCGGCTCGAGCGCGTGCTCCAGCCCCGTGAAACCGGCCACCGCGCGCGTGATGGCCTCCGGCGCCACCCCGAACACGTGCGCCACAGCGGCCGCCGCAACCACGTCGGCCACGAGGTGCAGGCCGATCAGGCGGATCGCCGACACGCGCACGAGCGGCGTCGCCGTCCCCTGCGCGTCGCGCGC
>Ga0079037_100000389_pt1 | contig 19379 bp, 13 predicted proteins | sample Mud3Dept4metaG_FD_71479 | JGI IMG/M metagenome (GOLD analysis project Ga0079037, IMG submission 71479) | Freshwater wetland microbial communities from Ohio, USA, analyzing the effect of biotic and abiotic controls - Mud 3 Core 4 Depth 4 metaG | ecosystem: Environmental > Aquatic > Freshwater >... | reverse complement strand
TCTTCCAGGCCATCGGCGTGCTCGCCACCGCCGCGATGGTGTTCATCGGCAGGGGCGAGTGGTCCTTCGCGCTCACGCTCTTCGTCATCGCCAACATCGGCGTGTCCGGCGCGTTTACTTTCTACGACTCGCTGTTGCCGCACATCGCCAGGCCAGAGGAGCTCGACCGCGTGTCGAGCGCGGGGTACGCGCTGGGCTATCTCGGGGGCGGCTTGCTGCTCGCCATCAACATGGTCTGGATCACCAAGCCGCATTGGTTCGGCATGGCGGATGCCTCGGTGGCCACGCGCATCTCGTTCCTGAGCGTGGCGGTCTGGTGGGCGGTGTTCTCGATCCCGCTGTTCCGCCGGGTGCCGGAGCCGGCCGCCACGGCCGGAACGGATCGGCCGCGCGGCCTCGGCCTGCTCCGCGTGGGGTTCAGCCAGCTCGCCGGAACCCTGCGCGAACTGCGACGCTTCAAGCACGCCCTCCTGCTGCTGCTGGCCTTCCTCGTCTACAACGACGGCATCAACACCATCATTCGCATGGCCACGGTCTACGGGGCGGAAGTGGGGATCCCGGGCCACCACATGATCCTGGCGGTGCTCATGATCCAGTTCGTCGGCGGCCCCTTCGCCTTCGCCTTCGGGCGCCTGGCCGGGATCATCGGCGCCAAGCGCGCCGTGTTTCTCGCGCTGGCCGTGTACACCGGCATCAGCGTCCTCGGCTACTTCCTGAAGAGCACGTGGCAGTTCTATCTGCTCGGCTTCCTCGTGGGCACCGTGCAGGGCGGCAGCCAGGCGCTCAGCCGGTCGATGTTCGCGTCGATGATCCCGCGGCACAAGTCGTCGGAGTTCTTCGCCTTCTGGGGGGTGTTCGAGAAGTTCGCCGGGATCTTCGGGCCGTTCCTCTTCGCCATGGCCATCGCCGCGACCGGCTCGAGCAAGACCGCGATCCTGTCGGTGATCCTGTTCTTCGCGGTGGGGGCCGTGCTGCTCCTGTTCGTGAACGTGCCCGATGGACAGCGCATCGCGCGCGCCGCCGAGGAGGGCCACGCACCGGCATGACGGCGGCGATCTGGCGCCTCCTCGGGGGCATCCTCGGGATCTTCTACCGCGTGGCGCGGATCGGGAGCGGGGTCCCGGACGGCCCGGTGCTGCTCGTCGCCAACCACGCCAACGGGCTGCTCGACCCGGTGATCGTCGCCCGGGCCCTGCGGCGGCCGCCGCGGTTCCTGGCGAAGTCCACCCTCTTCTCGATGCCCGTGGTCGGCTGGTTCGTCCGCACCCTGGGTTCGATCCCGGTCTATCGGCGGCAGGATCAGGGCGTCGACGCCGCGCGCAACGACGAGATGTTCGTCGCGGTGCGGCAGGCGCTCCGCGAGGGCGGGGCCATCTGTCTGTTCCCCGAGGGGCTCAGCCACTCCTCGGGCCGACTCGAGCCACTCAAGACCGGCGCGGCCCGCATTGCGCTCGGGGCGGCCGCCGAGGGCACCCCCGTGCAGGTGGTGCCGGTCGGGCTGAACTTCGCGGCCAAGCAGACGTTCCGCTCGACGGCGCTGATGGCCTTCGGGCCGCCGATCAGCCCGGCGCCTTGGCTGCCCGCGTTCGCCGTCGAGCCCGGCGAAGCCGTTCGAGGGTTCACCGACGAGATCGCGGTGCACCTGCGGGACGTGCTGATCGAGGCCGACCCGGTGAACGAAGCCGATCTCGTCGCGCGCGTCGACCGCGTGTACACGGCCGCGCGCGGGCTCTTCCGCGATCCGGCCGCCGTGCTCGTCCGCCGCCGCGCGATCGCGGACGGGATCCGCGGCCTGCGCGCGCGCGACCCGGAGCGCTTCGCCGCGGTGTACGAGCAGTTGCAGCGGTACGAGCAGCAGCGCGCCCGCTTCGGCCTGCGCGAGAACGCGCTGCTGCAGCGCGTGCCGATCGGCGCCGTGCTGCGGTTCGCGGTGCGCGAGGTGACCTACGCGCTCGCGCTCCTCCCGCTGGCCGTGCTCGGCGTGCTCTGCTACGTGGTGCCGTTCCAGGCGGTGCGCCTCGTCACCGAGCGCGTGCGGGTGAGCCTCGACCAGGCCGCCACGTTCAAGATCGCCGCGAGCCTCGTCATCTACGGCACGTGGATCGGCGCGTGCACGGGGCTGGCGTGGCACTGGCGCGGCGCGCGTACGGGTCTGCTTGCGGGAACACTCCTGCTGGTGCTCGCACCCACCGCGCTCTTCGCCGTCGAGCGCCTCATGTCGGTGTGGGACATCGTTCGCGGGTGGGCGGCATCCCTGCTGGCCCGCGACCACGTCGAGGCCGGCCTGCTGCGCCGCCGTGCGGCCCTCGCCGATCTGCTGGACGAGACCTACCGTTGGGTGCGTGAGCCGTCGGGCGCGGAGCGGGCCCCGTGGCCCGGTACCGGACGACGCTGAAGCGCCGTGCCACGAGGGCATCGTCGATGAGCCGGGACGCCGGACGTGCCGGGCCTGGCCGGGTCCTTCAGGGCTGTACGACGAGAGCAGTCGGAGGTCGCACCGCGCTCGACGTGCCTTGCCGCGGGCGCAAGGTATCGAGCGTGAGACGCACGCCGGACCCGGGCGTGAGGCGCAGGTCGTGAGGCGCGAGGCGGCTACTTCAGTTCGGCCATCTTCCGCCGCGCGAGCGGGCGCGAGAACGCGTTCTGCAGGTTGTGCGACGTGGAGCGCAGCACCCGCTCGTAGTACTCCTTGGCCTTCGCCAATTGCCCCTGCTTCTCGTACGCCTGCGCGATCAGGCCCAGGATGAAGGGATCACGCTGGTCGGCCTGCAGCAGGGCGGCGACCGCCGCGTCCGGCTGTCCCGCGTAGAACGCGACGTAGCCGGCGAGGTAGTGGTACGCGGGGCGCTGCTCCTCGTTGAGACCGCCCTTGTCGACGATGGCCTTGACGGCGGCCGCGTGGCGCGCCGCGCCAGCGGTGTCCCCGCGCCTGGCGGCCATGCGCGACTGGGCGTGCTCCCAGCGCAGCGCCCAGAGATCCACCTGGTCCGGCGGCAGGTTCGGGAGTTTCCGGGCGGTCTCGTACCCGCGTTCGTACCACCGCGCCGCCTCCGCCGGGTTGCCCGACTCGAGGTGGACGCGGCCGAGCGCGTTGGCCGTCGCCGCCGCCGCGTCGAGCAGGCCCCCCGCCAGTTGCAGGTCGAACTGCTGCTGGTAGTACTTCGCGGCCTCCACCGCCCGCTGCTCGAAGGCGTAGGACACCGCCATCTGCGAGAGCGCCTGCGCCTTCTGCCCCTCGGGCGCCAGATCGATCGCACGCTGCAGGTGAGTCCGCGCCCGCGCGTAGTCGCCCTTGAGATCGAGGGTGACGCCGGAGGCGAGGTGCGCGTCGAAGGACGCCGCGTCGAGATCGAGCGCACGCTTGTAGAGCGCGAGCGCCTCGTCGAACTGGCCGGCGGCGTTGAGCTTGCGGCCGTCCCGCACGAGCGCGAGCGGATCGTCGGCGGGAGCCTGCGCCCGCGCCGCAGCGGGGCACATCGCCACGATGAGCGCCGCCACCATCACGCTGCCAACCGATACGCGCATGACCGTCCCTCCGTCAGGCTGCCGGCGGCGCGATGAAGCCGTGCGCCGCGGCGAACTCGATCTCCGACGCCACGACCGCCGCGCGCAGCCACGCGCGGGCGAGCGTGAAGAGTTGCTGGACGATGAGCACCAGGAGCACCGCACCGGTCGTCGCCGGGATGCCCGCCGTCGGGGCGAGGAGCACCGCGGCGGCCACCGCGAGCAGCAGCCCGGGCAGGAGCCACAGCGCCGCAGCAGAGAAGAACCGGCGTGCCGTGAAGCCAATCGCCGACAGCCACGTGCGGACGGGCCGGCGGTTGTCCTCGATGACGAGCCGCACGCACGCATAGTCGTACACCATCAGGGCGAACCACGCGCCGATCCCGCCCAGCGCCAGGGGCAGCAGCGCCCGCACCCAGGCAAGCGACACCGACAGCGTGTCCTCGAGCGGCTTCGTGACGGCGCGGCCGAGCACGAAGAGCAGCCCCGCGAGCAGGGCCAGCAGCACCGTGTTGAGGACGAGCATCACGAGGTTGCGCAGGAAGAACCGTCCGGCGCCTCGGAAGAACCGGTGCATGACCGGCCGATCGTCACGCGACACCATCTCCAGGCGTCGCGTCGGCGCGCCCGGCAGCGGGTGCAGTGGCTCGCGGCGGGCGATCACGACGGGCGCGAGCGGCGACTCGACCGGCGCGACCGCCTCCCCGGCCAGCATTGTCGCGCCCGTCGGTTCCCGCTCGATTCCGAGGTCGCCCGCCGGCACCGGCTGCTCGTGCGCGCGCAGCCCGTTGGCCTCGAACTCGGTGACGCGCCCCGCGAGGGTCTCCCTGGCCGGCGCGGGGGGGCGCGGGTCGGCGGTGGCCGGCACGACCGCCCGGCGGCGCCCCGCGAGCACCTCGATGATGCCGCCGAGGAAGAACGCGTTGGCGATTCGCACGAGCAGTGCGAGGCCGGCCACGGTCGCAAAGAGGACCAGCCAGCCGTGGCCCGCGTCGACCGCTGTCAGTTCCGAGAGCACGGCGAGGTTGATGCCCTTCAGCAGCACGTCGGCGGCCGGAGTCGACGCCGTGGCCGCGCTGAAGTAGCGATAGGCGGGGACCGTGCCCACCATCGCCAGCGCCAACCCGCACAACCACAGGAGAACGGCCAGGCGCCACTCCCGCCGGGCAACGGAGAACCCACGCGCCAATGAGGTCGCGACCATGGCTACCACCCCGCCCCGGCAACGAGTTGCTGCATCCAGAACAGCCAGCGTGTCGCGACGCCCCTCGCCACCCGCGTGTCCGGCTCGACGCGCTGCGCGTTGTTCAGCCAGTTGGTGTCGAGCACCAGCGTGCGATCGGGATCGACCTCCGCCCACTCGAGCCGCCCAGGCCGGTTGAACGTGAGCCGCTTCCAGCGATCGTGCCCGTCCCAGGTGACTCGCTCCGGGGCCGCGCCCGCGAACTTCACCGCGATCTCCACCGGCGCGACGAATTCGCCCCGGCGCCGCACGAGGATCCGGCTCTCGAAGGGGCCGGTGCCCTCGCCCTCGTCACCGGCCTTCTCCTGCGGAACGAGCGACCGCTTGCCCCCGTCCTCGAGATACCCGCTCGCCTTCGCCACCCGCCGGGTACCGACCGATGCGATCTCGTAGTCGAGCGCCTGCGTGCCCTCGACCGCCTGCTCGAAGAACCACGTGAGGTCCTGGCCCGACACCTCGTTGGCCACCGCGTAGAAATCGTCGCTGTTCGGGTGCCGGAACCGCCAGCGCTCGTGGTACGTCCGCATCACGCGCGCCATCGTCTGCTCGCCGAGCAGCCCCTCGAGGGTGCGCAGCAGGATCTCCGGCTTGGTGTACGAGTAGAAGCTGTAGGAACCGGGCGTGTACGACCAGGACGGCTGTCGCACGGTGTCGTAGCGATACCTGCCGCCCGCGTTCTGCGCGCGGATCACGTCCACCGAGCCGGCTCGCAGCCCCAGGAAATCCACCATCGCCGTGTCCTTCCCGTAGCCGATCTCCATGATCTTGCCGGTGGAGTAGGAGTTGAACCCCTCGTCGAGCCAGGCCTCCTCGAACTCGTTGTTGGCCACGAGCCCGTACCAGAACTGGTGGCCGAACTCGTGCACCGTCACGCCCTCCGGCGCCCGGATGCGGTTGAAGGGCCACTGGCCCAGCACGAATGAGGTGCCCCCCGTGATGAACGTGGGGTACTCCATCCCGCCCGCCCCGCCGGCGCCCGGCGCGGGGTCGACCACGGTCAGCGTCTTGTACGGATAGCGGCCGTACCAGAGCCCGAACCACTTGATGCCGAGCTTGGCCGCGTCGAGGTACCGCGGCGCCTGCGACACGTGCCGCGGGTGCAGGAGCAGGATGATCTCGACGTCGGTGAGGCGCACCTCCCGATCCGAGCGATCGAGCAGGGCGGCCACCTGGCGGTACTCCTCGGCCGTGACGTCCTCGGTTGCAGAGAAGCGATGCCGCTGCTCGACGTAGTTGGGGTCGGCCGTCCACGCGAAGTCGTGCACGTCGGCCTGCACGTAGGTGTAGGTGACGGTGCCGTCGCCGTTCTCCCGGCGGGCCGTCCGCTCGCCTGTGGCGCCGACGACGAAGGAGGCGGGCGCGGTGAACTCCACCTCGAAGCGGCCGAAGTCGGCGTAGAACTCCGAGTTGGGGTGGAACTGGTGGCAGTTCCACCCGCCCGTCTCGCGGCCGCGCGTGCCCGCCGGCTCATACACGCCGATCTTCGGGAACCACTGCGCCACGAGGTAGAAGTCGTCCTTGAACCCCGTGCGCGCGAAGACGCGCGGCAGCTTCGACACGAACTCGATGTCGAGCGTGACCGACCCGCCGGGTGGCACCGCGCTCGGCAGCGGCACACGGATTACCGTCCGGTCGTCCGCGTTGCCATCGTCGGGCGCCTCGAAGGTGTAGGCCTTGGTGAGATCGGTGCCGTCGGCGAGCTTCATCGAGACGATGTCCACGAAGCCCCAGCCGTTCTCCGGCATGCGGTCGCCGCGCAGTTGGCCGCCGGAGCCCTTGAAGAAGGTGCTCTTCGAGTTCTTGAAGGCGTTGAGGTAGAGGTGGAACCAGAGATCGGGCACGGCGTCGCTCGAGGGGTTGCGCCACGTCAGCCGCTCGCGGCCCTTTACTTCCTTCGCCGTGGGATCGAGCCGAACGCTGATGCGGTAATCCACCACCTGCTCGGCGTGTTCCGGAAGCCGCGGGCGGATCGCCGCGACCTGCGCGGCCGGGTCCGGTACTGCAGTGACGCCCGGGGCGGTTGGCGCGGCTGCGCCTGCGGGCGGCACCGGGGCGACTGCCGGCTGGCGTGCCTGTGGCACACCGCCGAACCACAGAAGCACCACGACAGCGGGCGAAGCGAGGAGCAGCGCGCGCGCGACGGACCGGGGCGTGACCTGCATGGAGCCTCCGAGCAACCCACCGGCGCGGGGCGCCCGGCCTGAAGGGCCGGGCCACGCCTCGCTGCGGGCCGCGGCGCGATTGTATCGCCAGCGCGTAGAATGACGCGCATCCGGCTGACGGCCCGACGCATGGGCCGGGGAGGGACGCCGTGAGCGAGCACACGAGACGGCTGGCGTGGTGGGGCGCCCTGCTGGGCGCCTTGGCGGCGGCGCTGGTGACACCGTCGTCCTTCTTCGCCCAGGCCAGCCACCCGCTGTTCATCGTCACCCTGCCACGCGACCGTGGTCCCGGTCCCTTCGATGGACGGTTGCTCCTCATCCTGTCGACGACGGCGGAAGGGGAGCCCCGGTTCCAGGTGAACGACGGGATCGGCACGCAGCAGATTTTCGGTGTGGACGTCGAGGGCGCCACGCCGGGCACCGAGGTTGCCATCGACGCCCGCGTGCTCGGGTATCCGCGCGACAGCCTCGCCGAGGTGCCAGCCGGCACCTACACGGTCCAGGCGGTGTTTCACCGATACGAGACCTTCCGGCGTGCCGACGGGCACGTCGTGAAACTGCCGATGGACCGCGGCGAAGGGCAGCAGTGGAATCGGGCGCCCGGCAACTTCCTCAGCACGCCGGCGCGCGTGGCGTTCGACCCCGAGGGCACGCCGGTGCGCGTCGCGCTCGACGGGGTCGTTCCCCCGATTCCGGACCCGCCGCAGACCAAGTACATCAAGCACATCCGAGTGCAGAGCGAGCGGCTGACGACGTTCTGGGGCCGGCCGATGTTCCTCGGCGCCAACGTCCTGTTGCCGCACGGCTTCGACGAGCACCCGACCGCGCGGTATCCGCTCGTGATCAACCACGGGCACTTCAGCCGGACCTTCGAGGGGTTCCGTGAGGAACCGCCCGACCCGAACCTCCCCTGCGAGCGCAGCGAGCGGTTCCACCTCGACTGCTACAACCGCATCGAGCAGGAGCACGCGCACCAGTTCTTCGAGGACTGGACCGGTCCCGGCTTCCCGCGCGTGCTGATCGTCGAGATCCAGCACGCCAATCCGTACTACGACGATTCGTACGCCGTGAACTCGGCCAACCTCGGTCCGTACGGCGACGCGATCACGTACGAACTGATTCCGGAAATCGAGCGGCGCTTCCGCGGAATCGGCCAGGGGTGGGCGCGATTCATGTACGGGGGCTCGACCGGCGGGTGGGAGGCCCTCGGCGCGCAGGTCTTCTATCCCAACGAGTACAACGGGTGCTACGCGGCGTGCCCGGACCCGATCGACTTCCGCGCCTACACGCTCGTGAACATCTACGAGGACGCCAACGCGTACCACACCGAGGGGCCCTGGCGCACCGTGAAGCGGCCCGGCCTCCGCAACTACCTCGGCCAGGTGAGCACGATGCTGGAGGACATGAACCGGCTCGAGCTGGTGCTCGGCACGAGGGGCCGCTCGGGCGGCCAGTGGGACATCTGGCAGGCGGTGTACTCGCCCGTCGGGCCTGACGGCTATCCGACGCCGATCTGGGACAAGCGGACCGGCACGATCGACAAGGCGGTGGCGGCGCACTGGCGCGAGCGCTACGACCTCTCCCACATCCTGCAGCGCGACTGGGAGAAGGGACTGGGGCAGAAGCTGCGCGGGAAGATCCACCTCTACGTCGGGGACATGGACAACTATTACCTGAACAACGCCGTGTACCTCGTGGAGGCGTTCCTGAAGCAGACCACCAACCCGCCCTACGAGGGCGAGGTGGCGTACGGCGATCGCGCGGAGCACTGCTGGAACGGGGACCCGACGCGGCCCAACGCGTCTTCACGCCTGCGCTACCACCAGATGTTCGTGCCGCGCATCGCCGAGCGGATCCGGAAGACCGCACCGGCGGGGGCGGACCTCGAGAGCTGGAGGTACTGAACACGGTTGAAATGGTGACACTTTCCTTTTGCACTTGAAATGGTGACACTTTCCTTTTTCGTTTGACGGGTATCAAAAAGGAAAGTGTCACCTTTGAGGGGCTGTTTGACGGGTGTCAAAAAGGAAAGTGTCACCTTTGAGGGGCTCGAGGGGTCGCGACCGCGTGAACGGCCGAACGAGTGAGCAGTCGAACAGCTGAACCAGTGAACGACTGGACGAGTGAACGAACAGGAGGCCCGTCCTACCACCGGTGGTACGCCGGGTGCCCCTCTTTCACCGCCACGAACGTCCCGCGGCACGTGGCGCAGACCTTCCCGCCGGCTTCGAGCGTACCGTCCACCGTCGCGCGGTCCGCGGCGGACTCGACCACCCACGCGCGCAGCCGCACGGCGCCTCCCGTCGGCGTGGGCCGCTTCATCGTGATCAGGTAGTCCGCGGTCACGGTGCAGGGCGGCTGCCCGGCGTCCGCCTGCCGCATCAGGTGCAGCGCCGCGGTCCAGTTGCAGTGGCAATCGAGCAGGGTGCCGATGATGCCACCGTTGAGCACGCCCGGGAACGCCTCGTGGTGCGGCTGGGGCGTCCACTCCGCGACGAGCGCGTCGCCATCCGGAAAGCTGCGGACGTGGAGGCCGCGATCGTTCGCGGGCCCGCACCCGTAACACGTCATCCGTGGCGCGTACCGTTCCTGGACGCTTGGCGCAGCGACATCCGACATGCATCGATTATAGGATTCCGGCCCCGGCAGCGTCGTGTGACGATCTCTTGGAGGGCCGCGCGCGTTGCGGCCGTCTCAGCGGCTCGACGTCACCGCCCCGCGCTCGTACACGACCTTGCCGTCGAAGATCGTCGTCATCACCTGCGCCTCCATGAGCTTCGAGGACGGGGCCTCGAACACGTCGGTGGAGAGGATGACGATGTCGGCGAGCTGGCCCGGCGCGAGGCGGCCCTTGCGCTGCTCGTCGAAGGCGGCCCAGGCGGCGCCGCTGGTGTACGCCTCGATCGCCGCCGCGAGTGGCAGCCGTTCCTCGGGGTGCCATCCGTCGGGGGGTGTGCCCTCGGGCGTCTTGCGATTCGCGGCCATGTTGAGGCCGAGGCGGGGATCGAGGCTGACGACGGGCCAGTCGCTGCCGAACGCGAGGCGCCCGCCGTGGCGGAGGATGCTGCCGTAGACCCAGCCGCGCGACGCGCGGTCCGGGCCGAGGTTGGCCTCCCAGACGCCGATCTGCTGCGGGCTCGGGTTGGCGTGGAACGGCTGCATCGACGCGATCACCCCCAGGCGGCCGAAGCGGGGGATGTCGGCCGGGTCGGTGGTCTCGATGTGCTCGATGCGGTGGCGGCGCCCCCGCGCCGGGGCGGGGTTCACCGTCGCGGCCCGCTCGAAGGCGTCGAGTGCCATCCGGATGCCGCCGTCGCCGATGGCGTGAATCATCACCTGCCAGCCGCGCGCGTCGAGCAGGGTGACGATGCGTTCGAGCGACTCGCGCGGGATCATCGGGGTGCCGGCGGTGTCCGAGCGGTTTGCGTAGGGTGCCAGCATCGCCGCGGTGTGCGCCTCGATCACACCGTCGAGCATGAGCTTCACCGCGCCAGTCTTGAACAGCGGGTCGTCGGGGTACCGCTTCCAGACGGCGTCGAACCCGTCGAGCTGCTCGCTGGTGAGGTCGCCGTCGGCCGACAGGGCCGAGTAGACGCGCACCTTCAGCTCGCCGGCGTTCCTGAGCTGATCGTAAAGCGCGAACTCCGCGGGATCGCCGTGCGCGTTCTGGATGCTCGTCACGCCCACGCGGTGCGCCTCGCCGATCGCGGCGCGCAAGGCGGCCAGCAGGTCGGCCTCGGTGGCCGGCGGCACGTGCGTGGACACCAGCGACATCGCCGCCTCTTTCAGCACACCAGTGGGCTCGCCCGTCTTCGGGTCGCGGACGATGACGCCGTTCTCGGGGTCGGGCGTCTTCCTCGTGATGCCCGCGATCTGCAGCGCCTTCGAGTTCACCCACGACGTGTGCCCGTCGTAGGCCACCATCACGGCCGGCCGATCCGGCACCAGCTCGTCGAGCAGCGCGCGCGTGGGCAGGCCGCCGGGGAACGGCTGGTAGTACCACCCGCGGCCGAGCACCCACGGGCGGTCGGGATGATCCGCGGCGAACCGGGTGATCGTCTGGCGGATGGCGTCGAGCGTTGCCGCGTCGAGGAGGTTGGCCTTCTCAAGCGCGAGGCCGCCGCTCTCGAAGTGCAGGTGCGCGTCGTTGAAGCCGGGCAGCACGGCGCCGCCGTGGGCGTCGATCACGCGCGTGGCCTTGCCGCCGAGGCGCTTGATCTCGCGGTTGCTGCCGACGCGGAGGATCTCCGACCCGCGCACGGCCACCGCCTCGTGGAACTCCCCGCTCCCGTCGGCGGGGAAGACGGTGCCGTTGTAGACGATCAGGTCGACGGGGCCGGTGCGGTCGTCGCGCTGCGCGCCGACGATGAGGCCGGCGATGACCGAGGTCGCGACGATGACCGCAACGAGGAACGCCGTGAGGCGGGCAGCCATGGTGCGCTCGCGGGGGAGGCAGCGGCAGTGTAGCACGGGGGCATGGACCCGGGCGTCAGGCCTCGGCGTTGTCTCCCGGCGCGTCGGCGGCCCGGGCGGCCATCCACTCCTGGACGGTTGCCGGGAGACGCTTCCAGTTCCTCGGCGCGGCTCACGAGGTCGATGGCCGGATCGGCCGGGTTGGTGTCACGCGCGGCGGGCAGCACGCCTTGCCCACGGGGAGCGGTGGCGGGACGAACACCTCAGTCCGACGGTCGCGCGGCTGTCGACCGTGCGATCAACGACGTTGTTCGCCGGGGCGATCGACCGTGACGTTGGGTCGGATCAGTGAATCGTCTCCCGCCGCTCGGGCGGCGCCTCCGCGTCGGGTGAGACGGGCAGCGCTGGCGGGGGCACGAGCTCCAGTTCCTCGAGGTCACGCTGGCGCCGCCGCTCGGCACGGCGTGCCCGGACCCGCAGTGCGGCCACGAGCGCGAGCAGCCCCATGAACGAGTAGAGCGTGGCCGGACTCGTGAGCCATCCGAGCCAGATCACCCAGAACCGGCGGCGACGCCAGAAGTCGGCGCTCGCCTCGCCGACGCGCTGCCCGGCCGCGGCGGCGAACGCCTCCTCGAAGGGTTCGCCGGCTCGCATGCCGGCGAGCACTCGAGCCGGCAGGTCGGCCCCGTGCACCGCGAGGAGGTCGCGCACGAAGGCCCCGCTCAACGCGTAGGCGCGCCGCAGTCGACCCGGATCCGACGAGAACAGCCGATCCAGTTCCGAGAGCGGGACGGCGCCTCCCACCGCGACGCCTGCGGCGAAATCCGCCTGCTGCTCGAACCCCCAGGTGCGCTCGGCGGCGAGCGCCACGCCCTCGTGGAACCACCGCGGGACGAGCTGTCCGCCGGCCGCGCGGGCGATCAGCACGTGCGCCACCTCGTGCTGGACGACCTCGTCGATGGAATGGGCGGGGTAGGTCGGCGTGCGCTGCGGGAAGAGGATCACGTCGAGGCCGCCGCGCGCGAAACCGGCGACGGAGGCCGGCACGTGGCGGGCGAGCGGGTCGCTCTCCGGCACGAGCGTGACGCGGATCGGCGGCCCCGGGTCCTCGAGCCCGACGAGGCGCATCACCGCGAGCAGGCGGCCGGTCTCGACACCGCGCACGCGCGCCGCGTCGCGCGCGAGCAGGTCGGGCGCCCGCACCTCGAGCGTTGGCGGCCGGATCGCTCCGCCGGCCGGACGCTGCGCCCACCCCGTTGCGGCGACGACGATCCCGATCGCGGTGGCCAGCGCCGTCACCACTCTCATGACGAGCCTTCGCGGTTCCTCACCGGTCGCCGCAGGCCTTCAGGCCTGCTCACGAAGATCGCAGCTTGCTGTGCCGGTACCCGTAGATGAAGTAGAACACGAGGCCGAGCGCCAGCCAGATGCCGAACCGCACCCACGTGATCCAGGGCAGCTGGATCATCAGGAACGCGCAGGAGAGGATCGCGAGGATCGGCACGAGCGGCACCAGCGGCGTGCGGAAGGGGCGCGGCGCCTCCGGGTTCGTCCGGCGGAGCACCAGGATGCCGATGGCCACGAGCACGAAGGCGAAGAGCGTCCCGATGTTGGTGAGTTCCACCACCTCGTTGATGTTCGCGATGCCCGCAAACACCGCGACCACCACGCCGGTGAGGATGGTGGTGACGTGCGGCGTGCGGTACTTCGGGTGCACCTTCGCGGCCCACTGGGGGAGCAGGCCGTCGCGCGCCATCGAGAAGAAGATCCGCGGCTGGCCGAGCTGGAAGACGAGCAGCACGCCCGCCGTGGCGCACACCGCGCCAAAGGCGATGATGCCCGAGGCCCAGGTGATCCCGCGCGCGCTGAACGCGGTGGAGAGCGGCTCGGCCGTGCCGAGCGTCCGCCACGACACCATGCCCGTGAGCACCGCGGCCACCGCGATGTAGATCACGGTGCAGATCACCAGGCTGGCGATCATGCCGATGGGCATGTCACGCTGGGGGTTCCGCGTCTCCTCGGCGGCCGTCGAGACGGCGTCGAACCCGATGTAGGCGAAGAAGATGATCGCCGCAGCGCCCGATACCCCGGCCCACCCGTTGGGCATGAACGGCGTCCAGTTGGCGGGCTCGACGTAACGCGAGCCGACCACGCAGAAGAAGATCAGGATGCCGATGTTGAGTGCCGTCAGCACGCCGGTGAGCCACGCGCTCTCCCGGATGCCGATCACGAGCACCCAGGTGATGGCCATCACGATGAGGAAGGCCGGCAGGTTGAACACGAGCGGCCAGCCGAGCACGTGCGGCGCCTGCGCCATGGCCTCGGCGGCCCGCAGCACACCCGGCCCGAGGCTGGCGACCTCGCCGCCCTGGCTCGCCACCTCCGCCACCTGCCGCGCGGCCTCGGCGGCCGAGCGCAGGTCCACACCGAGCCACGCGGGCATCGCCACGCCGAGGTTGCGCAACAGCGCCTGGAAGTAGCCAGACCACGAGATCGCCACGGCGACGTTGCCCACCGCGTACTCGATGATGAGATCCCAGCCGATGATCCAGGCCAGCAGCTCGCCGAGCGTGGCGTAGGCGTACGTGTACGCGGACCCCGCGATCGGCACCATCGCCGCGAACTCGGCGTAGCAGAGCGCGGCGAAGCCGCACGCCACCGCCGTGAGCGCGAACGACAGGATGATGGCCGGGCCCGCGCCGATATGGTTGCTGCCGCCGGCGGAGGCCGACCCGATCGTCGAGAAGATGCCGGCGCCCATGATGGCGCCGATGCCGAGGGCGGTGAGCTGCGTGGGCCCGAGGGTGCGCTTCAGGCGCTGCGCCCCGGACTCCATGTCGCCCATCAGCCGGCCGAGCGGCTTCACGCGGAAGAGGGACATGGGCGGAGAGTCTATCAGTCTGTCGGTCCGCGAGTCCGCCAACGTGGTAGGGGTGGGCCCCTGTGCCCGCCCGATCAGGTATTCGTCTTCAGTGCCGCGTAGAGCGTGCTCATGATGGGCGTCGGGACGCCGTGCGCCTGCCCGCGCCGCACGACGGCACCCTGCAGCGCCTCCACCTCGATACGCTTCCCGGCCTCGAGGTCGATCAGCATCGACGGCCGCATCTCCGGCGGCAGCGCGTCCATGTAGGCGACGATCTTCACCTCCGCGTCGGGGGGGACGCGCACGCCCGCGGCGCGCGCCACGCGATCCACCTCGCGCACGGCTTCGAGGAACTGCGCCCGCGCGAACGGATCGCGCCAGATCGCCCCGCTCGGCCGGCGCGCCGCGGCGCAGAAGCCCGCCACCGGCGCGAGGAACATGAACTTCTCCCAGACGCGCGCCCGCGCGTCGGGCACGGCGTCCACCTGAATGTCGGCCGCTGCCAGCGTCTCGGCGACCTGCGTCACCCGTGCGGTCACACGGCCAGCCTCCTCGAACCATTCGCCGAAGACGACGCGCCGGTGCGTGCCGGTCTGCGTGACGAGCCCCGGCGCGGTGATTGCCGTGGCGATGTAGGCGGTGCCGCCGAGCACGTGCGCGCGGCCGGCGACCTCGGCCACCTGGTCGGGGCTGTCGACGCCGTTCTGCAACGTCAGCACGAGCGTGCCGGGCCCGATCAGGGGCAGAAGCAGCGGCAGGGCGGTGGCGTTGTCGTACGTCTTCACGGCGAAGAGCACGAGGTCCACCGGTCCGACGCGCGCCGTGTCCTCCTCCGCGCCGGCCTGCACGGTGAAGTCGCCGAGCGGGCTGCGGATCGCGAGGCCGTGCTCGCGAATGGCCTGCAGGTGCGCGCCGCGCGCGACGAACGTCACATCCTCGCCCGCGCGCGCGAGCCGCGCACCAAAGTAGCCGCCGACCGCGCCCGAACCGACGATGGCGATACGCATGGGGTGACTCTCTCAGCCTCGCGCCTGGCGCCGGGCGCCGAGCGGCTTGCGGCCAGCGCCGGGCGCCGAGCGCGGGGAAATCCGGCGCGACTACACGCCCACCCGTGCCGCCAGCGCCTCGAAGCGGGGCGTTCCGTGCAGCGTCGTGAACGCCGGGTGGACGCGCAAGAATACGAGCGACCCTTCGTGTCCGGCGGTGGCGTCCTCGAGCTGGCCGAGCGCCTCGTCTGACCGCCCGAGGCTCATGAGCACGGCCGCCGTGTAGAAGGCGCTCTGGCCGCCGCACGTGCCGATCTGATCGATGAGGGCGAGGCGCTCCTCCCAGTAGCCGCGCTCGCCCCGCGCGGCGAAGGCCTCCGCGAGGCGATCGGCGGCCTCGGCCGGCAGCCCGAACACGGGCAGCCACGCGCGCGCCTCGCGCGCCGCCGGCTCGTAGTGCCCGGTGGACTCGTAGATCCAGACGGCCAGGCCGCGCGCCTCGGGGAACTTGGGATCGAGATCGAGGATGTGATGTACCTGGCCCAGTGCGGCGGCGGCGTCGCCGGCGAACATCTGGACCCACGCCACGGTGGAGGCGGCCAGCAGCGACAGCGGATCGAGCGTCTCGGCGCGCTGGGCGGCGTCCAGCGCCTCGGCGAGGCGGCCGCGGCAGGCGAGCACGAGCGCGTGGTAGGCGTGCCCGGTGGCGTACGCCGGATCGAGACGGACGGCGCGCGTCGCGGCGCGCTCCGCTCCCGGCAGGTCCCAGTCGAAGAACAGCAGGTCCACGGCGAGCGTCGCGTGCGCCTCGGCGAGGTCCGGGTCGAGTTCGAGGGCGCGCTTGGCGGCGGCCCGCGCGCGCGGCAGCACCTCGCCCGCCGGCATGTAGCCGTAGAACGCCGCCGCGCCGTACACGTCCGCCAGGCCGGCCCACGCCGCGGCGTACGCGGGGTCACGGTCGATCGCCTGCTGGAACCACTCGGCGGCGCGGCGGAAGCCCTCCGCGGTCCACTTGCTCCACAGGTGCCGGCCGCGCAGGTAGGCGCGGTAGGCCTCGGGGTCGGGCGCCTGGCGTGCCGGCGCGGGCACCTTCCGGAGCCCCCGCGACGCCGGCGCGAACTTCAGCCGCATGGCGCCGGCGATCTCCCGCGCGATCTCCTCCTGCACCGCGAAGGCATCGTCGAGAGCGCGGCCGTAGCGCTGGCCCCAGAGCTGCGATTCGGTTGATGTGTCAACCAGCTCCGCCTGCACGTCGAGCCGGTCCCCGCGCTGCAGCACCCGCCCCGTGAGCAGCAGGTCGGCGTTCAGCTCGACGCCGGCAGCCCGGGAGGAGATGTCGCGCCCCTTGTAGCGGAAGACCGTGGCGCGCGGCACGACGCGCAGCCTGGGGACCTGCGCCAGCGTGTTGATCAGGCTCTCGGCGAGCCCGTCGCCCAGGTAGTCCAGCTCGCGGTCGCCCGAGAGGTTGGCGAACGGCAGCACGGCGATCGAGCGAGCCCGGCCGCGGCCGCCGGGGCGGCGCTGCATGCCGCGCACGACGTCGGAGTCGGCGAGCACGCCGCGCAGCGCGAACTCGAGGTCCCGCGCCGAGCGGAACCGGCGCTCCGGCGCCTTCTCGAGGCAGTGCGCGATGAGGCGCGACAGCTCGAACGGGACGTGGCGGCCCGAGGCGGCGACGCGCTCGGGCGTGTCGGTGAGCAGGGCGGCGAGGGTATCGGATGCGGTGGCGCGCTCGAACGGGCGGCGGCCGGTGACCAGCTCGTAGAGCACGCACCCGAGCGAGAAGATGTCGCTCTCGGGGCCGACCGGCAGACCACGGGCCTGCTCGGGCGACATGTACCCGATCGTGCCCACGACGCCCGCGCCGTCGCCGGCGAGCTGCGTCGGGGAGGACGCCGGCGAGGTGACGGGGCCGACCTCGCCTCCCCACCAGGCGAGGCCGAAGTCGAGGATCTTGACGCGTCCCTCGGCGGTCACGAAGAGGTTCTCGGGCTTCAGATCGCGATGGACGATGCCCCGGCCGTGGGCGGCCGAGAGGCCGTCGGCCACCGCCACGCCCACTTGCGCGGCCTCGCGCCACGGCAAGGGCCCGTCGCGCAGGCGGTCGCGCAACGGCTGCCCTTCGAGCAGCTCGCTCACCGCGTACGGCAGCCCCTCGTGGGTGCCCACGTCGTGGATGGCGACGATATTGGGGTGCGAGAGGGCAGCAACGGCGCGCGACTCGCGCTCGAAGCGGGTCACGGCGTCCGGGTCGCGCTGGCGCCGGTGCTGCAGCACTTTCAGGGCCACGTCGCGGTCGAGCCGCGTGTCGCGTGCCCGGTAGACGACGCCCATTCCGCCGGATCCGATCACGGCGCCGACTTCGTACGGCCCGAGCCGCGTCCCCTCGGTGAGCGTCATCGTTCAGGGGAGTGTATCAGCGGCCTCGGGAACGGGGCCACGTTGGGGGGCGCCGCGAACCCCCGGACGCCTGTCGAGTCTGCACGGCCGTCCGTGGATCGGCTCGAGCGAGGGGAGTAGGATCTGATCTGGCCTGCGCGGCCGCCCGATGGGACACGCGCCACCACGCGCGCGAAGCGGGCACAGCGGTCGGACGGGTGCTGTCATGAAGGCATTGGCTGTTCTCTGCAACGTCGTGCTGCTCGCCTTCACCTGTCTCGTTCTCGTTGCCGAGGGCGTGTCGAGCGAGGCGGCCTACATCGTCTTGACGCTGCTGCTGATCGTCGTACCGGGCCTCTCGGTTGTCGCGCTCGTCCGCGGCGGCGGAGGCGGTACCTGGTCGTTCGCTCGGGTCGCGGCACTCTGCAACATCGTGCTGCTGGGATTCATCTGCTGGGCCATCGTTGATCAGTACCCGCATCCCGAAGAGCCGGGATTCCTCCCGTACCTGGCGCTGGTGGTGTTGACGCCGGTGCTCAGCGCCGTGGCACTCGCCTACGGCGGACGGCGCACCGCCGGCGAGGCCTCGGGATGACGGCATCGCCCTGGCTGGCGCGTTCGCGGTGGCGCTCGTGCGTCGCCAGCACACGTGAAGTGAGACGATTTCCATGGCGCACCGCGAGTTGCACAAGACCGAGCACATTGGTTGGCTCCGCGCCGCGGTGCTCGGCGCCAACGACGGCCTGATCTCGACGAGCAGCCTGATCGTGGGCGTGGCCGCGGCGTCGACCGGCCGGCCCGCCGTGCTGCTGGCCGGCATGGCCGGTCTCGTGGCGGGCGCCCTGTCGATGGCCGCCGGCGAGTACGTGTCGGTCAGCTCGCAGGCCGACACCGAGGCCGCCGATCTGGCGCGCGAGCGCCGCGAGTTGGCGACGGCGCCGGAGGCGGAACGTGCGGAGCTCACGGCCATCTACGTGTCGCGCGGGCTGACGCCGGACCTGGCCGCCCAGGTTGTCGAGCAGTTGTCGGCGCACGATGCGCTCGGCGCGCACGCGCGCGACGAACTGGGCCTCTCGGAGGCGACGCGTGCCCGGCCGGTCCAGGCCGCGCTCTCCTCGGCGCTCGCCTTCGCCGTCGGGGCGGCACCGCCAGTGCTGATCGCCGTGTTTGCGCCGATGGCGGCGGTCGCCGCCGCCGTGTCGGCCAGTTCTCTCCTGCTGCTCGTGGCGCTCGGCGGGACGGCCGCCCGTCTCGGAGGCGCGTCCATCGCCGCCGGCGCGGCGCGGGTCGCCTTCTGGGGCGCGGTGGCCATGGGCTCGACGGCTCTCGTCGGCCGCCTGTTCGGGACCGTCGTCTAGCGGGTCCGGGCCCGATGGACCCGGCCCCTCAAGGGTTCGAGTGGCATCGGGACCTCCGGCTCCGATGCCCCAAGGTCACGTGACGCCCCGAGAACTTGACCTGCCGGGTCACGTTCCGGGGCCTCGAGGGTGCCGAGTGCGGCCAGCGCACCGCAGGACAACAGCGTGACCGGGACGCGACCGCACGCGGCCCTCGTGACCAGAACGCCGCGGCTGTTGCTGCGACGGCTCGACGCGGCCGACGCGGCGTTCATGTGCGCCCTGCTGAATGACGAGGCGTTCCTGCGACACATCGGCGATCGCGGTGTTCGGACGGTGGCGGATGCCGCGCGCTATATCGTCGCGGGGCCGGTTTCCAGCTACGAGCGGTTCGGATTCGGGCTGTACTTGATCGTGCTGAGAGCCACCAGTGAGCCGATCGGCATCTGCGGCCCACTCCGCCGCGACACGCTGCCGGACGCGGATCTCGGC
>Ga0079037_100000387_pt1 | contig 19433 bp, 17 predicted proteins | sample Mud3Dept4metaG_FD_71479 | JGI IMG/M metagenome (GOLD analysis project Ga0079037, IMG submission 71479) | Freshwater wetland microbial communities from Ohio, USA, analyzing the effect of biotic and abiotic controls - Mud 3 Core 4 Depth 4 metaG | ecosystem: Environmental > Aquatic > Freshwater >... | reverse complement strand
GGTGTCACTGGAAGCCGGGCAATCCCACGAATCTTGGCGTCGGTCAGCATGGGGGTACTCGATTGCTCTTTTCGCCGGATACCCCGGACGATACCCCCATATTCCCCCGGCTCGCAATGGACGCTTTCGGCTGTCACGGGCAGACGGGCGGGCGGCCAACACCCCGCGCCGGAAACGGAAAACCCCGTAATTACGCTGAGTTAGGGGCCGTTATCGGCTGTAACCGGACGGTGCCGGAACAGGCTGGACTGGAGCCCAAAAAGAGAATGTGGTGGTGAGGGGGAGAATCGAACTCCCGACCTAGGGGTTATGAATCCCTCGCTCTAACCGTCTGAGCTACCTCACCACGGAGGCCACATGGAGCACCAGCTGACGAGGCCCAACTGGACCGCGAATTTTGAGCAGGCTGCCCCGGGGAGTCAAGGTGTAGGAATGTGCAAGAATGGCGCCACAACTACAGGGGGACGCACCATGCCACAGCTTCCGCACGCACTCATGGTTGCAGGTTCTATCCTGGCCGCGAGCGCGGCCTCAGCGCAGGAGGTCAAGCGCCCGCCGGACAAGCCGCCGATCTCCCAGGCCTGGATCGACGTCGCCACGTTCGCCTCGCCCGGCATGCACGGAATGGGCGGGATGATGGGCGGCATGATGGGCGGTGGTGGCGGCCGCGATATGCCGCTCTCTGCCATGATGGGCGGCAAATCGGGTGACGCCCAATTCGGCCAGACGCAGTCCGGAGGCGGCGATGGCAGCTACGTGGACGTCACGCTGCGGACCAGCCGTAATCCGAATCTTGCCGAGGCGGTGCAGGCCGTGCCCGAGGTCAGCAAGCTCGCGCCGACGCTTCAGCTGAAGGTGCTCCCGCAGGCCAAGCCGGTGCGCGAGGTTGGCGAGGATACGGTCGAGGAAGCGCCGGAGCAGCCGAAGGCCAGGATCAAGCTCTACTGGGGTTGCGGCCCCGCGGTGCGCGCGGGCCAGCCCAAGGTGGTCGACTTCTCGACCGGCACCGTGGGCCAGCTGGCGGACATCTTCAAGGGCCGCCGTGCAACGCAGCGCGGCGCGCATTCGGCGCCGGGCCGGCCGGTGTGGCCGAATCTCGTCGACAAGCGGCGCGTGCCGGATGGCGCGTCGCTGATCGGCGCGCACACATTCACCGGCCAGGGTGTGCCGGACACCTTCAAGTTCAACCTGCCCCCGGCGCAGGACATCATGTCGCCAATTGCACTGAAACAGGCCCAGGTGGACGGCGTCACGCAGCTGAGTTGGCAGGCGCTGCCAACGGCCCGCGCGTATTTCATCGCGGCCATGGGCGGCAGGGGAGACGCTGCCGGCACCGCCGAGATGACGATCTGGACGTCGAGCGAACTGCCCGATTCGGGGTTCGGGCTGATCGACTACCAGACCAACAAATCCGTGGACCAGTGGCTCAAGGAAAAGGTGCTGCTTTCGCCGACGACGACCCGCTGCGACGTGCCGAAGGGCATCTTCGAAGAGGGATCGGGTGGGATGCTGCGCATGATCGCGTACGGCAGCGAGCTCAACATGGCGTATCCGCCGCGCCCCAGCGATCCCAAGATCGCCTGGGAGCCGGACTGGTCGCTGAAGGTGCGAGTCAAGTCCGTAGCGATGTCGATGCTCGGCATGCCGGGCATGGGTGACGCCGCCGGCATGGACGACGCGACCATGGACGATGCCACGGCACCGAGCGATGCCCCGGCGGACGCGCCGGCGGATCAGCCGAAGAAGAAAAAGAAATTCAGCCTCAAGGACGCGATCGATATTGCGAAGGACGCCATTCCGTAGCGACGGAGCGGAGGTGCCGGGTTTAACGTTTTAAACGTTTGCGCGCCGGAACGACCGGCTGGCAAACATTTAAAACGTTAAACCCGGCACCTCTCTCATACGTTGAACCGGAAGTGCATGACGTCGCCCTCACGGACGATGTACTCCTTGCCCTCGAGCCGCATCTTGCCGGCTTCCTTGGCGCCCTGCTCGCCCTTGCACGCGATGAAGTCGCCGTAGGAGATCACCTCGGCGCGGATGAATCCTTTCTCGAAGTCCGTATGGATCTCGCCAGCCGCCTGCGGCGCCAGCGCGCCAATGTGCGTCGTCCACGCGCGCACCTCTTTCGGGCCCGCCGTGAAGAACGTGAGCAGCCCGAGCAGGTGATACGCCGCGCGGATCACCCGGTTCAGGCCGGGCTCGTGCAGGCCCAGTTCCTCGAGGAACGCCATGCGATCGGGTTCGTCGAGCTGGGCAATCTCCGCCTCGATCGCAGCACACACCGGCACCACGTCCGCGCCCTCCGTGTCGGCGAGCTGCTGCACGGTATCCAGGTACGGATTGTCGTGGAAGCCGTTCTCCGCGACGTTCGCCACGTACATGAGCGGCTTGATCGTGATGAGGTGAAGCTCCCTCAACAGCGGACGCTCGGCCGCATCGAGCGGCAGCGTGCGGGCAGGTTTGCCGGAGTTCAGGTGATCGCGCATGCGCTTCAGCACCTCGCGCAACCGGATCGCATCCTTGTCGCCCGCCTTTGACGCCTTCTCGGCGCGCTGCAGTCCGCGCTCGACGGTGTCGAGGTCTGCGAGCGCCAGCTCGGTGTTGATGATCTCGATGTCCGCGAGCGGGTCGATGCGGCCCGCGACGTGCACGACGTCGTCGTTGACGAAGCAGCGCACGACGTGTGCGATCGCGTCCGTCTCGCGGATGTGCGACAGGAACTTGTTGCCGAGCCCCTCGCCCTTGGACGCGCCGGCCACGAGACCCGCGATATCCACGAACTCGACCGTCGTGGGCAGGATCTTCTCCGGCTTGACGATATCGGCGAGCGCCTGCAGTCGCAGGTCCGGGACCGGCACGACCCCCACGTTGGGATCGATCGTGCAGAACGGATAGTTCTCGGCCGCGGCGTTCTGCGCCTGCGTCACCGCGTTGAAGAGCGTGGACTTGCCGACGTTCGGAAGTCCGACGATGCCGCACTTGATGCCCATGTGGAGTAAGGATCGCTGGTGAATTGGGGACGATGGGACAAGTGAACAGTGATCAGCGGGTAGGGGGTAGTGAAGAGGCCGACGCAGTCGGCCGATCCTGCTCTTCGCTACCCCCTACCCCCTGATCACTGCTCACTAGCCTGCGTATGCAGGGCCTTCATGGCTTTCTCGGACCCTTCGCGCACGAACACCGACAACGCATCGATCGACACGCCGATGCTCGCGACGATCGCATCCTCGTCCGCCGAGGACGCGCGCTGCAGGACGTAGTCAATGACCTGGTCGCGGTCGCCGGGATGGCCGATGCCCAGGCGCAGGCGCCAGAAATCGGCGCCACAGTGCGTGATCGTGTCGCGCAGACCGTTGTGCCCACCGTGCCCGCCGCCGAGCTTGAAGCGTGCCACTCCGGGCGGCAGATCCAGCTCATCGTGCACGACCAGCAGCTCGCCGACCGGGGCCTTCAGGTAGTCGAGCAACGCGCGCACCGAGAGCCCGCTGCGGTTCATGTACGTCTGGGGCTTGAGCAGGACGATCTCCTGCCCCTCGATGATGACGCGCGCGACCTCGCCTTGATAGCGCGAGTGCGGCCGGAACTGGACGCTGTGCGCTCGAGCAAGCGCATCGACGAACCAGAACCCGGCATTGTGGCGCGTGAGCCGGTGCTCCGGCCCCGGGTTGCCGAGACCGACGATGATCTGAAGTTGCGTGCCAGGCATGATTGCGTCCGGAAAAAGACCGGGCCGCCCCTGCGGACGGCCCGCGTCTCTCGGCCCTTGGGTCGATTACTTCTTCGCTTCCTTGCCCTTCGCCTCGGCCGCAGGCTTCGCTGCAGCCTTGGCCTCGGCCGCCGGGGCCGCTGCCGCAGGAGCCGCGACCGCGCCGGCTTCCGCCGCCACCGGGGCCTCGACCTCTTCGGCGCGAGCGTGGTGGATCGACACGACCGGCGAGTTGCGGCCGTGGCTCAACTCGGGGATCTCCACGCCTTCCGGCACCTTCAGGTCGGAGAGGTAGAGCATCTGGTTCATGTCGAGGCCCGACAGGTCCACGTCGATGAACTCCGGAAGATCCTTCGGCAGGCAGTTCACCTCGACCTCGTTGCGCAGGTGCGAAACGATGCCACCCTTCTTCACGCCCGGGGCCACGGCGTCGCCACGGAAGTGCAGCGGGATGGTGATGCGGATTTTCTCGTTCTCGAGCACGCGCTGCAGGTCGACGTGAAGGATGGCATTCCTCGCCGGGTGGCGCTGCACGTCCTTCAGGATCGCGGTCTGCGTGACGTCGCCGACGCGCAGGTTGATGATCGTCGAGTAGAAGCGCTCGTTGTCCAGCATCAGCAGCAGCCGGGTGTGGTCGAGCGCCAGGGCGCGCGGCTCGCGATGGCCACCGTAGAGGATGGCAGGCACCTTGTTCTCGTGACGCAGGCGGCGGCTCGCACCTTTGCCCTGCGCGTCACGGAACTCGGCGTTGAGTTCGAAGGCAGTTTTCATGGATATCTCCGTTTGTCATCAACACGCCGCTCAGCCCGCGACCAGAACCGAGCAGCAACAGGAAAGGGGTTAGTGACCAGGGGATAGGGGGTAGTGAGGAGGCCGACCATGTCGGCCGTTACTGCTCTTCACTATCCCCTATCCCCTGGTCACTATCCCCTTTCTCAATCTATGTAGAGCGAGCTCACGCTCTCCTCGTCCCTGATCCGCCGCATCGTCTCGGCAAGCAGCCCCGCCACCGACAGCTGGCGGATCTTGCGGCTGCCGCGCGCGTTCTCGCGCAGCGGGATCGTGTCCGTCACCACCAGTTCGTCGAGCACCGAGGCCTCGATGCGCTCCACCGCCGGGCCCGAGAGCACCGGGTGCGTGATGTAGGCCACCACGCGCTTCGCGCCTACGTCCTTCAGTGCCTTCGCCGCGTGGCACAGCGTGCCCGCGGTGTCCACGAGGTCGTCGACGAGCACGCAGCTCTTGCCTTCGACCTCGCCGATGATGTTCATCACTTCGGACTCGTTCGCCCGCGGGCGGCGCTTGTCGATGATCGCGAGGTCGGCGTCGTCGAGGCGCTTCGCGATCGCGCGGGCCCGCACCACGCCGCCGACGTCCGGGGACACCACCACCAGGTCGTCGTACTTCTGCTTCCAGACGTCGCCGAGCAGCACCGGCGACGCGTACACGTTGTCCATGGGGATGTCGAAGAACCCCTGGATCTGGTCGGCGTGCACGTCCACCGTCAGCACGCGATGCACGCCCACGCCTGCGAGCAGGTTCGCCACGACCTTCGCGGTGATGGCCACCCGCGTAGCGCGTGGCCGCCGGTCCTGTCGCGCGTATCCGAAATACGGCATCACGGCGGTGATACGGCCCGCCGAGGCGCGCCGACACGCATCGACCATCACCAGCAGTTCCATGATGTGGTCGTTCGCCGGCGGGCTCGTGGGCTGCACCACGAACACGTCTCGGCCGCGCACGTTCTCCATCAGCTCGACCGTCACTTCGCCGTCGCTGAAGCGGCCGACGTGCGCACGGCCGAGCGGCACCTGCAGGTAACGTGCAATGTCCTGGGCCAGCTGCGGGTTGGCGCTGCCGGTGAACACCGCCATCGTCGGGCCGTCCATCACGTCGTTCCTCGCAGCTCGATCAGCCTCGGTGGCTGGGGTGGAAGGATTCGAACCTCCGAATGGCGGGATCAAAACCCGCTGCCTTACCGCTTGGCGACACCCCAGCGCAATCGTCAGCGGGCGGAACCCATCCGGTCCTGCTCGAGCCGGCAGCGGGCAATCAGCGGCGAACGGTTGATGCCGCGCACCACGTACCCCGTCCAGCGCCCGGGCATGTTCCCGAGTGCTTCCCGCGCGCTCGCCTCGTCCGGCATCGCTGCGTAAACGCAGGATCCGGTGCCCGTGAGGCGCGCCGGCGCGAAGTGACCCAGCCAGTCGAGCGCTTCCGCCACCGCCGGAAAACGCCGCCTGACGACCGGTTCGCAGTCGTTCCGCACACCTGACGTCAGGGAATCGCGAATTGTGATTACGGCGGAATCCCTTGTCAATTCAGGGTCTTTGAAGACCTCTCCGGTGCTCACCGCCACGTCGGGCCGAACGAGCAGGTAGACGGGCTCCGGAAGGACCACGGGGGTCAGCTTCTCGCCGACGCCTTCCGCGAAGGCCGCATGACCTGCGATGAACACGGGTACGTCGGCTCCCAGCTCGAGGCCAATCCCTTCCAGTTCCTTGGGTGACAGTCGCAATTCCCACAACTCATTAAGAGCAACCAGAACGGTGGCGGCATCGGAACTCCCGCCGCCCACTCCGCCCTGCATTGGAAGCCTTTTTCTTATTTCAATTCCCACCCCAGTCCGGACGCCCGGCGCGTGATCCAGCAGCCGGCGAGCCGCCCGCACCACCAGATCTGCCGCGGGCGGCACTCCAGGCACGTCTCCAATCCGCTCGACCACGCCGGCCGGCCGGACCCGGAACCGGATCTCGTCACACAGGTCGATGAATTGAAAGACGGTCTGCAGGAGGTGATAGCCGTCGGACCTGCGGCCCACGACGTGCAGGAACAAGTTGAGCTTCCCGGGCGCCGGCCAAGGCTCCGCACGACCGAGGCTCGCCCCGAGCGGGTTCATGGTCGGGCCGGTGCTCCGGACGCAACGGTCCAGTCGTCGATGACGACCTTGAGGCGCACCGTGCCGTGCGTGGCGGTGAATCGCTCCGGCAGCGCGCTGCCCGGCACGGGACGAAAAGTGTCGTAGCCGATGCGCCAGCCCGACTGCTCGATCACGCGCATCGGCGCCGCACGCGCATCCGCCACCTGGGCTGGCTCGCCCGGGGACGGCACGCCGAGCATCCAATACCTGAGGTGGGTCCACGGGAGGTCCGCGCCAAGCTGCACTCGCAGCGCTTCTCGCGCCTGGTCGGTATCGACGGTCCGGCCGGACCCGTCGGTCACTTGCATTGACTGATCGTCGGCAACGACTCGCAGCCCGCCTGCCCCGAATGGACCGCGGATCGACAGGGTCGTGAATACGCCGTTCTGCTGCCAGGTGAAGGAGCCGCTGCCACCCCCGCCGTCGACGGCGAGCGCCATCCGCCCCGAGGCCGTCCAGTCCTGGAATCGCGCTACGTCCGCAGGTACAGGAAGCGGCACCATCGGCGGCGTCACGGCGCACCCGGCCAGCGCCGCCGCGAGCAACCAGATCGCCCAATGCCTCACGGACCCGCTCGCTCCAGGCGCTCCTTCAACTGGCTGGCCTCCGGGTGACGCTCCAATCCTTCCTGCCAGGTCTTGCGCGCCGCGGCCTGGTCACCGAGCACCCATTGCACCTCGCCCAGGTGCAGGTCGAGTTCCGCGTCGTCGCCGAGTTGCCGGGCACGCTGCAGGTGGGGAAGCGCCTCCGCCGGACGGCCCTGCCGGAACAGCACCCATCCCATGCTGTCGAGCACGGCCGCGCTGTCCGGGGTCTGCGCGAGGGCAGCGGCGATCAGGCCGTGCGCCTCCTCGAGCTGGCGATCCTGGTCCGCCAGCGTGTAGCCGAGCGCGTTCTGCACCACTGCGTCTCCTGGACGCTCGCGCAACAGCTGCCGCAGGTCGCGCACGGCTGCGTCGCCGCGCCCGGCACGCTCGTAGGCGAAGACGCGGGCCATCCGCAGGTCGATCGAATCCGGGTACTGCACGAGGCCCGCGTCCAGGATCTCGATCGAGCGCCGCTGATCCCCGAGGCTGGCGACGAGGCCGGCCCGGGCCGCGACGATGTCCGGGCCAAGCCCCGGCTGCGCACGCGCGAATTCCTCGAGATGCGTGAGGCCGGCCTCGACCCCCGACTGGTCGGCCTTGATCCGCGCCACGCGTTGCTGGGCGGTCAGCGCGTAGTCGCCGCCGGTCACCCGCGCGTAATAGCGCATCGCGCGCTCGGCATCCTGGCGGCGCTCTGCCACGACACCCAGGTAATACAGGGCCTCGTAGGATTGCGCCCCGGTCGAAAGCAGGTTCTCGAACCGCACGTTGGCCGCCTCGAGGTCGCCGCGCTGCAGGTCGAGCACCCCCAGGCTGCGGACCGCGCCCGGAATCACGGTGGTGCCCGCGGCGTACGGCGTAAGCATCGCGCGCGCCTCCTCGTCGCGTCCGGTGCTGGCGAGCAGCAGCGCATATTCGAGGTGCGTACCCACGTCGGCGTCAGGCGACATGACCAGGTCGCGGGCGGTGGCCAGGCCATCCTCGTCGTGCCCGCTGGCGATCTGGGCACGTGCCAGGAGCATCTTCGCCGGGACCCAATAGGGCGCGATCTGCACCGCGCGACGCGCGCTCTCGAGCGCCAGTGCGTAGTTCTCCGACCGCAGTGCGGTGCTGCCCAGGGCGTACTGACCCTCCGCCACCTTCGGATAACGCACCGCGAGGCGGCGGAAAAGCTCCGTGACGTCCGGGGCCGACCCCTGGTCGTTCAGTACCGGCAATAACGCCAGGAAGCCGGCGGCCGGACTGAGATAGGCGGTCTCCAGCAGTTGCGCAAAGTGCCCCTCGGCCACGTCGAGGCGGTGCAGTTCGAGCGCCGCGACGCCCGCGTAACGACGGGCCTGCTCGCTGGTCGGGTTCAGGGCCAGCCAGCGATCCGCCGCGAGCGCAGCCTCGTGCAGCTGGAAATGGTCGAAAGCAACGCGGGTGGCCTGCTCGGCGACACCCTCGTCGTCGGACGCTTCGGCCGCCCGCCGGTACGCTCGCGCCGCCTCCGGCAGCTCGCCACGCTCCAGGGCCGCATCGCCGTCGGCCAGCAGGGCATCCGGGTCCGGTGCGGTCAGGGAGGCCGCGTCGCGGGCAGAAGGGCCTGCGCTGCAGGCGGCGAGCGTGACGAGCGCGGCGGCCACCAACAGCGGCCGGGCGTGAATGAGGGTTATCCGCATGGTCCGCGCACTATAGCGGAAGGCCCGGCGAGCTTGTGTTGCACCCTGCCATCAACCAGAATTCCGCGATTTCCCTGCCCGGAAACCGGATGTCACTCGTCGTCGTCGGCATCAATCACCGCACCGCGCCCGTGGACGTGCGCGAACGCGTGGTCTTCGAGCCGGCGCGCATGCCCGAAGCACTGCGCGAGCTCGCCAGCCTGCCCGACGTCCGGGAATCCGTGATCGTCTCGACGTGCAACCGCACGGAACTCTACTGCGTCACCGGGTCCAGCGAGACCGACCTCGGCACGTGGATGGAGCGCTACCACCAGCTCGGCTCCAGCATCCACCACTGCCTGTACAAGCTGGACGACATGCGCGCCGTGGCGCACGCGTTCTCGGTCGCCTCCGGGCTCGACTCGATGGTGCTCGGCGAACCGCAGATCCTCGGCCAGCTCAAAGATGCCTACCGGGTCGCACAGGAGGTCGGGACCGCCGGCCCGGTGCTGAACCGCCTCTTCCAGGCGACCTTCTCCGTGGCCAAGCGGGTGCGCACCGAGACCCAGATCGGGGCCAATGCCGTGTCGGTCGCCTCGGCGGCCGTTGCGATGGCCAAGACCGTGTTCGCCAGTTTCGACAACCGCACCGCCCTGATGGTGGGCGCGGGCGAGACGATCGCGCTTGCCGCGCGACATCTGCACGCCGACGGGTTGCGTCGCATGATCGTCGCCAACCGCAGCATCGACCGGGCGCGCGAGCTGGCCGCCGAGTTCCAGGCGTTCGCGATCGGCCTCGATGACATTCCCGCACACCTTCCCGAGGCGGACATCGTCGTCGCCTCCACCGCGAGCCCGAACGCGATCATCACTCGTGCGATGACCGCGCAGGCACTGCGCGCACGCAAGCGCCGGCCGATCTTCATGGTCGACATCGCGGTGCCGCGCGACATCGAGCCCGAGGTGGCCGAACTCGAGGACGTCTATCTCTTCACGATCGACGACCTGCAGTCGGTCGTGAACGAGAACATGGAGAACCGCCGGCAGGCCGCCCGCCAGGCCGACCAGGTCATCGCCAGCGAAGTGGACCGCTTCGAGCTGCAACTGCGCACGCGGCAGGCGGCGCCCACGATCCGCCGCCTGCGTGAAGAGGCGGAGCACGCACGGCAGCACACGCTCGAGCAGGCACGCCGCATGCTCGCGCACGGCCGCAGCACCGACGACGTGCTCGAATTCCTCTCGACGACGCTCACCAACCGGCTGATCCACGCCCCGAGCCAGCGGCTGCGCGATGCCGCGGAGAGCGGCGACTCGGAGATCATCGAGGCCATCGCCAACATCTACCGGCTCGACCACGACTGATGAAGGACTCCATCCGTCGCCGGCTCGAACGAACGGCCGAGCGTTTCGAGGAATTGGGCGCGCTGCTGGCCGATCCCGAGGTGATCGGCAGGCCGAGCCGTTTCCGTGACCTCTCGGTCGAGTACGCGCGGCTCGAATCCGTGGCGACGCGCTTCCGGGAATACCGGCGCCTCGAAACCGAGCGCGCGACCGCGGCCGAAATGGCGCTGGGTGCCGATGCCGAGATGCGCGCACTGGCCGAGGAAGAACTGCGCGATCTCGATGTGCGCCTCGAGCATGAGGACGGGGAACTCACGAGGCTCCTCATCCCGAAGGACCCGCGCGACGACAGCAACATATTCCTCGAAATCCGTGCCGGCACCGGCGGCGACGAGGCCGCGATCTTCGCGGGCGACCTGTTCCGCATGTACGCCCGGTACGCGGAACGACAGGGATGGAAGGTCGAGGTGCTGAGCGAAAACCCGGGCGAGCACGGTGGCTACCGGGAGGTCATCAGCCGCGTCGCGGGCAAGGGTGCGTATTCGCGGCTCAAGTTCGAGTCGGGCACGCATCGGGTGCAGCGCGTGCCAGCCACCGAGGCACAGGGCCGCATCCACACCTCGGCCTGCACCGTCGCGATTCTTCCGGAGCTCGAGGAGATCGACGAGATCGCGCTCAACCCCGCGGACCTCCGCGTCGACACCTACCGCGCGTCGGGCGCCGGCGGCCAGCACGTCAACAAGACCGACTCCGCGATCCGCATCACGCACGTGCCGACCGGAATCGTCGTCGAGTGCCAGGACGAGCGCTCGCAGCACAAGAACCGCTCGCGTGCCATGTCGCTGTTGCGCGCGAAACTGCTCGAGACCGAGCAGCAGAAGCAGACTGCGCAGCAGGCGCAGGAGCGCAGGCTGCAGGTGGGCAGCGGCGATCGCTCAGAGCGCATCCGCACGTACAATTACCCCCAGGCCCGCGTGACGGACCACCGCATCAACCTCACGCTGCACCAGCTGCCCGCCATCATGGAGGGCGCGCTCGACGAGGTGATCGGCCCGTTGCAGCAGGAATGGCAGGCAGAGCAACTCGCGAGCCTGGAGTAAACTTGCGCGGCGGTCGACCATGGCCACGGAAATCGCCCAACTGATCGCGGAGGGCGTGGCGCGGATCCAGCGCGTCGCCGATGACCCGCGCCACGAGGCGGAGATCCTGCTCGGCGCGGCCCTCGGGCGGCCCCGCTCATACCTCATCGCGAATCCGGAACAGCGCATCCTCGATTGCGAGGCGACGGACCGTTACGAAGCACACCTCACGCGTCGTGCACAGGGCGAACCGATCGCCTACATCCTCGGCGAGAAGGAGTTCTGGTCGCTGCCGCTCACAGTCGACCCAGCGGTGCTGATCCCGCGCCCGGAGACGGAACTCGTGGTCGAACGCGCCCTGGTGCACCTGCCCGAACACGGCGGCGGCCGCGTGCTCGACCTGGCGGCGGGCAGCGGCGCGATCGCACTCGCCATCGCGAGCGAACGCCGGCAGGCGTGCGTCATCGGCACGGACGTCTCCCCGGCCGCGGTCGACCTGGCACGCGTCAACGCCGCGAGACTCGGGATCGGCAACGCCGATTTCCGCGCCGGCTCGTGGTTCGAGCCGGTGCGGGGACAGGTCTTCGACCTCATCGCGAGCAACCCGCCCTACATCGCCGAGGACGACCCGAGGGTGGAACGAGCCGTGCGACGCTTCGAACCGCACGATGCGCTGTTTTCGGGGCCGACCGGACTCGAGGCCCTGCGGGCGATCGTCGCAGACGCCCCGCGGCACCTGCTGCCCGGCGGCTGGCTGGTGCTCGAGCACGGCGACGGCCAGGCGGGGTCCGTCCGGTCCCTGCTCGCGGCCGCCGGATTCGAATCGATCGTGACTCACCTTGACCTTGCCGGCCGGGAGCGGTGCACGGAGGGCCGGCGTCCCGGCAGCGCGTCCGCGCGCTAGGCGTGACATCCGACCCGCGGCCGTTCACTATTTCGCCCCCTTTCCCTCCCCTTCATCGCAACGGACCCCGCCATGATTCGATTCGAGACCTCGCTCGGCAACTTTACGGTCGAACTCTTCGACACGGACGCGCCCATATCGGCGAAGAATTTCCTCGACTACGTCGATGCGGGGCACTTCGACGGCACGGTCTTCCACCGCGTCATCCCGGGCTTCGTGATCCAGGGCGGCGGGTTAACCGCCGACATGCGGCAGAAGCCGACGCGCGCGCCGATCAGGAATGAAGCGACGAACGGCCTCAAGAACCGCCGCGGAACGCTCTCGATGGCCCGGACCAACGATCCGCACAGTGCGACGTCGCAATTCTTCGTGAATCTCGTCGACAACGCATTTCTCGACCCGGGCCGCGGCGGCGCGGGCTACGCGGTGTTCGGTCACGTGACCGAAGGGATGGACGTCGTCGACAGGATCGCCGCGGTCAAGACCGGCAGCAAGGCCGGACACCAGGACGTGCCCGCCACGCCCGTCGAAGTGAAGAGCGCGAAGCGGATTACGCCGGCCGGCTGATCGGTCGGACCGTCCATGGCAAAGAAGCGCCGCAAAGGCGTCTTTGCGCGCCTGCTGCGCGGCCTCGTGCTCGCGATCGCGGCGTGGGCTGCGATCACGATCGTGACCGTGGTGGCGTTCCGCTGGATCGATCCGCCGACCACGGCGTTCATGCTGCTGAACCGGATCGCGGAACTGTTCGTGCGCATGCCCGGATACGAGTTCAGCCACGACTGGCGGGACTGGGAGCAGATCTCGAAGAACGCGGCGCTCGCCGTGGTCGCAGCGGAGGATCAGCACTTTCCCGCGCATTACGGCTTCGACTTCAAGCAGATCGACAAGGCGCTGAAGGACCGGGAGCGCGGCCGGCGCGTACGCGGCGCGAGCACGATCTCGCAGCAGGTGGCGAAGAACCTCTACCTGTGGCCCGGGCAGAGCTGGTTTCGCAAGGGCCTCGAGGCTGGGATCACGGTCCTGATCGAATTCGCCTGGCCGAAACAGCGCATCCTGGAGGTCTACCTGAACGTGGCGGAGTTCGGACGCGGGACCTGGGGCGTGCAGGCGGCGAGCCGGAAGTTCTTCGGCAAGGACGCCGCCCGCCTGACACCCGCCGAGGCCGCGCTGCTCGCGGCGGTACTGCCTGCGCCGAAGCGCTTCCGCGCCGACGCACCATCGAACTACGTGCGTCGCCGGCAGGCCTGGATCGAGCGCCAGATGGCGTCCCTCGGTGGCACGGCCTACGTGACGAATCTCGACTGAACCGACCCTCCCATGACCACCTCGACACGCATTGCGATCATCGGCGCCGGACATTCCGGGATCTGCATGGGCATGAGGCTGAAGGAAGCGGGCATCGAGGACTTCGTGATCCTGGAGGAAGCCGCTGCCCTGGGCGGTACTTGGCGCGACAACACTTACCCGGGAGCCTCGTGCGACGCGCCGTCGTTCCTCTACAGCTTTTCGTTCGCGCAGAAGACTGACTGGAGCCGGCGCTTCGCCTGGCAGCCGGAGCTGCTCGCCTACACCGCCGAGTGCGCCATCAAGGCGGGACTGATGCCGCATTTCCGTTTCCGCACCGAGGTCGTGCGGCTGCGCTTCGACGAGGCGCGCAACCACTGGGAACTCACGTGCGCCGACGGGCAGACGATCGAGGCCGAATTGGTCGTCACGGCCGTCGGGCAGCTGCACCGGCCGGTCACCCCGGCGATTCCCGGTCATGAGCGTTTTGCCGGCACACAGTTCCACTCGGCCAGGTGGGACCACTCCGTGGACCTCACCGCGAAGCGGGTCGCGGTCATCGGCAATGCGGCAAGCGCCGTCCAGTTCGTGCCGCAGATCGCGCCACGGGTCACGCAACTCACCATTTTTCAGCGTTCGGCCAACTGGCTGCTGCCGCGCAAGGACCGGCTTTACTCGCCGCGTCTACATCGCGCGATGACGCGGTGGCCGTGGCTCGCGCGCCTGCGCCACAACTTCCAGTGGTTCTTCTTCGGCGAGCTGCAGCTCACGCCGCTCATGAAACAGGTGCGCCCCGTGCAGTGGGCCGCACGCCAGTACGCGCTGCTGCACCTTCGCCGCCAGGTGCGGGATCCGGCCCTGCGCGCCCGGCTGGTGCCGGACTACCCGATCGGCGCCAAGCGCGTCCTGTTCAATGACGATTACTACCCGGCGCTGAACCGCGCAAACGTTTCGCTCGTCACGGACCCGATCGAGTCCATCGTCCGGTCCGGCGTGCAGACCAGGAATGGCGGCATCCACGAGGCCGACGTCATCATCTATGCGACCGGGTTCAACGCCACGGACTTCCTGGCGCCGATGGAGGTCAGCGGCCTGGCCGGGCGCAACCTCCGGGACGAATGGCGGCACGGCGCACACGCGTATCTCGGCGTAGCGGTGAGCGGCTTCCCGAACTTCTTCATGCTGTACGGACCCAATACCAACCTCGGGCACAACAGCATCCTGGTGATGATCGAGGCGCAGACGGCCTACGTCATCGACGCGCTGCGCCAGATGGCGGAGCGCGGTGTGAAGCGCCTGGACGTGAAGCGCGACGTCATGGATGAGTACAACCGCGCCCTGCAGAAGGACCTCGCGAAGTCGGTCTGGGCCGCGGACAAGGCGAGCTGGTACAAGCTCGCCGACGGCACGATCACGAACAACTGGCCGCACAGCACGATCCGTTACCGGAAGCTGCTGCGGAACGCGGACCTCGGAGCCTACGAAACATGGCCATGAAGACCCTGGTGACTGCCGGCGCGATGATCGCTTCAATGGCTGCGCTCAGCGCCGCCGCGCGGGACACTGGCCCGATCAGCGGCGAGCGCCTCTCCGAAATCACCAGGGTGCTCGCGTCGGACGAGTACGAGGGCCGCGCGCCCGGCACGCCGGGCGAGGCGAAGACGGTCGAATACCTCGTCGCCCAATTCAAGGCACTGGGCCTGAAGCCGGGTGGCGAGAACGGTGGCTGGACACAGGCCGTGCCGCTCATTCGCACACAGGTGCCCGCCGACGCGGCCATGAGCGTGACGATCGGTGGCGAGAGACTTCCGCTGGTGCAGAACAAGGACGTAGCGGCACTGACCCTGCGTCCGGTGGACCGCGTACTGATCGAGAACGCGCCCCTGGTCTTCGTCGGCTATGGCGTCTCCGCGCCCGAGCGAATGTGGGACGATTTCAAGGGTGTCGATCTCAAGGGCAAGATCGCCGTCTTCCTGATCAACGACCCGGACTTCGAAGCGCTGCCGGCGGAAGCGGTGCACGGCAGTTTCGAGGGACGGGCGGCGACGTACTACGCGCGCTGGACGTACAAGTACGAGGAAGCCGCGCGCCGTGGCGCCGTCGGCGCGCTGATAGTCCACGAGACACCGGGCGCCGGCTACGGTTGGAATACGGCGATCGCGCCGAACGGTGAAGGCTTCGACATCGTTCGGGCCGATCCCGCGAAGGAGAAGGTGCTGGTGCAGGCGTGGCTGGCTCGCGACACGGCCGTCGCGATGTTCAGGAAGGCCGGGCTCGATTTCGAAGCACTGAAACTCCGCGCCCGCGATGCCGGCTTCAGGCCCGTCACTCTCGAGGGCGCCGCCTTTACCGCCGACTATCCGGTTTCACACGCGCGAATCGCGAGCCGTAACGTCATCGCGACCCTGCCCGGTCGCAAGCGGCCGGGCGAGACCGTGATGGTCGCCGCGCACTGGGATGCGTACGGCCTCGGCGACCCGGATGCCTCTGGTGACCGCATCCGCCGCGGCGCCGCAGACGATGCGCTGGGCATTGCCGGTGTTCTCGAGGTGGCCCGCGCATTCGCAAATGGCCCGCGCCCGGATCGCTCCCTGGTGTTCGCGGCATGGACGGCGGAGGAACGAGGCCTGCTGGGCTCGGAGCACTACGCGGTCCACCCGATCTATCCGCTCGAGACCACCGTGGCAAACCTGACCATCGACGTGCTTCAGACCGCGGGACCGGCGCGGGACGTCGTCCTCGTGGGTGCGGGCCAGAACGATATCGACTCGCTGCTCGCGCGAACGGCCGCCGGGCAGGGGCGCACGGTCACGCCCGACGCGAAACCCGAGCGCGGTCTCGCCTTCCGGGCCGATCATTTTTCGCTGGCCAGGCGTGGCGTACCGGCGCTGCTTCTGATGGCGATCGGCGGGGGCGCGGACCTCGTGGAGGGCGGGCGGGAAGCGGGCGACCGGTGGGTCGCAGACTTTACGTCGCGCTGTTATCACCAGCCCTGCGATGCCTGGAGCGCCGACTGGGATCTTCGCGGCGCGACCCAGGACGTCGCGCTCGTCTACGCCATCGCCCGCGAACTCGCGGATTCGAAGGACTGGCCGGCGTGGAATGCCGGGGCACAATTCAAGGCTGTTCGCGATGCCTCCAGCGCCGGACGTGGTCCGCGCGCCCCAAGATAAAGACTGCTCGCCGAGGCACGTCAGGCGAAATGTTGTTTTTTCACAACGAGCAGCGGCGGAACTTTCGCCCCCTCGTGCGTTCCAACCCGCAAGCCCCCCGTCCGGGGAGTTGAAAAGCCCGCCCGTGTTGGGCGTGGATTCGCACAGGAGCATTTATGCGCTTCAAGATCCTTTCGGCGGTGGCCGCCACCTCTGCCCTGCTGCCTTTCTTGGCCCAGGCCGAGGGCCTGAGCTATTCGTATCTCGACCTTGCCTACATCAATACCGACATCGACCAGTTCGACCAGGACGTGGATGGCTTCGCACTGCGCGGTTCACTGGAAATCACTGACCAGGTGTTCCTGTTCGCCGGATATACGGACCAGAGCACGTCCATCTTCGGCAACGATCTCGACGTGCAGACCTACGGACTCGGCGTCGGATACGCCTGGCCGGTCGCACCGTCCACGGACCTGTACGGCAAGATCGGCTATGTGAAGACCGAGGCGGACTACGACCGCTTCAACGTCGACGACGACGGCTACTCCCTGGGCGTCGGCCTGCGCGGTCGCGTGGCCGACCAGTTCGAGCTCGAGGGCTCGATCAATTACGTGGACCTCTCGGACTCCGGCGACGACACCTCGTTGGGACTCGCTGCGCGCTGGTTCTTCACGGAGCAGTTCGCCGGGGGAATCGAGGGCGAGTTCGGCGACGATGCCAACACCTATGGCATCGGCTTCCGCTGGAACTTCGGCAAGTAACCGGCTAGCGTCCAGGATGCAGCGGCCCGGGGCGCAAGCTCCGGGCTTTTTCTGCACGGAACTTTCGTGACCGAAGGCGGTCGGGGTTCATTACCGGCGGCCCGCCCGGGTTTCGCCCCGGGCCAGCGAGCAGCCGGGTGCACGACATTCAGGCCAACCAACATTCGCGCGGAGGTTCCATGAGCAAGAACTGGATTACGTCATTCATCGCGCTCGTGTCCCTGTTCGCAACCGCCGGAGCACTGGCCGACAAGACACACATGGTGAAGGGCACCGTCGTGTCGGTGGACGCGAACGCCCATACGCTCACGCTGAAAGGCATGGACGGCAAGACCAGCACTGCGCCCGTCGAAGGTCCGGCGATGAGCTCGCTCGGCAATCTGAAGGCCGGCGATGCGGTCACGGTAACTTGTCGTGACAACGACAAGGGCGAGCACCAGGCGGTCACTGCAATCGCGGTCGACAAGGGCACCAAGTACTAGCAGCGCGCGGGCACCTGGCCCGGCATCGACGGCGGGCCTCCCGTCACGAGGCGGGTGGCCCGCGGTCTAGCGTGCCCAGCCCGGACCGCGCACGACGCGACCCGGCGTTGCCCCCGTGTGGTCGCCGTCCTCGAGCACCCGGACGCCATTGACGAGCACGTGCGCGACACCGGTCGCGTACTGCCGCGGGTCGTCGAACGTCGCGTTATCCCGGATCGTGGCCGGATCGAAGACCACGACGTCCGCGTAGCAGCCGGCGTCGATGCAGCCACGGTCCTTGAGCTTCCAGTTCGACGCCGGCAGGTGCGTGAGGCGGCGAACCGCCTCCGGAAGCGAGAGCACCCGTTCCTCGCGGACGTACTTGCCGAGGAGCCGCGCGACGTTGCCGTAGGCCCGTGGATGCGTGCTGGACTTGAGGAACACACCCTCGGGCGCCAGCGCTTCGGCATCCGAGCCGAAGCTCACCCAGGGTTGCTCGATGCCGAGCCGCACGTTGTCCTCGCTCATCAGGAAATACACGGTATCGACGCGCGAGTGGTCTTCCACGACGAGGTCGATGATCGTGTCTTCGGCGCTCGTGCCACGCAGCGCCATGACGTCTGCCAGCGTCCTGCCGGTGAGTGGCTTCAGCCTCTCATCCTTGAAGCCGATGAACTTCACTTGGTCGGGAGACCCGGCCATGCGCAACATGTTTTCCTCGCCCGCCGGCGGATGACGGATGTCGGCGACGACCCGCGCCCGCAGCGCCGGATCCCTCAGCCGCTCTACCCACGCGTCGAGGCCGCCCGTCTGCACCCACAGCGGCATTGCGGCATCGAGCCCGGTCGCGGCGGCCGTGTAGGTGTACATGTTCGCGCTGATCGGCAGGCCGGCGGCGCGCGCCTGCTCGATCTTTGCGATCGCATCGGACATGCGGCCCCAGTTCGCCTGTCCCGCGGCCTTCAGGTGGTAGACCTCGCTGTGCGCACCGGATTCCCGCGCGATCGTGATCAACTCGTCGAGCGCCTTGCCGATGCCGTAGCTTTCGTTGCGGATGTGCGAGACGTACCCCCCGCCGAATTCCGCGGCCGCCTGCGCGAGCGCGACCAGCTCGGGGGTTTCGGCGAAGAACGCCGGCGCATAGATCAATGAACTGCCGACGCCGAGCGCGCCCTCGCGCATGGCGTCGCGCACGAGGCCCTGCATGCGGGCCAGTTCCTCCGCGGTCGGATCACGGCCCCCCTCGCCGAGTTCGTGCACGCGTACGGTCGTCGCGCCGACGAACGACGCGACGTTGGGCGACACGCCGCGCCGCTCGAGCGACTCGAGGTACTCCCCGAGGCTCGTCCAGTCGATGTCGTATCGATAGTCGCGCTGCTGCTTGCGGATCTCGACCTTCATCGGCTCCGTGAGCGGCCCGCCGGACTCACCCTCGCCGAATATCTCGAGCGTCACGCCCTGCTTGATGTCGCTCATGCCCCGGCCATCGACGAGCAGCGACTCGTTGGCCCACGACAGCACGTTGATGAATCCCGGCGCGACCGCGAGTCCACCCGCGTCGATCTCGCTCACGGCCCCGGCCTTCGTGAGATCACC
>Ga0079037_100000386_pt1 | contig 19513 bp, 14 predicted proteins | sample Mud3Dept4metaG_FD_71479 | JGI IMG/M metagenome (GOLD analysis project Ga0079037, IMG submission 71479) | Freshwater wetland microbial communities from Ohio, USA, analyzing the effect of biotic and abiotic controls - Mud 3 Core 4 Depth 4 metaG | ecosystem: Environmental > Aquatic > Freshwater >... | reverse complement strand
CCGAAGATGAAGCGGAACCCTTCCGTGCTGCGGGCGAGTTCGAGCCGCAGCAGGGTGTTGGTGGCCGTGTGGATGCGCGCAGCCACACCGTAGTCGGTGTGCAGGTCGTCGAGGTCGAGGTCGCCCGCCTCGGCGGCCACCTTGCCGGCGTCCGCGAACAGCGCCATGTCGAGCAGGCGCGAGGGAGACCACCGCAGCTCGCCGGTGAGCACGAGGCGGTTCCGATCGCGGAAGCGGAAGTTCTCGTAGCCGCGCAGGTCCCGGGAACTCCCGAGCGTCGGCATGGCGAAGAAGGGCACCGCCTGGCCGCCGGCGGCATCCGTGAGGCTCAGCAGGCCACGCAGGGCTACTACCCAGTTCGCGCGGGCGATGGGCACGAGTTGTCCCGCCTCCAGATCGAAGCGGCGGAAGCTGTAGCCCGAGTCATCGCGATCGCCGAAGGCCGAGAGGTCGGCGCGGAGGCGCGTGCCCACCGTGGCGTAGCCGCGGTGCTCGCGGGTGTCCACCTCGACGAAGGCCCGCCCCACCAGGTAGTTCGGGTCGGCGAGCAGACCCGGCACCTCCTCGGGCGTGAAGACGTCTTCAATCGAGGGGTCCGTCTTGCCGCTGCCGGTGTCGTTGACGATGTAGTCGCCGCCGCCGCCCACCGTGAGCCAGTGCCGTGGCACCCAGTGGTACATGGCGCCCATCTCGAAGGGCGTGATGCGGAACGTCGTCTTGTCGTCCTGGTTCGAGTCGTTCCCGAGGCCGAAGAAGTTGACCTTGGGAGCATCGAGGTAGAGCATCCGGCCACGCACGCGCATCGTGCGGTGGGCAAACCAGGGGGTATCGGCCTTCAGGTCGACCTTGTAGTAGAGCCGCGGGGAGATGGCGGCCTCGAGCGCGAGCTGACCCGTGTCGGCATACGGAATCCGGTAGCCCGCGCCCACGGCGACGGCGCCGCCCGTGTAGATGCTGCCGAAGTAGGGATACCAGCCGAGTGGCTTGCCCCCCGATTCCTTTTCCCCGGCAAAGCTCGCGGCCTTCTCGATCCAGCCGGGTTCGTAACTCGTCAGGGTCCGGGCCTTCTCGGCGCGGACCTGCCGGAGCACCTCGGCTCTGGAGGACTGGGCGGCTGCCGGGACGGGTGCACCGAACGCGAGGCCGGCGAGGAGCGCAAGGGCCCCCCAATGCCGCAGGGCTGAGGTCTGCACCGTGCGCAGAATTCTACACGAATGCTGTCTCGGTCAGCCGGCCATCTCGCTTCGTCCGCTGTCAGTTGGCGATTGCCGCCGCCCCGCGGCTCGCCAGCCGCCCGTCCGAATTGCCCCGGTCTGCGGTATTCTTCCGGATCGGTCAATGCTTCATTTGGTGAATTCATGAAGAGACTCGTTTTCCCCTTGCTGGCTGTCATGGCGCTTGGCGGGGCCGCTCGCCCGGCGTCCGCGCAGGCCCCCCCCACACTGGCCGCCGCACCGGTGGCCGCGGTCGCTGCCGATGAGGCGCGTCCAGCCGCGCAAGCGCCGGCACGCCGCACGATCGGGCTCGCGCTCGGCGGCGGGGCGGCACGTGGCATCGCCCACATTGGCTTGCTCGAATGGCTCGACGAGCACCGCATCCCGGTGGACTACGTTGCCGGCACGAGCATGGGCGGCCTGGTCGGGGGTGCTTACGCCACCGGGATGACCACGGCCGAGATGCGGGAGCTGATGAGGACGACCGACTGGGATCTGGTGTTCCTGGCCGACTCGCCCTTCAAGTACAAGGACTTCCGGCGCAAGCAGGACGCCCGCGCGTATCCGGCGCAGATCGAGTTCGGCCTGAAGAACGGGTTCCGGCTGCCCACCGGCCTCAATGCCGGCCAGCAGATCGCGATGCTGCTCGACGGCATCGCGATGCCGTACTACAAGCTCGAGGATTTCGACGATCTCCCGACGCCGCTGCGCGTGGTGACGGCCGACCTGCGCGGTGACGAGCAGGTGGTGGTGGGTTCTGGCGACCTCGCCCGTGCCATGCGGTCGACCATGGCGATCCCCGGCGTGTTCACGCCGGTCATCGACGGCGACCACATCTACGTGGACGGCGGGACGCTCAACAACGTCCCGGCCGATGTCACGCGCAGGATGGGCGCCGACGTGGTGATCGCCGTCAACGTCGGGTCGAGCACCGATGAGCCGCCCCCGCCCGCCAACATGTTCGCCGTGCTCGGCCAAACGCTCGACACCATGATGCAGGTCGGTGTGAAGGCCTCCCTGAAGGAGGCCGACCTCGTCATCTCGCCCCCCCTCAAGGGGCTCACGGGGATGGACTGGCGAAGGAGCGACGAGATCGCCGATCGCGGCTACCAGGCCGCGCAGGCGACGGCCGAGCAACTGCTGCCCTACCAGGTGGACGAGGCGACCTACGCGGCGTGGAAGGCCGAGCGCGAGGCGAAACGGAAGCGCGGGATGCCGGTCGTGACGGGCGTGCGCGTCACGGGCGTGGCGCCGACGCAGGAGAAGCTCATCCTCGAGCGCTTCGAGAAACATCACATCGGGCGTGCGCTCGACCTGGTCCTGCTGCGGGAGGACATCCTGTTTGTCACCGGCACGGACCGGTACGAGCTGGTCCGGTACGGCCTCGAGGACACACCCCAGGGTGTCGGACTCGTCCTGAACGTGACGCCCAAGGACTACGGCCCGCCGTTCCTGCTTCCGGCCTTCGATCTCGAGAACCTCGACTCCAACAGCTTCAGCGCCACCCTCCGGTTCCGGCTGGCGCTCTACGACACGCCCATCCGCCAGACGGAACTGCGAACCGACCTCGCCGTCGGCAGCAACCAGTACATCGGCTTCGAGCTCTACCGGAAGCTCGGCCGCACGGGCCTGTTCGTCGCGCCGCGGGCCATGTGGCGACGCTCCAACACCAATGTGTACGACGACGACCGAAACCAGACCGCCGAATACAGCGTCAAGCGCGGCGGCGTCGGCCTGGACCTCGGCTACAACACCAGCGCCACGAGCGAGCTGCGCGCAGGGTACGACTGGGCCGATGTGCGGGTGCGGCGGGAGATCGGCGAGCCCACGCTGCCCGAGGCCGAAGGGGCCGAGCAGTTCTTCTCCGTCCGGTGGGCCTACGACGGGCAGAACAGCCCGCTCGTCCCGTCGCGAGGCACCTACATCCGGACCAACTACCGGTACTACGTGGACGGACCAGACACCGTGACACCGGACGGCGTCACCCTCTACGACATCGAAGACCTGTCGCAGTGGGACGTATTCGTCAACCACGCCCACCGGTTCAAGGCCAAGAACCGAGTGCTGATGAGCGGATCGTTCGGGACGAGCTTCGACCAGGATGCCGGCATCTACGAGTACCGGCTTGGTGGGTTCGGCCGCCTTGGCGCTTTCAACAACCAGCAGGTGTCGGGGGACAACTTCATCCTGGGGAGTGCCTTGCTGCTCCGGGAGTGGTTCCGCCTGCCGGACGTGCTCGGCCAGCGGGTGTACTACGGCGGCGGGGTCGAGGTGGGTTCCGCGTTCGACAAGTGGGACGATGCGGACTGGGACACGCAGATGACCCTGGGTGTCATCATGGAGACGCTGCTGGGACCGGCGTTCTTCGGCGGCAGCGTGTCGTTCGACACCGGGGACACACGGATCTACGTGTCGCTGGCGCCGCTGAGCGTCCGGTGAGGGCGGCAGCGGCCGTGGGCCGACGACGCCCGCCGCAGTGACGAGGCCGGCACAGGCCCCGAGGAGGCAGCCGTGTTGAACAACCTCCGCATCAGGACGCGCCTGTTGCTGGTCCTGGTGCTGGTCGTCGTCGCCATCGTCTTCCTGCGGGGCGACAGCATGTGGCGGGCGCGGTACCTGTCGAACGGTACCGCGGAGCTCTACAACTTCCGCATCGTGTCGATCCACGACCTCAAACAGATCTCCGACCACGCAGCCCAGGCCTTCGTGCGGGTGCCCCACAGGGTGCGATACGGGCTGCTGAGCCCGCAGGAGGGAAGGGCAGCCATCGACCGCGCGCTGGCGGAGATCGACCGGTTGTGGCCGCAGTACAACGCAGCGGCCGACACGGAGGAGGAGCGCCGGGCGGCCGCCGTGCTCCGAGAGCGGCTGGACGAGGGCCGGCCGCTGCTCGCTGCGCTCGAGGACCTGGCCGGCCGGCGCGACACGGTGGCGCTCGAGCAGCTCATGGCCAGCCGGCTGCTGCCCCTGGCCGAGGACATCACGACCCGAACGACGGAGCTCTCGCGCCTCAACACGGAGTTGGCGCACGCGAAGCACGAGTCGATCCAGGGCGAGTACCGCCGCGGTCTGTGGCTCGGTGGCCTGATCGGCCTCGGCGTGCTCGCCACGGTGCTGGTCATCGGCTGGTCGGTGGCCCGCTCGATCGCCGGTTCACTCGGCCGCGTGAACACCGAGATCGAGGCGCTCGCGAGCGGCGAGGGCAACCTCTCCGCCCGGATCCCCGTCCAGGGCGACGACGAGATCGCGGACCTGTGCCGCAGCTTCAACCAGCTGATGGAGAAGCTGCAGGGCCTGGTGCGGAAGGTGCAGGAGTCGGGCATCAAGGTCGCGAGTTCGACGACAGAGCTGGCCGCGGCCGCCAAGCAGCAGGAGGCGACGGTGGCGCAGCAGGCCGCCTCCACCAACGAGGTGGAGAGCGCGGCGCGCCAGATCGCGCACACCGCGAGCGACCTGGCCGAGACGGTGCGCGGCCTCACCGGCACCTCGCAGCACGCCGTGGAGCTGGCGGGCACGGGACAGGCCAACCTCGCGCGGATGGAGGACACCATCCGCCAGATGCAGACCGCCTCCAAGTCCATCGCCGAGCGCCTCGCCACGATCAACACCAAGGCCTCGAGCATCACCACCATCGTCACCACCATCACAAAGGTTGCTGACCAAACCAACTTGCTCTCGCTCAACGCCTCCATCGAGGCGGCCAAGGCCGGCGAGTTCGGCCAGGGGTTCGGCGTGGTGGCCAGGGAGATCCGGCGGCTCGCCGACCAGACGGCGGTGGCCACCCTCGACATCGAGCAGACGGTCAAGGAAATGCAGGTGGCCGTCTCCTCGGGCGTGATGAGCATGGAGAAGTTCACCGAGGAGGTGCGCAGCGCGGTCAGCGCCATCTCGGAGGTCGGCGGCCAGCTCGGGCGGATCATCGAGCAGGTCAACGTGCTCGGCCCGAAGTTCATCCAGGTGAGCGACGGGATGCTCTCGCAGTCGCACGGTGCCACTCAGATCAGCGACGCGATGACGCAGCTGAGCGAATCGGCCGGCCAGACGGCCGACGCGCTGCGCGAATCGAGCCGCGCCATCGTGCAGCTCAACGACGCCGCGCGCGAACTGCAGCGAGAGGTGTCGCGGTTCGCCGGCGCCTGAGGGGCGCGAGTTCCCGTGGACGTGCTGACCCTGCAAGCTGCCGGCGTGCGCTACGGCCTCGAGCTGTCGGCCGTCCAGGGTGTGATCGTGCGCCCACCCCTGCGGCCGCTGATCGAAGCCCCGGCGTGGGCGGCGGGGGTCTTTCGCCTCCGCGGGCGTCTGATCCCCGTCATCGACCTGAACCTGCTGCACGGCGGCGCGCCGTCACGCCCCTCGTACGCCGCGCGGGTCGTCATCGTCACCGCGACGGCCCCCGACGGGCGCAGTCGTTCCCTCGGGCTGCTCGCCGAAGACGTCACCGACATCGTGTCGGTGAACGAGCGGACACTCGCCTCGCCGGGCATTGCCACCCCCGAGACGCCCTGGCTCGGCACGCTCGCGCCGTCGCCGCAGGGGGACCTGCTCCAGCTCGTGGACGTGGCCGGCCTGCTCACCGACGAGGTCCGGTCCCGTCTCGTGTTCGACGAGGAGCCGCCTCGTGACTGAACAGGCGCTCGAGGCGCTGCTCGCCGAGCGGATCGGTCTCGATGCCGCGAGCATCGGCCGCGACGAGATCGCGCGTGCGCTGTCGCGCCGAATGGAGGCCACGGGCGTGGCCGACCCCGCGGACTATCTCGCCTGGGCCCGTGACGATGCGGGCGAGTGGGACGAGCTCGTCGAGCACGTGCTCGTGCCCGAGACGTGGTGCTTCCGGGAGCCGGCGGCGTTCGCGGTGCTCGCCGACCACGTGCGGCAGGTGCTGGCCACGCGGCCCCGCGCACGCCTGCTGTCGATGCCGTGCGCCACGGGCGAGGAGCCCTGCTCGATGGCCATGGCGGTGCTCGGCGCCGGGATCGACGGGCGGCGCGTCGAGGTGCTCGGCGTGGATGTGAGCGCCCGCGCCCTCGCCGCGGCCCGCCGTGGCGTGTACGGTGTCCGGGCGCTGCAGGCGGTGCCCGATGACCTGCGTGCACGGTTCCTCGAGCCCGACGCCGCGGGAGCGCGCGTGACCGACGAGGTCCGCCGCATGATCTCGTTCGCCCGCGGAAACCTGCTCCGGGCAGACGCGATCGCGCCGGCGCGGAGCTTCGACGTGATCTTCTGCCGCAACGTGCTGATCTACCTGGCCGAGCCGGCTCGCCGTACGGTGGTGCTGTCGCTTGCGCGGCTCCTCGCCGACGACGGGCTGCTCGTGACGGGGCACGCAGAGGGGACCCGCTTCGTGGCGCCGGCCTTCGAGTCGTGCCGCCTGCCGGGCGTGTTGGCGTACCGGAAGGCGGGACCCGGCACCCACGGCGCGTTGCCCTCCAGGGATAGGGACCGAATCGTGCGTGGGGGGGCCCTTCAGGGCCGCCAGGACCCGGGGCATCAGGAACGGGGACGCCCACCGGCGCCGCCTGCGGGCACCGACGGCGCGTTGCCCTCCAGGGTGGGAGGTGGTGAGGTCGGGCGCGCCCTGCCGACGCTCGAAGAGGCGCGTGTGCTCGCGGACGCGGGGCGCCTCGACGAGGCGCGCGCCGCCTGCGCGCTCGTGCTCGCCGCCCGTCCGGCCGACGCCGAGGCGCACCACCTGGCCGGCGTGATCGCGCTCGCCCGGCGCGACCCCGCCGCAGCCGAGGTCGCCTTCCGCCGCGCCGTGTATCTCGCGCCATCTCACCACGAGGCCCTGCTACACCTCGCGCTCGTCTGCGACGCGCGCGGCGCACGGGCTGAGGCGGCGCGGCTTCGCCGGCGGGCGTCGCTCGGCCGCGACCAGGGTCCGAACGCGTCGAGGTCGTGATGCCGGACCCCTGCTGGCAGACCGTCGGTGTGTGGGGCGACGCGACGTGCCCCGAACTCCAGGCCGCACGGCACTGCCGCAGCTGCGACGTCTTCCGTCACGGCGGCCGTGTACTCCTCGACCGGGAGCCGCCGCCCGACTACGGCCAGGAGTTCGCCGCCGCGCTCGCCGACCCGCCGCCGGCAGACCACGGCCCGGAGGCGGCGGCGCTCGTCTTCGAACTCGCCGGCGAAGCGCTCGCGTGGCCGCTCGGCTCGGTACTCGAGGTCGAGACGCTGCGCCCAATTCGCACCGTGCCGCACCGTCGCGACGACCTGCTCCTCGGGCTCGTGAACGTGCGGGGCGAACTGCACCTCGCCGTGTCGCTGGAAGTCTTGTTCGGGCAGCCACGGCCCGATGCGCGTGCCCTTCCGCCGGCAACGCGGCTGCTCGTCGTGGGCGAGGCGCGGCCCGAGTGGGTCGTTCCCGTCGGCGCCACGCTCGGCATGGCCACGCTCCCTCCGCCGGGCGACATCGAGGACGTCCCGGTAACAGTGGCGAAGTCGGACGTCCCGTTCATCCGCGGGCTCTTCAACTGGCGCGATCGGCGCGTCGGTCTCCTCGACGACGGGCTCGTGCTCGGCGCACTGCGCCGGAGACTCGGATGAGCGCGGACCTCAGTGGCTTCTCGCTGTGGGACCTCTTTCGGGGCGAGGTGGAGTCGCACTCGGCCACGATCACGGCAGGTCTGCTCGAGCTCGAGCAGGCCCCCGGCGACCTCGAGCGCATCAAGGCGCTCATGCGGGCGGCGCACTCGGTCAAGGGCGCGGCCCGCGTCGTGCGGCATACCGCGGCCGTGGACCTCGCCCACGCGATGGAGGACCGTCTCGTGGCCGCGCAGGGCGGGACGCAGCCGCTCGACCCCGGGAGCGTGCAGTCGTTGCTCGACGGGGTCGACCTGCTCGCTAGGCTGTCTCCTGTCGCCGAGGCCGACCGGGACGCCGCCGTGGCCGACGCCCGCACCGATCTTGGCCGGGTGCTCACCGCGCTGACAGGCGGCCCTGAGGGCCCCGCCCAGACGGGGGGAACCTCGACAACCCCGTCGCCGCCCCAGCCGGCCGCACCGAGACCGTCCACGGGGACGACCCCGGCGCCGCCCGCGGCCGCTGTGCCGGTCGAGCCCGCCCGCCCCGCCACCCCACTGCGCGCGGCCGACGCTTCCACGCCCCAACCCTCACCCCCCGCAGACACAACGGCCGCACCGGCTGCGGCACCACCGGGCCAGCCGGCCAGCACTCAGACGGGACGGCCCGGCGATGCCGGCGATCGGTCGATTCGGCTTTCCGCCCAGACCGTCACGCGCATGGTGGGGCTCGCCGCCGAAGCGACCGTCGGCCTGCGGTGGCTCGGGCCGTTCTCGAACCGGTTGGAGAGCCTCAAACGCCGAGTCGCCGAGGCCAGCGCCGACGCCGAGCGCCTGGCCACGGCGCTCGCCGCCACCGCCGCGGGCGACGACGTGCTGGGGCCCGCGCGCGGATTGCTCACGCGCCTCGAGCGCGTCCGGCAGGAACTGACCGAGCAGTTGGCAGGGCTCGAGGGTTTCCTCCTTCGGCAGGACGGCCTGTCGAGCCGCCTCTATGCCGAGGTGATCGCGACACGCATGCGGCCCTTCGGCGAGGTGACCGAGGGCTACGCGCGCCTCGTGCGGGACCTGTCGCGCGCGCTGGGCAAGCAGGTCCGGCTCGTGATCGAGGGGCGCGCGACGCCCGTGGATCGCGACGTGGCGGCCCTGCTCGACGCGCCGCTGGGGCACGCGCTGCGCAACGCCCTCGACCACGGCATCGAGTCGCCCGAGGAGCGTGCACGCCGCGGGAAGCCCGAGGCCGGCACGATCCGGCTCTCGGCCTGCCACCGCGCCGGCATGCTCCGCGTCGAGGTGGCCGACGACGGCCGCGGCGTGGACGTCGAGCGGATCCGCGCGCTCGTCGTGGACCGCGGCCTCGCGGACGCGGCGATGGCGGCGCGCCTGGCCGAGCGCGAGATCCTCGAGTTCCTCTTCCTGCCCGGCTTCTCCACCGCCGCCGCGGTGACCGATGTCTCCGGCCGCGGCGTCGGCCTCGACGTCGTGAACGAGACGCTGAAGACCCTGGGTGGGCGGTTCGACCTCGCGAACCACCCGGGACGCGGCCTCACGATCGGGTTCGACCTGCCGCTCACCCTCTCGGTGCTCCGCGCGCTCGTCGTCGAGGTGGGCGGCGAGCCCTACGCGTTGCCGCTCACGCGCATCGAGCGCGTCGTCGAGGTCAGCCGCGCCGACCTGCACACGGTCGAGGGGCGCCAGTACGTCACCGTGGCGCTGCGCGGCGGCAGCCAGAGCCAGGCGGCGGTCCCCGCCACCGGAGACGACGTCCGGCACGTGGGGATCGTGACGGCCGTGCAGGTGCTCGAACTGGGCGCCGGCGCCTCGCCCGACGCCACGGTGGCGATCGTCGTGCTGCGCGACCGGGAGTCGTTCTACGGGCTCGCGGTGGACCGCCTGGTGGGCGAGCGCACGCTCGCCGTTCGGCCGCTCGATGCGCGCCTCGGCAAGGTGAAGGACGTTTCGGCGGCGGGGCTCACCTCCGACGGCACGCCGGTGCTCGTGCTCGATCCCGACGACGTGGTGCGGTCGATCGACGTCATCCTCTCCGGCGGGCGACTCGCACCGGTTGGTGCCGTTACGAGCGGCGCGGCGGGTGCGCGCAAGCGCGTCCTCGTCGTGGACGACTCGATCACCGTGCGCGAGGTCGAGCGCCAGCTGCTCGAGTCGCGCGGCTATCTGGTGGACACCGCCGTCGACGGGATGGACGGCTGGAACGCCGTGCGCACGGGACACTACGACCTCGTGGTGTCCGACGTGGACATGCCCCGCCTCGACGGGATCGAGCTCGTGCGACGGATTCGCGGTGACCGTCGCCTCGGGCAGGTCCCGGTCATCGTGGTGTCCTACAAGGACAGGGAAGAGGACCGGCTGCGCGGACTCGATGCCGGCGCGAGCTACTACCTCGCCAAGGCGAGCTTCCAGGACGACACGTTCCTGCGCGCGGTGGACGAATTGATCGGCGCACCGGGGGCGTTGTGAGGATCGGCGTGGCGCACGCGTCGGACGCCGTGACGCGCGTCCTCGTGCATGCCGTCAACGCCGTGCCCGGGTGGCAGGTGGCGTGGACGGCGTCGAGTGGGCGCGAAGCCGTCGCGTGCTGCCAGCGCGATCCGCCCGGCGTCCTCGTCTGCCAGTCGTCGTTGCCGGATCTGCCGGCGGCCGAGGTGGTCGCGCAGGTGCTCGCTCGTGGGCGGTGCGGGATTCTCCTCGTGGCGCCCGCCGGGGCTGCGGGGTCCGGCAGCGTGTTCGAGGCCCTTGGAGCCGGGGCCCTCGACGTGGTGCCCGAGCCGTGGGTCGGGCCCGACGGTACGCTGCAGGGCGTGCCCGACCTCGTTCGCCGTGTCCGCATGGTCGGGAGCCTGACCGATGGGGCGGGGACGGCGGCGTTGAAGCCGGCCGCCGGCGCGCCGCGCGCCGCGGCGAGCGCGCCGATGGGCGCCGGGCTGACGCCGCGGGCCATCCTCGAGGACGTGGGTGCCGCGTGCCGCGAGCACGCCGCCCGAACCCCGCTCGTCGTGATCGGCGCCTCGACTGGGGGGCCAGAGGCGCTCGCGGCCGTGCTCGCCGCCATCCGTCCGCCGTTTGCGGGGAGCGTCGTCATCGTCCAGCACCTCGACGAGCAGTTCACGGGCAACCTGCTCGAGGTGTGGGCGCGCCACGCACGCCTGCCGGTGCGACCCGTGCTCGCCGGGGAACTGCCCCCGGCGGGCATCGTCGTCATCACCGGGTGCGACGATGATCTCGTGATGCGGGCCGGGGGGCGGCTTGGGTACGACCCGCCCGCGCCGGGCCTGTTCTACCATCCGTCGGTGGACGTGTTCTTCAAGAGCGTGGCGCGGCACTGGCCGCGGCCGGGCGTGGCTGCGGTGCTGACGGGCATCGGGCGGGACGGGGCGGAGGGCCTCCTCGGGCTGCGACGCGCCGGCTGGCGTACGATGGCGCAGGACGAGGCGACCAGCGCCGTGTATGGCATGCCGAAGGCCGCGCGCGATCTGGCGGCGGCCGAGCAGGTGCTGCCCATCGGCCAGATCGGCCCGGCGATCGTCGCGCACGTCGCGGCGCTCTCGGGTGGAGGCGACGGCCGCTAGCGCCGGCTCGGGCAGCGAGCCCGGCGCACCGAGTGCAGCGGCTGATGATCGAGTAGCCGTCCGTCGCCCGACCGAGCGCCCGACCGACTGATCGACCGACTGACTGATTGAAAGGAACCCCGTGACCGAGTCCGTCTTCGACACGCCGAGCCCCGGCACGCATCGCATCACGGTGCTGCTCGTCGACGATCAGGCGATGATCGGCGAAGCCGTGCGGCGCATGCTGGCCGGCGCCGGCGATGTCGACTATCACTACTGCCAGGATCCGACCCAGGCCATCGAGCGCGCCGCCGCGGTGGGGCCGACCGTGATCCTGCTCGATCTCGTGATGCCCGACCTCGACGGGCTCACGCTGCTGAAGTTCATGCGCGCCAACCCGGGCACGCGCGAGGTCCCGATCGTGGTGCTCTCGAGCAAGGAGGAGCCCGTCACCAAGGCGGAGGCCTTCGGTCTCGGCGCCCACGACTACCTCGTGAAGCTGCCGGACCCGATCGAGCTGATCGCTCGGGTGCGGCACCACTCCCGCGGCTACATCGCCCAGATCGAGCGCAACGAGGCGTTTGCCGCACTCGAGCGCAGTCAGCGCGCGCTCGCGCACGAGCTCGCGCAGGCGGCTGCCTACGTCCGGTCGCTGTTGCCCGCGCCGCTGGCCGGCGGCGTGCAGAGCGACTGGCGGTTCATCCCGTCGGTGCAGCTCGGAGGCGACTCCTTCGGCTACGACTGGCTCGACGACGATCGGCTCGCGATGTTCCTGCTCGACGTCAGCGGCCACGGGGTGAAGTCGGCGCTGCTCTCGATGGCGGCGATGAACAGCGTACGCACGCGCACCCTGTCCGGCGCGGACTTCAGCCAGCCGGCCAGCGTGCTCGCCGCGCTCAACGAGGCGTTCCAGATGGAGCAGTACGAGGGCATGTACTTCACCATCTGGTACGGCATCTTCGAGAAGGCCCGCCGGAAGCTGGTGTTCAGCACGGCCGGGCACCCCCCGGCGCTGCTCCTCAGCCGGGACGGCGGCGCCACGCGGGTTGCGCAGCTCGGGCACCCGGGCTGTCCCATCGGCATGATTCCGGGCATGGCATTCGAGAACGGCGAGGCGGACGTGCCGCCCGAGAGCAACCTGCTGATCTTCAGCGACGGCGCCTACGAGATCACGCAACCCGACGGGTCGATGTGGACGCTCGAGCAGCTCGCCGAGCACCTGCGGGCCACCGATCCATCGGGGGGCCCGCTGTCGCTCGACGACATCGAAGCCACCATCCGGCGCGTGCGGGGCGTCGATCAGTTCGAGGACGACGTGTCGATCCTGGCGATGCGGCTCGGGGGCGGCGCGTGATCCGGCGGCTGATCGTCGGGATTTCCGGCGCCTCCGGGGTGATCTACGGCATCCGGCTCCTCGAGGTGCTGGCACGGGTCCCGGACATCGAGACGCACCTCATCGTCAGCCCGGCCGCCCGCGCGACGATTGCGCAGGAGACCGACTGGGCGATGCGCGACGTCGAGGCGCTCGCCGGCGTCGTGCACACGCCGGGCAACATCGGGGCGAGCCTCAGCAGCGGGTCCTTCGAGACGATGGGCATGATCGTGGCGCCCTGCAGCATGAAGGCGCTCTCGGCGATTGCCAATAGTTTTGGTGCCGACCTGATCGCCCGCGCCGCCGACGTGCAGCTGAAGGAGGGGCGGCCCGTGCTGCTGCTCGTGCGCGAGACGCCCCTGCACCTGGGGCACCTGCGGCTGATGGTGCGGGCCGCCGAGCAGGGTGTCATCATCATGCCGCCGGTGCCGGCGTTCTACGGGCGCCCGCGGACGCTCGACGACGTCGTCAATCACACCGTCGGGCGAGCGCTCGCGCGCATCGGCGTGCCGAACGATCTGCACGCGCGCTGGACGGGGATGACGAATCCCAACACGCCGCGTGAGGGCGATTGACCGGTGGAGGGCGCCGCGCCGTCGGCGCCGTCGTGAACGCCAGAACGCAGGCCGGCCCTTCAGGGCCGGCGAGGGAGGCTCCGTGAAGCGAACGTGGTTGGTCGCCGTGCTCTGCGTGTTGGTGGCCGGCGCCGTGGCCGCCAAGATGAAGGTGAAGGTCCAGCACGACAAGAGCTTCGACTTCAGCGCGGTGAAGACCTACGCGTGGCACCCCGACGGCGCCGGCGAGGTGAAGCTGCTGCAGTCGGGCGACGATGCGGACGCGATCAGAACGCGGCTCGAGCCCAGCATCCGCGCGGCGGTGGAGCGCGAGCTGGCGAAGAAGGGGCTGAGGCCCGCCGGGTCCGCGCCGCCCGACCTGCACGTCTACTACTACTTGCTCGCCGGCCCCAAGGCCTCGATGCAGACCGCGGGGCAGTTCGTCCAGCCGGTGCCCGGCTGGGGGCTTCCACCGTTCGGCGGCGCGACCACGTCCTTCGACCTCCAGGAGCAGGGCTCCCTGATCGTGGATCTGTCGTCGCCGGCGCTGAAGAGCGCCGTGTGGCGCGGGATCGCGCAGACCGAGGTGGATCGCGAGAAGGCCGACGGGCCGAAGCGGATCTCCGAAGGCGTGGCCGAGATGTTCAAGCAGTTCCCGCCGAAGAAGTGAGGGCCGCCTTCGACCCGCACTTCGCGGAGCAGGGGTTCACGGTGGCAGGGTGATGGGCGCCTCGAGGCCCTCCGCTTCGCGCGGGGCGTGAACAGCGAGTACCGCGGCGCCTCGCTCGCCGTGATCGACGAGGACGGCCCCCCGGCCGTGTCGCCGCTGACGACATCCGGCGGCGACGCGCCGCTCGCGGTGGGCTCCACCGCGCAACGAGTCGCATCGCCGCCGTCTCTGATCTCGTCACCGTCAGAGCGGCGGGGTTTGGCGTTCCAAGTCGATGGACCCGTAGGGCTCTACGGGAAGGCACGAGCTTAGCGAGGCCGTGCAGGGCGCCGACCAGGGGGCCTTCTGGGCCAACCCCCGTGAGCGGGAATCCGAAGGCGGGCCGGCTCCCTTCGGCGTGACGCACAACGCCGCGGCCAGCCCAGTGGCCGACCTGCCGTGGGGGCGCGGCCGGCGGTGGCTTGCCGACGCGCCGGCCTGGCTCGACGGGATCGTGGGCGGGTGGTCGGTCGCCGGCATCTGGCACGGACACAGCGGCTTCGCCTTCACCGTTCGCTGGCCCGACCAGTCGGAGACGGGTGCGCGCACCGCGCGGCCCGACCGGATCGGCAGCGGTGAAGGGCCGCGGGAGAGGCCCGGGGCTCCGAAGGCTCGATGGAGCGCCGAGGATCCTGATGGAGCGCCGGCCCTTCGGGGCCGGTGGGCCCCTCACCGCTTCGCGAGCGCCATGACCCCCTCGATCAGCCGCTCCACCTCCTCCTCGGTGGTGTAGCAGGCGCAGCCGGCTCGCACGACCCCCGCCGTGCCGAAGCCCAGGCGCTCGACGAGCGTCGTCGCGTAGAAGTCGCCGTTCGAGACGAACACGCCCCGTTCCGCCAGCGCCAGCGCCACCTCGTCGGAGGTCACGCCATCAACCGTGAAGGCCACCGTGGGCGTGCGGGGCGCCGACGGCGGCGGGCCGTAGAGGTGCACGCCCGGGATGGCCCCGAGCCCGGTCCAGAGCCGCGTGACGAGCGCCCGGCCGCGCGCGTGCAGGCCCGCGAAAGTGGCGGCGAGCGCCTCGCGCCGCGTGGGCCCCTGCGCGAGGGAGGCGAGGAAGTCCACGGCCGCCCCGGCCCCAACGATGCCCTCGTGGTTCTGGGTGCCTGTTTCGAGCGAATCGGGCGGCAGCGCCGGCGCCGGCCGGAGCTTCGGCAGATCGAGGCCGGCGAGCAGATCGTGGCGGCCCCACAGCACGCCGACGTGCGGCCCGTAGAACTTGTAGGCCGAGCAGGCGAGCAGGTCGCAGCCAAGCGCGCGGACGTCGACGAGCGCGTGGGGGGCGTAGTGCACTGCGTCGATGAAGACAAGTGCCTTCACCGCACGCGCGAGCGCGACGGCGCGCGACAGATCGTTGATCGTTCCGATCGCGTTGCTCGCCCCACCCACCGCCACGAGCCGAGTCCGTGTCGTCACCTTCGCCCCGAAGTCGTCCCAGTCGAGCACTCCCTCGGCCGGGCGCACCCGCACCTGCCTGACGACGATGCCGAAGTCGCGCTCGAGCGCGCGCCACGGGTCGATGTTGGCGTGGTGGTCGAGTTCGGTCACTACGACTTCGTCGCCCTTCGCCCAGCCGCGCGCGAGCGCTCGCGCGAGGTGGAAGGTGAGCGTGGTCATGTTGGCGCCGAAGGCGATCTCCGAGGGCGCCCCGCCGAGGAAGTCCGCCATGGCCACCCGGGCGGCGGCAATCGCGGCGTCGGTCTCGATGCTCGTCGGGTACTTCCAGTGGGTGTTGGCGTTGTGGTGGAGCAGGTAGTCCGTCATGGCTTCGACGACGCGGCGGGGCACCTGGGTGCCGCCGGGGCCGTCGAAGAAGGCGACCGGTGCGCCGCCGTGTCGCCGCTCGAGCGCGGGGAACTCCGCGCGGATGGTGTCGAGGCTGGCGATCGCGCCAGCGGGCTGTGACGGGGTGGCGGTGATCATGGCGGTAGTCCTGCGCTGAGGGTCAGTGGGTGGCTGCCCCCGGGCCGCGCAGCACGCGGCCGGGGCGTTCCTCCGTGATACGGCCGTCGGCGACGACGGCTCGCCCGTTGACGAACACGTGCCGCACGCCGACGGAGTAGTGGTTCGGGTCGGCGAAGGTGGAGACGTCGCGGATGGCGGCCGGATCGAAGATCGCGAGGTCGGCCTTGAAGCCGGGGCGCAGCAGGCCGCGATCGCGCAGCCCGACGCGCGCGGCGGGGCGAGAGGTGAACCGTCGGACGGCCTCCTCGAGCGGAATGAGCCGCTCCTCGCGCACGTACTTCCCCAGCACGCGCGGGAACGAGCCCCAGGCCCGCGGGTGCGACTTCGAGCCGCTGAGCGGGCCGTCCTCGGCCTTGGCGCCCGCGTCGGTGCCGATCGACAGCAGCGGGTGCGCGAGCGCGTCCCGCACGTCGGCCTCGCTCATGATCGAGATGATGGCGCTGCTTCGGCCCTTGTCGGCCACGACCAGGTCCATGAGGGCGTCGCGCGGATCGACCCCGCGCTCGATGGCGATCTCGGCGATGGTCCGGCCCTCGTACCTCGACAGGGCCGGGTTCAGCACCGAGATCAGCAGCACGCCCGAGGCGCCGCCCGACCCCACCCACTGGTTCTCCCACGACGCGTCGGCGCGGTCCTCCATGGCGTCGCGGATGCGTGCCCGCGTGCCGGGGTCCCGCAGTCGCGCCAGCATCTTCTCGGTACCGCCCTCGCGGACCCAGAGCGGGAGGCACGCATCGAGGTCGTTGGCCGCGCGGTCGTACGGGTACATGTTCGCCGTGACGTCGAGGCCCCGCGCACGCGCGGCCTCGATCCGGCGCAGCACCGCGGGCATGCGTCCCCAGTTGGGGGCATAGGCCGTCTTGAGGTGCCAGATCTCGACCGGGATGCGGGCCCGCTCGGCAACCGTGAAGACCTCGTCGAGCGAGGCGTCGATCGCGTGGCCCTCCGAGCGCTGGTGCGTGAGGTAGATCCCGCCGTGCGCGGCGGCCACGCGGGCCAGCTCGACCAGTTCGTCGGTGGAGGCGAACCGGTCGGGCACGTACTGCAGCGACGAACTCAGCCCAAGCGCGCCCTCCTGCATCGCCCGGGCCACGACGTCTTTCATGCGCGCGAGCTCGTCGGCCGTGGCCGGCCGGTCGTCGAGACCCACGACCATGGTTCGCACCCCGCCGGCGCCCGCGAAGGTGCCGAGGTTCAGGGCGGGGCGCGCCCGCGTTTCAAGGCGGCGGAAGTAGTCGGCGAGGGTGCGGAAGTCGAGCGTCAGGCCGTAGTGCGCCCAGGTCTCGCGGCGGGCCTCGGCCATGCGATCGTCGAGCGGCGCGATGGACGTGCCCTCGCCGGTGATCTCGGTCGTGATGCCCTGCGTGATCTTGCTCGCGGCGCGGTTGTCCACGAGCAGGTTGAACTCCGACCACCCCAGCATGTCGATGAAGCCGGGGGCGACGACGAGTCCAGCGGCGTCGATTCGGCGGCCCGCGGGGGTGTCGCCGAGCGCGCCGATGGCCGTGATGGTGTCGCCAGAGACACCGACGTCGGCTGCCACCCACGGCGCGCCCGTGCCATCCACCACGCGCCCCCCCATGATGACCAGATCGAAGCGGGCGGTGTCGCGGGCGGTGAGCACGACGAGGCCGGCAACGGCGCTGGCGAGCGCGAGCGCGATCGTGACGAGTGTGACGCGCGCGGGACCGGTCACGACGCCTCCTCTCAGCGGCTCGCGGCCAGCGGCTGGCGGCTCGAGCCCGTCGAACCTGGGAATCTCCCTGGTCGACCGTGGACCACCCTGGCTCCAGGCCGCCGGTGATTCGCTCCAGCCTCGCGGCGTACCGCGCCGGCGTGCTGGACCCCCGGCCGTCCCTCGACTCCGCCCTGAGCGACGTCGAAGCGGCGCCGGCCAAGACCTAAGAACCGAAAGCCACACCGGGATTCATGCCGACACACGTGAATCCCGGTGTAAGGATGCTACATTTGCGGCCGCAGGAGAACCGTTGTGTCGAAGGACGGACCGGACACCAACACGAGCCAGTGGCTGCTGCTCGCGGTCATCACGGGCCTGGCGCTCTACCTCACGTGGCAGATGATGAGCCCCTTCATCGACGTGCTGATCTGGGCCATCGTGCTGGTGATCGTGTTCTACCCCGTCCACGTGCGGGTGTTGACCCGGATCCGGAGGCCTGGCTGGGCCGCGATCGTCTCGCTGCTCGTCGTGATGGTCACCGTGATTGTGCCGCTGCTCGCGGTGAGCTCGGCCGTCGTGACCCAGCTCTCGAGCCTGGCCTCCGAGGCGCCCTCGACCGTGCAAGCCTGGCAGGCGACGGCGCAGGACGTCTTCGCGCACCCCGAGCAGTATGCCCTCGTGAAGAAGGCCATGGACCTGGTCCGGCCCCACGTGAACCTGGACGACGTCCTGTCGCGGGAGAACATCGCGAGCGTGGCCAACCGCGCGAGCCAGATCCTCGTCAGGAGCGGCGTGGACGTGGTGGGCGGGGCGCTCGGGATCCTGGGGAAGACGTTCTTCGTGATCTTCACCATGTTCTACCTCTTCCGCGACGCGCCAGGCGCGGTGGCCGCACTGCAGGACATGCTGCCGATGCGGCGGCCGCGCAGCGCCGCGCTCCTGCACCACATCCGCGAGGTGATCAACGCCAGCGTCTACGGCGTCGTGGCGATTGCCGCCGTGCAGGGGTTCCTCGGGGGCCTGATGTTCTGGATCCTGGGGGTGCGGTCGGCGGTGCTGCTCGGAGTGCTGATGGCGCTCCTGTCGATGGTGCCGATGGTCGGGGGAGCCCTCGTCTGGGTGCCGGTGGTCCTGGTCTACGCGTTGACGGGCGGGCTCGCCAAGGCCGCCATCCTCGCGGCGTGGTGCGTCCTCGTCGTCGGCACGGCCGACAACGTGCTGCGGCCCCGGCTGGTGGGCGGCCGGACGCAGATGCACGACCTGCTGATCTTCTTTTCCGTGTTGGGCGGACTGCAGGTGTTCGGCGTGGTCGGCCTGCTCGTCGGTCCGGTGGTGTTCGCCGTGACGCGGGGCCTGCTCGCGGTCTTCACGGAGGGAACGGAGAGCAGCCACACGGCCGGCAGCCCGTCAGTCGTTCGTTCTCCCGGTAGATCGCAGGACGCGGGACCATCAGTCGATCGGTCTGTCAGTCCCTCAGTCGACGAGTCTGTCGAGGGCGATCGGGACCGGCTGATCGACTGACCAACCGAGCGACCGAGCGATAGACCGACAGACCGATCGACCGAGCGCGCCTGCGCTCATCTCACTTGACCCGCGCATAGTGGTTGTCGTGCCGAATCAGGCGTGACGCGCGTCCGTCGGGTCCCATCTCGAACAGAATCTCCTCAGCGAGCGTGCCGTCCTTTCTTACGCGCCGGAACGTGTGCGGGCCGGTCTTTCGAAGCTTCGCAAGGTTCTGCACCGGCTCGTCGTCGGGCAGGGCGAAGGTGGCCAGGCCGTCCTCCCACGCGACGATCGCCGTTTCGCCGGCGAAACCGGAGGCATAGGTGCCCACATAGGCGGCGAGCGCGGAGTCCCGGGCCGGCGGCGACGCCCCTTCGCGGGTCGCCTCGCGGATGGCCGGGGCCACGAGGTCGTAGGCGCTCTGCGCGAGC
>Ga0079037_100000385_pt1 | contig 19524 bp, 18 predicted proteins | sample Mud3Dept4metaG_FD_71479 | JGI IMG/M metagenome (GOLD analysis project Ga0079037, IMG submission 71479) | Freshwater wetland microbial communities from Ohio, USA, analyzing the effect of biotic and abiotic controls - Mud 3 Core 4 Depth 4 metaG | ecosystem: Environmental > Aquatic > Freshwater >... | reverse complement strand
GCTCGAGCCGGGCATGACGGTCAGCGACCTGCTGCGCGCCGGCGGCGGCCTCGACCAGGCGGCGTACGGCGGGACGGCGGAACTGGCCCGCTACGAGGTGCTGGACGGCGAGCGCCGGCAAACGGAAGTCATCGATCTCGACTTCGCACGGCTGCTGGCCGGCGACCCGGCGGCGAACATCGTGCTGCGACCGTTCGACCATCTCGTCGTCAAGGAGATCCCGGACTGGCGCGAGAGCGAGACCGTCACGCTGAGAGGCGAAGTGCGCTTCCCGGGCACGTACCCCATCCGGCGCGGCGAAACATTGCGGTCACTGGTCGAGCGTGCCGGGGGCCTGACCGACCAGGCCTTCCCCGAGGGCAGCGTCTTCACGCGCCAGGAGCTCAAGGAGCGCGAGCAGCGCCAGCTCAAGGAGCTCGCCGATCGACTGCAGCAGGAGCTGGCGGTGCTTGCGCTGCAGCAGGCACAGTCGCAGGAGAAGGAGAACGTCAGCCAGGCGATGACGGCCGGTCAAGGGTTACTCGCCAACCTGCAGGCGACCGAGGCGGTCGGCCGGCTGGTGATCGATTTCGACGCGGTGATGCAGGCACCGCCCGGGTCACACGCCGACATCGTACTCAAGGACGGCGACCAGCTGGTGGTTCCGCGCCGCACCCAGGAGGTTACGGTGATCGGCGAGGTGCAGGGCGGGGCATCGCACCTGTACCAGCCGGGGCTGTCCCGTGAAGACTATATCGCCCGCAGCGGCGGGTTCACCCAGCGGGCCGACAGCAGACGGGTGTTCGTGATCCGGGCCAACGGCGAGGTCACGGGCGGAGCGAGCAGCGCGTGGTTCAGCAGCGGGTCGGGAGAGATACGGCCCGGCGACACCGTGGTAGTGCCGCTCAACGCGCAGCAGATGCGGCCGCTGACGATGTGGACCAGCGTGACGCAGATTCTGTTCAACCTTGCCGTGGCGGTTGCGGCAGTGAATTCGTTCTGAGGCGTCGAGGGGGCGGCATGAACAAAGAAGGCATGTGCCGCGGGCGTTTCGCGTGAGCCAGCGAACCTGCAATCCAGGCGGTGACGAAGGCGCAAGCAAGCGCGTGGTCTACGTCATACCGCCGGAGGCGACGTTGCCTACGGTCGATCGAGAGATCGACCTGGCCGCCACCGTGCAGCGACTGTGGCGGGGTCGGTGGTGGATCCTCGGGGGGAGCGCGCTCGCCATCGCCGCGGCGCTTGTCTATCTCGCGGTTACGCCGCCGTGGTACCGGGCGGAAGTCTTGCTGATGCCGGCGCAGGGGCGCAGCGCGCCTTCATTGGCCGGCTCGCTACCCGGACTGAGCGGCCTCGCCGGCCTGGCCGGCATCACGATCGGCGGGGGTGGCAGCGCGGAGCCGCTCATCGTACTGACCTCGAGCGACTTCACCAGGGACTTCATCAGGAAGCGTGACCTCGTCCCGGTGCTGTTCGCCGACAAATGGGATGCCGGGCGCGGCGCCTGGAAGGCCGCCGACCCGGAGAAATGGCCGGACGAGCGGGACGCCGTGAAGCGCTTCGACAAGCAGGTCCGTCGTGTCGTTCAGGACAAGCGCACCGGCAAGGTCCGGCTCTCCATCGTCTGGACCGATCCGGCTGTCGCCGCGAGCTGGGCGAACGAGATGGCCGACGATCTCAACGATCGCATGCGCGAGCGCGCGCTCCGGGAAGCGGAGACTAATCTCGCGTTCCTGCGCCACGAGCTCGACGCCACGTCTCTGGTGGTCGTGCAGCAGTCCGTCAGTCGACTGATCGAAAGCGAGATCCAGAAGGCGATGCTGGCCCGGGGTGAGCGGGAGTTCTCTTTCCGCGTGATCGATCGGGCCGCGATACCCAAGTGGCGTGCCGGTCCGCGGCGCGCGCTGGTGCTGGCCCTGTCGGCCATGACCGGTACCTTTCTTGGCGTGCTGCTGGTGCTGGTGCGTGACGCGTACTCGCGGTCCGGGGACGGGCGTGGGGGCGCGGCGCCGGACCGGCAGTCGGCCGGATCTTGAGCGCCGATTGCGTCGAGGACGTCGCGTGGTCCCCGTAAAGACGTACGTCCGAAAGCTGTTCCATCGGGCGGGCTACGACCTGCATCGGCTGATCCCCAAGATGAACCCGATGTTCCAGCTCCAGCAGGGGCTGCAGTGCTTCCGGATCGATCTCGTCCTCGACGTCGGCGCCAACGCCGGGCAGTTCGGCACGGACCTGCGGTCCATGGGCTATCGTGGCCGCATCGTCAGCTTCGAGCCGCTCACCTCGGCCCACGCGCAGCTCCTGCGGGCAGCAGACGGCGACCAGGCCTGGAGCGTGCACGCGCGATGCGCCGTCGGCGACCGCGACGACTCGGTCACCATCAACATGGCCGGCAACTCGGTGTCGTCGTCGCTGTTGCCCATGACCGATACCCATGAGTCGGCGGCGCGCGCTTCGGCCTACGTCGGCGTGGAACAGGTGTCGCTCGTGCGCCTAGACAGCGTGGCGGAGGCCTGCCTCGCCGGCGCCCGCGCGCCGTTCGTCAAGATCGACACACAGGGCCTCGAGTGGGCCGTGCTCGACGGGGCCCCGATGCTGCTGCCACGCCTGCGCGCCGTGCTCTGCGAGCTATCGCTCGTGCACCTCTACGACGACCAGCACCTCTGGCTCGACGTCATCCACAGGCTGGAGGCCGAGGGTCTGCGGACCTGGGCGGTGCAGCCGGGCTTCACGGACCGGCGGGACGGCCGCACGTTGCAGCTCGACGCCATCTTCTTCAGGACATGAGCGAGACCACGGCACTGCGCCACGCCGTTGCCGGGACGCTGACCGTCCGCCCGCGGCGGATAGCCGAGGGCGTGGCATTCGCCGGATTCCTGGTGCTGTTTCCGGGCTTCGTCGTATACCACTACGCGGTCGCCGCGGGCCTGATGCCCGCCTTCCTCGGCGGCCTGTTCGGGATCACATCGCTGCTCGTCGCGGCCGCGGCGGTCGCCATGGGCGGCTGGCTGCTGGGGCGCGAGGCCTGGGGTGGGCTGCCACAGGCGCAGTTCGTGCTGATGGCGACGGCGTACTTCGTAGTCTGGTCCCTGATGGCATACCTCACGCTCGGCTCGGCGCCGTACGCGGGCGACGCCCTCGTCGAGTCGCTGGGCACGCTCGTCCTGTGGCTGGCGGCGTTCTTCGTCGCGTCGTTCTGCCGGATCGAGGGTCGGACGCGTCGCCTGCTCTTCGGGTCGGCCGTCGCGGCGGTGGTCGGTGTATTGCTGGCCGCGATGGTCGAGCACGGTTCGCTGCTGGGACCGCTGGTCCTGTTCGGCGGCGAGCCGGACGCCGACACGCCGGTCAGCTCCTACCAGCAGGTGGGTCGTTCCGTGCTGGTCGTGGCGATGATGCTGGCGGCACTGACCCGCGTTTACTGGAGGCAGCTCGTGGTGCTGGCGAGCGCGACCGTGCTGCTGACCGGCCTCGGTTCGCGGGCGCACCTGTTCACGGCGGCGGGGCTGTTCATGCTGGTGCTGGCGATCTCGCTGCTGCGGGCGCGCCGCCGGGGAGCATCGATCGTGCTGCTGCTGGTCGCCGCGGCCGGCGTGTACGCGGGGTGGTCCGTGTTCCTCGAGACCCGGGCCGGCGAGATCGTGGACCTCGCGAGTTCGACGAGCTGGAGCATGCGCCTCGAGATGCAGGCGCTCGTGCTGCAGGTGATCTCCGACCATCCGCTGCTCGGCGACTTCGGATACCACCTGCGCGAGGTCGGCCCTGGCCTGTACGCGCACAATGCGTTGTCGGCGTGGCCGCAGTTCGGCCTCGCTGGTTTCCTGCTTTACGCGGCGCTGATCGGGTATTTCTCGGCTCTCTCGCTGCTTCGAGTGCTGTCGGCGTCTGTAGCAAGCGCGGCCTGGCGCATGGCGTCGATGGTCAATTTCGCGGCTCTGGTGCTGGTCGTGACCTCGGAGCCTGTGTTCGCCATGCTGCCGGCGCTGGGCTGGGGTTTCGCCGTCAATGCGCTGCTCGAGGAGCGCAAGCGGAGGACGACGGTGCGGTATGCCGCCTAGTCCCAGCACCTGGCTCATCATCGAGCCGACCATCACCGGCCACCACTTCGACTACCTGCGGCACCTCGTGGGGGGCGCGCTGCAGCGGGGCATCCTGGTCGTGGTCGGCGTCGGCACCGACCCGGCGGGCGAGCAGATCGAGCGGCGCCTGCACGCTGTCCCCGCGCTCGAGGGAATCGAGTTCGTCCGTACGCCGCTCCCGGCTGCGGCAGCCGGTCCGGCGCGGCGCGTGCGAGGCATGATGCGGTGGCGACGCTTCTCTGCCGACACCTGGCGCGCTGCGGGGAGGCAGCGGCGGATCGATTTCGTCTTCGTGCCGTACCTCGACTACGCGTTCTTCGCCGTGGCGCTGCTCGGCTCGACGTTCGGCGACTGCCCGTTCGCCGACATCGCCATGCGACAGCGGTTCCGTTTCCCGGAGGTGGGCGTAGTGAGTGCACCGCAGCGCGGCGCTCGACTGCGCCGGCTGCTGTTTCGCAGGCTGCTCGCGTTGGACAGTCTCAAGCGCCTGTTCGTGATCGACGAGACCCTGCCCGAGTACGTTACCCGGTGGCACCGCGAAGTGGCAGGTAAGGTCGTGTTGTTGCCCGATCCGAGCGACCCGCCACGTCGCATGGATCGTGCGGCGGCTCGCGCCGCCCTCGGCCTGCCGGCCGGGGCGCTCGTCGTGCTCCTCTTCGGGGACATCGAGGCGCGCAAGGGCGTCGCGACGATGCTCGAGTGGGCCGCGGACACCGGCCGCGCAGCGGACGTGCACGTGGTCCTCGCCGGCACCATCGACGAGGAGGCCAGGACCTTCGTCTCCGGGGAGGCCGCGGCGAGGCTGAGGGAAGCGGACAGGTGCCACATCATCGACCGCTACGTCGCCGCCGACGAGGACGCGCTGCTCTTTTCGGCTGTCGACTGGGTGTGGCTGGCCTACCAGGACTTCGAGCTTATGAGCGGCGTACTGATCAAGGCCGCTCAGTACGGGTGCGTCGTGCTGTTCCGGGACGTCGGGTTGATCGGTCGCTTCGCGCGGCGATACGGCTCGCCGGCGGAGCACGCATCGGGTGGGCCCGCGGGCACCGTGTGTGTGCCGCCTGGCGTGCAGTTGCGCCGTGTCGGCGACCGCACATCCCCGGACGCACGCCTGGCCGAGCAATCCTCGGACAACGCCTACCGGATCATCTTCGACGGGCCCATGGCCTGAGCAGGCGAGCGGCATGTGCGGCATCAGCGGCATCGTGAACAAGAACGGCGCACCCGTGGCGCCGGCCGAGATCGAGGCGATCACCGACCCCATCGTGCATCGCGGGCCCGATGGCCACGGCTACCACTTCGGTCGCGGCTTCGCCTTCGGCCACCGGCGCCTGTCGATCATCGACCTGTCCGACCTCGGCAGGCAACCGATGGACTACCGCGGCCGCTACTGGATCACCTACAACGGCGAGATCTACAACTACGTCGAGCTGCGCGCCGAGCTCGGGCTCCTGGGGCACCAGTTCCGCTCGGGCACCGACACGGAGGTGATCCTCGCCGCGTACGACGAGTGGGGGCCGGACTGCGTCCGGCGCTTCAACGGCATGTGGGCGCTCGCGCTCTATGACGAACGGCGGCACGCGATCTTCCTTGCGCGGGATCGCTTCGGGGTGAAGCCGCTCTACTACTCGGACTCCGCCGACGCGTTCGTGTTCGGGTCCGAGATCAAGCAGCTGCTGGCCCGGAGCGGCGCGCCCCGTGCGAATCGCGCCACGGTCATCGAGGCGATGCTCACCTCCCTCGACGGTCATACCGAGAACACCTACTTCGAGGGCGTGAAGTGCTTTCCCCAGTCCCACTGCGGCTACTTCGACCTGGAGACGAACCGGCTCACCATCACCCGCTACTACGAACTGTCACTGCAGCCGGAGTACAGGTCGCAGTCTCTCGAGGACTCGGTGCGGCGGCTGCGCTCGCTGTTCGAGGACGCGGTCCGTCTGCGGCTGCGCTCCGACGTGCGGGTGGGCACCTGCCTCAGCGGCGGACTCGACAGCTCGGCGATCAGCGGGATCGCGAGTCGCCGGTACCACGAGGCGACGCATGAGCGTTTCATCGGCATTCATGCACGGTCGACCGACGCGGAAACGGACGAGAGTCGGTACGCGCGCCTGGCGGCTGAGCATTTCGGCATCGAACTGCACACAGTGACGCCGGGTACCGGAGCCTTTCTCGGGACCATGTCCGATCTCGTGCGCACGCAGGAGGAGCCGTTCGGCAGCCCGTCGATGTTCATGGGCTGGCATGTATTCCAGGAGGCGCAGGCTCTCGGCTGCAAGGTGATGCTGAACGGCCAGGGCGGCGACGAGGTGCTGCTCGGCTACGAGCGCTACTTCGCCGCGTTCCTGACCTCCGTCCGGCCGACCCTGCTGCTGCGCGAGATGCGGGCACAGGCGCGCAATTCGCGACTGAGCCTCAGGGAGGTGATGCTCTACCGGCTCTATTTCACCAACGCACGGCTGCGCATCCTTCGCCTCAAGGCCCGCAGCTTCCTGCAGTCGCGCTGGCAGCGGCAGTGCGATTTCTCGGCACTGCGCGAGAGCACGCGGGCCTTCCGTGACCTCGACCGCCTGCAGATCCACGAGATCGCCACCCTGCAGCTGCCGCACCTTCTGCGATACGAGGACCGCAATTCCATGCGGCACTCCATCGAGACCCGTCTGCCGTTCCTGGACTACCGGGTCGTGGAGTACTGCATCTCGATCCCCGTCGCGCACAAGATCCACGACGGTTGGACCAAGTACGTTTTGCGGCGGGCCATGGAGGATGTCCTGCCCGCCGAAGTGGCATGGCGAAGGGACAAGCTCGGCTTCCAGGCGCCGGAGCGCACCTGGCTCACCGACGCCCGCGACTTGATGCGGCGGACGGTGGCCGAGTCGCCCATTCTCGGGGAGTTGACCGACCGCGCGCGACTGGTCGAGCAGTTCGACCGCCTGCCGCTTGTCGAGCGCTGGCGCTACTTCATGCTGGCGATCTGGGCGCGGGAGTTCGAGGTTGCCTGGTAAGGGACTCGAGGTCATGGCGCTGCACGGGCGGCAGAGACCTGCAAATGTACAGTGCAGCACGACTCGTGCCGTTTGCTATAAGATACGGGTTTTGGCAGAGAGGACCTGAGGTGCCGAGTGTCGGGCAATGAAGGGCACGACAGGACGCTCCGTGGCGGGGCCGTACTGCACCTGTGTTCGGACTTCGCCCAGCAGCGGATCTATACGGGTCTCGTGTCGAACCTCGAGCGATCGCAGGTATCCCAGGTGGTTTACTCAGCGGTAAGATCGCAGCGCGAGGCCGAGTGGACGGCGCCGGAACTGGTCGGGATTCCTTGCCATATCCGCAAGGTGCTCGCGCCCCGGCACCGCCTGCTGTTCCGCTCCAAGGTCCGGCGCGTGACCCGCGACCTGTCCTCGCGAATCGACCTGTCCGGTGTCCGGGTGGTGCACGCTCACTTTCTCTACAGCGACGGTGCTGTCGCGCTCAGGCTGCAGGAATCGAGCGGCGTTCCGTACATGGTCGCAGTGCGCAATACCGACCTGAACGCGTTCATGAGGTACCGCCCCGATCTGTATCGGCTGCGCGACCGCGTCCTGGCGCGGGCGAGCCGGGTGGTGTTCCTGAGCCACGTGTACCGCCAGATGCTGCTCGACCGGCTCGGTCCCCGGATACGAGAGCGCGTCGCATGCAAGTCGGTGGTGATTCCGAACGGCGTATCTCGAGCGTGGCTGGAGCCGCCGCCCCCGCGCCCGTCCGATGCCGCGCGGACTCTGCGTCTGCTGTACGTCGGTGACTTCTCACGCAACAAGAACATCCTGCGCGTGCTCGAGGCAGCGGCGCTTCTGGCTGCGAGGCGCGAGGTGGCTCTCACGCTGGTGGGCGGCGGCGGTGACGGCGCCACCGGAGTCGAGGCGCAGATCGCCTCGGGACGGTTTCCGTTCACCCGATGGCTCGGGCGGGTCGACGATCCGACCGCGCTCCGCGAGATCTACCGGCGGCACGACGTCTTCGTCATGCCGTCCAGACTCGAGACCTTCGGCGTGGTGTACGTCGAGGCGCTCTCGCAGGGCCTGCCGATCGTCCACAGTCGCGGGCAGGGCGTCGACGGCTACTTCGAGCCGGGCACGGTCGCGGAAGCCGTGGATCCCGACGATCCCGCCGACATCGCCGCGAAGGTGGCCGCGCTGGCGGATCGGCTGCCCGCCATTCGCGAGTCGTGCGTGCGCGAGGCGCGCCGATTCGACTGGACCGCCATCGCGCGGTCGTACGCCGACCTCTACGATGCGGTGGCGAAAGAGGCGGGGGCGGCGCGTCGATGATCAGCGTCGTGGATTACGGTGTGGCCAACCTGGGCTCGATGCTCAACATGCTGCGCAAGGTGGGTGCGGCCGCGGAGCTGGTCGACACTCCGGAGGCGCTCGCGCGGGCCACGAAGATCGTGCTGCCCGGTGTCGGCGCGTTCGACCACGGCATGGCTGCGCTTGCGGAGCGGGGCCTGGTCGAGGTGTTGCGGCGAAAAGCGCTCGACGAACGGGCGCCGCTGCTCGGTGTCTGCCTGGGGATGCAGATGCTCGGCCTGGGCAGCGAGGAGGGCGCCAATGAGGGCCTGGGTCTGATCCGGATGCGCTGCCGGCGATTCCGGCTGCCGGAGGGCAGCCGGCTCAAGGTGCCCCACATGGGCTGGAGCACCATCGCGCCGCGCCGCGCCAGCCCGCTGCTCGAAGGACTCAACGGAGAGGCCCGGTTCTACTTCGTCCACTCCTACCACGCAGTGTGCGAGCGCGCGGAGGACGTTCTCGCGACATCGCTCCACGGCGCGGAGTTCGTCTCCGTGGTGGAGAGTGGAAACGTGCGCGGCGTCCAGTTCCATCCGGAGAAGAGCCATCGTTACGGCATGGCACTGCTACGCAACTTCGCGACACTGTGATGCTCAACGTCCGCGTCATTCCCTGCCTGCTGCTGCACAACGGTGGACTCGTGAAGACCGTTGGTTTCGAGTCCCCGCGTTACGTCGGCGACCCGATCAACGCGGTGCGCATCTTCAACGACAAGGAAGTGGACGAGCTGGTGTTCCTCGACATAGAGGCCACGCCCGCTGGTCGCGGGCCGAACTACGAGCTGCTCGCGGACATCGCGAGCGAGGCTTTCATGCCTTTTGCCTACGGTGGCGGGGTGACGACCCTCGGGCAGGCGCGGCGCCTGTTCTCGCTCGGCGTCGAGAAGGTCGTGATCAATACCGCGGCCGTGCGCGTTCCGCAGCTGATCGGGGAGATCGCGGCCGCGGCCGGGAGTTCCAGCGTGGTGGCTTCGATCGACGTACGCCGTAACTGGCGGGGGCAATACAGCGTCTGGGTCGGCGGCGGACGCCACGACACCCGGCGTGACCCGGTCGCCTGGGCGAAGGAACTCGAGCGCGAAGGCGCCGGCGAGGTCCTTCTCACGTCGATCAACCGCGACGGTACGCAGTCAGGCTACGATCTCGAGCTGGTCGGGCGTGTGAGCCAGTCGGTCGGCATACCGGTGGTGGCTGCGGGTGGCGCCGGCTCGATGGTGCACTTCCGCGAGGCTGTCGATCGCGGTGCGTCGGCGGTGGCGGCGGGCAGCATGTTCGTCTTCCAGGGCAAGCACCGTGCAGTGCTGATTACCTATCCGGAAAGAGGCGATCTCGAGCGGGTATTCGCATGACCATTCCCACCGATGTCGATAGTCGTCGCTGGTGCGCCCGTTGCATCATGAATTCCGCGGTGGATCCGGCGATCCAGTTCGACGGGAACGGCGTCTGCAACCACTGCCTGAGAAACGACGCCCTGCAGCAGGCGCGCCGCAGCAAGGGCGCGGAAGGGCAGGCAGCGCTCGCCCGGCTGGTCGACCGCATCAAGGCCAGCGGCAGGGGACAGGAGTACGACTGCATCATCGGGGTCAGCGGTGGCGTGGACAGCACGTACGTCGCCTACCTCGTCAAGCAGCTCGGTCTGCGAGCGCTGGCCGTCCACTTCGACAACGGCTGGAACTCCGAACTGGCCGTCAAGAACATCGAGCACGCGCTCAACAAGCTCGGCATCGACCTGTACACCTACGTCGTCGACTGGCCTGAGTTCAGGGACCTGCAGGTCGCCTTCCTGAAGGCCTCGACACCAGACGGCGAAATTCCCACGGACCACGGGATCTTCGCGCTGCTGTGGCGAGAAGCCAGCCGTCGCGGCATCCGCTACATCATCTCCGGAATGAACTTCGCCACGGAAGCGATCAGCATCCCGGACTGGGCTTACGGGCACTCCGACTGGCGGTACATCAAGGACGTGCACCGGCGTTTCGGCACCACGAGGCTGACCACGTACCCGCACTTCAGTCCGGGCTACCTCTTCTACGTCAATGCGATCCGGCGGGTGCGCACCGTCTCCATCCTGAACTACCTGGACTACCGCAAGGAGGAGGCGATGGCCCTGCTGCAGGAGAAGCTGGGCTGGCGCTACTACGGCGGCAAGCACCACGAGTCCATCTACACGCGCTTCTACCAGGGCTATGTGCTGCCGAGAAAGTTCGGCATCGACAAGCGGTATGGGCACCTGTCCGACCTGATCAATGCGGGCCAGATGACCCGCGAGGCCGCGCTGAAGGAACTGGCCGCGCCGCCGTATCCGGAGGAGCTGCAGCAGCAGGACCTCGCCTACGTGACCAAGAAGCTCGGGCTGACCGCGCAGCAATTCGAGGAGATCATGCGCGCCGAACGGAAGTCCTTCCGCGACTACCGCAATTCCTTCGGTCTGGTCCAGCTCATGCGCAGGACGGTCAACTGGCTGCGCAAGAGCGGTCTCTACCCGAAGTAGTCGGGCGTGGCGGCCAGCGCCCGACGAGAAACCACCCGCGTCCCACCCCGGAAAGAGTCAGCGTGAAACCCCTGAACATTGCACTGGTCGGCTGCGGCCGCATCGCGAAGCGCCACTCCGAGCTGCTGGGCCACGGACAGATCGCCAACGCCCGGCTGTCGGCCGTCTGCGACGTCAGGGCCGACCGCGCACGGATGATCGGCGAGCAGTTCGGCGTGCCCTACTACTTGGACATGCACGAGATGATGCGCTCGGCTCCGGTCGACGTCGTCACGGTGCTCACCGAGAGCGGCTCGCACGCCGCGCACGTACTGGAGCTGGCGCCCTACCGCAAGCACATCGTCGTCGAGAAGCCGATGGCGCTCACGCTGCTGGATGCGGACCGGATGATCGCGGCATGCGACGAGGCCGACATCCACCTGTTCGTGGTCAAGCAGAACCGCTTCAACGTTCCGGTGGTCAAGCTCCGGGAGGCCCTGGAGGCGGGGCGTTTCGGCAGGCTCGTGCTCGGCACGGTGCGGGTGCGCTGGTGCCGGCCGCAGTCCTACTACGACACCGACGCCTGGCGGGGTACGTGGGCGATGGACGGCGGCGTCCTGACGAACCAGGCCAGCCATCACATCGACATGCTCGAGTGGATGATGGGCGAGGTCGACAGCGTCTATGCGGTGAGCGCGACGCAGCTGGTGGACATCGAGACGGAGGACACGGCGGTCGTGACGCTGCAGTTCCGCAACGGCGCGCTCGGCGTGATCGAGGCGACGACCGCGACGCGCCCGAGAGACCTCGAGGGCTCGATCTCAGTGCTTGGCGAGAGAGGCACCGTAGAGATCGCGGGATTCGCCGTCAACGAGATGCGGACCTGGGCGTTCGCCGATCCGCTCCCGGAGGACGCGGAGGTGCTGGCGAAGTACTCGGTGAATCCGCCGAGTGTCTACGGCTTCGGCCACAAGGCGTATTACGATCACGTCGTCGACGCGATTCTCCACGAGGGGCGCAAACTGGTGGACGGCCTCCAGGGGAGGCGGAGTCTGGAACTGATCACAGCGATCTACGAGTCGGTCGAGACCGGCCAGCCGGTCCAGCTCAGGTTCAACCCCAGGCGCTGCAAGCTCGGGAGGCCCGGTGGCTGAGCCGAAGCTCCGTACCGCGCGGATCGTCGACGTCGAGTTCGGCGACGGCGTGACGGTCGTGGAACCGGTCAATCTCTACGGGTGCCGGATCGGCGCCGGAGCCTTCATCGGGCCGTTCGTCGAGATCCAGAAGGGCGTGAGCATCGGGGCGCGCACGCGCATCCAGTCCCATTCCTTCGTCTGCGAGCTGGTGACGATCGGCGAGGACTGCGTCGTGGCCCACGGCGTGATGTTCATCAACGACCTGTTCGCCACCGGAGGTCCGGCGCGCGGCAAGGTCGAGCTCTGGGAGTCCACCCGCGTCGGCAATCGTGTCTCGATCGGGTCGAACGCCACGATCTTGCCGGTCGACATCTGCGACCACGTCGTGATCGGCGCCGGCTCCGTGGTCACGAAGGACATCGTGCGGCCCGGCATCTACGCGGGCAACCCGGCGCGCCTGCTCAGGGTGATCAAGGAGAGCCAGACGTGACGGTTCCATTCGTCGATTTGCACCGCCAGTACCTCTCGATCCAGGACGAGGTGGACGCGGCCGTGCGCAGCGTGATCGCCGAGTCCGCCTTCATCCGCGGGCGATTCGTCACCGACTTCGAGCAGGCCTTCGCGGCGGCGGTCGGTGTGCGTCGCTGCGTGTCCTGCGCGAACGGTACCGACGCGCTCTACATCGCGATGCGCGCCCTCGATCTCGCTCCGGGCGACGAGGTAATCACGACGGCGCACTCGTGGATCTCCACGTCGGAGACGATCACGCAGGCGGGCGGCAGCGTCGTGTTCGCCGATACGGATGCCTCGACGTTCACCATCGATCCGCGGTCCGTCGAGGCCAGGATCACGGATCGCACCGTCGGCATCATCCCCGTGCATCTCTATGGGCAGCCGGCGGACATGGACCCGATTCTCGAGATCGCACGCCGGCACGGCCTGTGGGTGATCGAGGACTGCGCGCAGGCGCACATGGCGGAGTACCGCGGGCGCAGGGTCGGCACGATGGGCGTCATGGCGACGTTCTCTTTCTACCCGGGCAAGAACCTCGGTGCCATGGGCGATGCCGGTTGCCTGGTAACGAACGACGACCGCCTGGCGGACTGGGCGGAACTCTATGCACGGCACGGCGGCAAGGGCGAGCACCTCATCGAGGGCATCAACAGCCGGCTCGACGGCATGCAGGCGGCGATCCTGTCCGCGAAGCTGCCGCACCTGGGGCGCTGGACCGAGGCGCGGCGGCGGGCGGCGGCGCGCTATGAAGCCGCGCTCGCGGGGCTCGGCTGGTTGCGCACTCCGAACGTGGCCGATGGCCGCACGCACGTCTATCACCTCTACGTGATCCGGGCGCAGCGGCGGGACGCGCTGCGCGAGCGACTGACGAGCCTCGGCATCGGGACGATGCTCAACTACCCGAAGGCCCTGCCGTTCTATCCCGCGTATGCGCGGCTCGGGCACGTGCCGGCCGACTTCCCCAGTGCCTGGGCGGCACAGGGCGAGATCCTGTCGCTGCCGATGTTCCCCGAGATGTCGGAGCGGGAAATCGACTTCGTGTGCGACGCGATCCGCGATTTCGGGGCGCGATGAAGGTCGTCTATCTCCACCAGTACTTCAACACCCCGTCCATGGCCGGGGGTACGCGCTCCTACGAGATGGCGCGCCGGCTGGTGTCCGCCGGCCACGAGGTGGACCTGGTGACGACGTGGCGCGGGCAGGGCAGACGCCGCGACTGGTTCACGACGGAGGAAGCCGGCATACGCGTGCACTGGCTGCCGGTCCCGTACTCGAACAGCATGTCGTACCGGGAGCGCATCCGCGCGTTCCTGCGGTTCGCCTGGGCCTCGGCCCGCAAGGCCGCATCGCTCCGGGGCGACGTGGTGTTCGCGACCAGCACGCCGCTCACGATCGCCGTGCCGGGCATCTACGCGGCCTGGCGTCGACGCATACCGCTGGTCTTCGAGGTGCGCGACATGTGGCCGGCCGTCCCCATCGCAATCGGCGCGATCCGCAACCCGCTGCTCGTGTGGGCCGCGAGAAGGCTCGAGGCATTCACCTACCGCTACGCTTCGCACATCGTCGCGCTGGCGCCCGGCATGGCGGACGACATCGTCGCAATGGGTGTCGCGCGCGAGAAGCTGACCGTCATCCCGAACGGCTGCGACCTGGACATCTTCACGTCGTCGGCGGGAGCACCGTCCCCACGCGAGGAGTTCGCGTGGCTCGGTTCACGACGGCTCGTGCTGTATGCGGGGGCGCTGGGGCGCGCCAACGGCGTGGGCTACCTCGTGCGCCTCGCGGCCGAGGTCGTCGAGCTCGACGGCGAAGTCCGGTTCGCAGTCATCGGCGAGGGCGCCGAAAAGGACGCCATCCGCGCAGCCGCGCGTGCCGCGGGACTGCTCGATCGCACGTTCTTCATGTTCGACCCGGTGCCGAAGCGCGACCTGGTCCGCTGGCTGCAAGCGGCCGACATCGTCGCGGCGCTGTTCACCGGCCCGCGCGCAATCTGGAAGGACGCGGTGCAGAACAAGTTCTTCGATGCGCTGGCCACGGGCAAGCCTGTTGCCAACAACTTCGACGGCTGGCAATCGCGGATTGCAGCCGAGGCCGGCGTGGGCATGATTCTCGATCCAGACGACGTCAGGAAAGCAGCCGAACAACTCGTGGCCGCGCTGCATGACGACGATTGGCTTGACGGCGTTCCGACTCGGGCGCGTCAGCTGGCGGAGTCCGAGTTCGAGAGGGGCCTGCTGGCCGCCCGTCTCGAGCGGGTTCTGCGCACGGCTGTGGGGCAGCAGCTGTAGCGCGCCTTCGTCGAGCGGTGCCGTAACTCAGGCCGCAGCGCCATCGCGGTAGTCGTACCTCAAGGGTGCCATCTCGACGACGTCGAGGTACTCGCCGTCCCCGGCGTGCGATCGGCGGCGACGCCGTTCCACCAGTGAGCCCTGCTTCTCGTAGAGGTGCCGCGCCCGGCCGATCGAGCCGAGCAGTTTCGGGTTCACGCGGCGCAGGTTGAGATGCTTGAAGGCGTACTCGAGGGGAGACCTCGTGCACTTCGTGCCGAGCCCCTTGCCCCACGTCGCGCGGTCGCCAAGCAGGATCGCGAACCCAGCCTGGCCGAAGCGGAGGTCGACATTGTGAAACCCCGCATCCCCGACGCACTTGCCGTCGCGGGACGCAATCGCCCGGTCGTTCCGGAATGCGTAGCGGGGCTCTATGTCATGCAGCTCGGTCAGGCGCAGCGCGAAGTTGTCCTCGGCTCTGTGCACTTTCGTTCCCGTTGTATTCCCCGGAACTTATCTCGAAATCGCGGGACGCGCATCGTGCCGGTTGGATCCGTGCATGCCACGCATGTCGGACGAACGGTGGGAGCTGATCCGGAGGCATTCTCCGGAGGAGCACTGTCCCGACGGTCGTCCGGGCCACAGGCCGATTCCGGCATGCAAGGTGCCCGAAGCGGTGCTGTGGATCCTCGAGACTGGCGCGCAGTGGCACGCACTGCCGCAGTCCCGTCCGAACCACGAGACGGTGCACCGCCGCTTTCAGCAGTGGTGCGAGAACGATGTGATCGGTGCCGCTCTGGCCGAGCTGGCGAACACGCTGCGTGCGGACGGCGCGATCGATGATGTAGCCGCAAACATGGCCAAGCATGGCCGTTTGGAAGTACTATCGGTTGCCTGATCCTATTGCCGGTTGGTGCTCGATGAGCGGGGCAGGATTCGAGCGGGTCTGCGGGGTCGCTGTTGCGAACAGGCATTGTCGAACAGCAGGTGCACCGTTAGGCTGCGCGCCGTGAGCAAGGCGCGGCAGCGGCGAATCAGGCGCCCGATTGACATCGTGAGCTCGGCGGCCGGGCTGGCGGTGCTGAGCCCGGTGATGGGCGTTACCGCGGTGGCGATCGCCGCCACCATGGGGCGACCCGTGCTGTTCGAGCACCGGCGCCCTGGACTAGACGGGCGGCTCTTCACGCTCTACAAGTTCCGGACCGTGCGCGCCGCGCGAGGGAGAAGAGGTCGACTGTCGCACGGACGGGCAGCGGCTGATTCGCCTCGGTCGGTTCCTGCGTGCTACCAGCATCGACGAACTGTTCGAGTTGTGGAATGTGCGGAAGGGCGAAACGAGTATCGTCGGTCCACGACCGCTGCTCACGGAGTACCTCGAGAAGTACACGCCCGAGCAGGCGCGGAGGCACGAGGTTCGCCCTGGTATCACCGGCTGGGCCCTGGTGAACGGTTGGCAAACCATCGCTCTTAGCAGGCGGCTCGCCGCCGACGTCCGGTTCGTCGACGACTGGAGCCTCTGGCTGGATGGGAAGATCGTGGCACGGACGTGCACTTGTGTCTTCCGATCCCACGGCGTCGTCTCTGGGCAGAGTGTTGATGACGTCGACGATCTCGGGCTCACGAAGGGCGAAGGGGAAGTGGAGCGTGCACATGATAGATGAGGACTTCGGGTTGAAGCTGCCCGAGCCCCGTGACGTCGATTCGTCCAACGCGTTCAAGAACGACCAGGAGTTGGCATCGATGCTGGGGAGCTTCAACCGAGTTTACAGCCGCGCCGACTTCGCCGACAGGGTCGAGTTTCACCGGAACACGAAGGACGAGGTGTTGTGGGTCTTCACCAACGGCGACGACACCTGCGTAGGGCACGTGGGGGGGTACAAGATCGACCACCGCGTGGGGCAGGCCGAGTTCGCCGTCATCCTCGGTGAGCAGGCGACATGGGGCAGGGGTCTGGGGACGAAGTGCACGGACCTAGCGGTTGAGCATGCCTTCAGAGAGCTGAACCTGCGTCGCGTGTACCTCGACGTGTTGGCCACCAGGCCCCGCGCCCAGCACGTCTACGAGAAGCTCGGCTTCCTCGTCGAAGGCCGCCGCCGGCAGGCTCGATTCGAATTCGGGCAGTACGTCGACGTGATCGAGTTACCGCTGATGCGCGACGACTATCGCTGTGGCTCTGCGCGCTGATCGGTTGGAGCACGCCTCCCTCATTCACGCTCTGGCCGACGAGGGTGAGGCGGACCTGCGCTGGTCTCCTGACGCGGTGCGGCTTCACGGCGCCGGGAGGTGTTCCCCGGCAGCGCTGCTGGCACACCTGGGCGCAACGCGCGTCCTCTGTCCTCGGTACTACTGCCCAGACGTCTGCGATACCGTTCGGAGAGCCGGAGTGGAGCTCGTTCTGTACGACGATGCGCCGACGGCGGCTCTCGCGTGCCCGGTTGGACTGCGCGAGGGGGGCGTGTGGCTCCGCTGCAATACTATGGGGCTGCGCGGAGAGGTACCGAGGCTCGCTGGTCGAGTCGGCGTCGCCGTGGCGGACGATCGCTCGCACGATCTGCTCTCGCCTCGGCGCGGCTGGGCGAGGCCCAGTACGCCTTCGAGTCGTTGCGAAAGACCTTGCCGCTGGCGGACGGGGGACACTCTGGTCTCCGCTCGGGCGGGCTGCCTTTACCAGCCGATGTCCCCCCACGAGCGACCATGCGCAGGCCGCGGGCGAGCGACGGCGTGCGATGGAGATCAAGGCCCGATACCTCGCCGGCGAGGCCGTCACCAAGGACGACTTCTACCCATCGTTGGCACGGGGCGAGGAGCAGCTCGGTCTAGGCACGGGAGCGCCATCTCGATGGCCAGCGCGCGGCGGCTTGCACGGTGTCCCACGCTTTCCTGGCGCAAGCTGCGGGCGCGCAACGTCGCTATCCTGCGCGCAGGCCTTTCGGGCCACGATGTGCGCGTTCTCGAACCGGGGCCGGGCGCTGTGCCCTTGGTCTTGCCGCTTCTGGCCGAGGACGGGGCCCACCGCGAGCGGCTTCGCCGGGCCCGCATCGCGCGGCGGGAGTTCTCCACGGTGCTGTGGCACCTCGAAGCGCGCGAGGTTGGCGACGAGGCCGCCTCCCTCAGCGAGCAAGTGCTGTGCATCCAGGTCTATCAGCGGTACGAGGATCGGGACATGAATCAGGTGGCCGATGTGCTCCGCGAGGCTCTGATGAAATGCAGGTGAGCGTCATCACCCCTGCGTCCGCCGATTGGCAATACGTGCTCGCGCGTGCGCCACACGACTTCTACCATCTGCCGGCCTACGTCGAGCTCAGCTCACGTACGACCGACCAAGGCGAGCCGGTGGGGCTGCTCGTGCGCGACGGGGAGCGCGCGCTGCTGCAAGCCGCCGTGCTCCGTGACATTCCGGGTGAGAGTCGTTGGCGCGACGCGACGTCCCCTTACGGATATCCGGGCCCCCTGCTCGCCGGTGCCGAGCCCAGCAACCCATTCGCCGCCTCGGCGCTGGAGGCCCTCTCCGCGGAGCTTCGCTCGCGGGGCGTGCTCGCGCTGTTCGTGCGCCTGCACCCCTTGCTCAACGAGGACTGTTCAGTGCTCGGCTCGCGCGGAACGCTCGTCCAGCATGGAGAGACCGTCGTCGTCGATCTCTCGCTGCCAGAGGATGAGTTGTGGCGGCAGACGCAGTCTGGTCACCGGAACGAGATCAACCGCGCCCGCCGCGCAGGCCACCAGGTCTTCATCGACGATCAGTGGAGCCACTACGACGGGTTCAGGCGCCTCTACCGGGAGACGATGGGGCGAGTGGAGGCAAGCTCGTACTACTTCTTCGACGACGACTACTTCGATCAGCTTCGCTCGGCACTCGGGCCGCGACTTCACCTCGCTGGCGTGGAGATAGGTGGTGCGCTCGCTGCCGCGGGCCTCTTCACCGAGGTCTCGGGCGTGGTGCAGTACCACCTCTCGGGCATGAGCGAGGCCTTCGCGCGCGAGCGGCCGACGAAGCTCATGTTGGATCACGTGCGAAGCTGGGCGAAATCCCGAGGCAACCGCTGGCTCCACCTCGGTGGCGGGCTTGGCGGCGCGCAGGACAGTCTGTTCAGGTTCAAGGCGGGCTTCTCGAAGCTGCGCCGGGCCTTCTGCACCTGGCGCCTCGTCACTGACGAGGCGGCATACCGCAGGCTGGTGGCAGCGAAGCACCCGGGCGCGCACGGGGACGACCGGACGGGGTACTTCCCGGAGTACCGGCGCCCGCCGGAGCCCGCGTAGCCCGTCAGGCGCTCCCTGGGGCCGGGACACCTGTGACGAGGGCGCCAGACGACAATTGGCGAACAATCACCGCCCCGCGCCGACGACCGCGCCCGCGCCGTTGGCGACGCCCTGGGTGACCGTCGCGCGAGTCCTGGGTGCGTGCCAGCGCCGAGGGGGGACGTTTCTCGACAGAGTGACTCCGGGCGAGGGACGAGTATGTTCGCCGATCGCGCCTAACCCAATACATGGGCCTCTGGTGAATTCCGAGTGGGTAGGATCTGAGTCGGGGTGAAGTTTGGGGGGTGTTGTGTCGTCGAATCTGTTCGAGCAGGCGCTTGGAATGAACTCGCCGTGGCACGTGTCGAAGACGGAGTTCGATGCGCAGGCGGAGGGTATTGACGCTCGGCATCGGTTTCGTGTCGGGCAGCCGGTTCGCGGTGTCGGGGGCGGATGGCCAGCACCCGGTGCACGACACCGTGACGAAGTGCTACCGTCACCCGAACTTCTTTCGGCACGAGTGCAT
>Ga0079037_100000384_pt1 | contig 19536 bp, 19 predicted proteins | sample Mud3Dept4metaG_FD_71479 | JGI IMG/M metagenome (GOLD analysis project Ga0079037, IMG submission 71479) | Freshwater wetland microbial communities from Ohio, USA, analyzing the effect of biotic and abiotic controls - Mud 3 Core 4 Depth 4 metaG | ecosystem: Environmental > Aquatic > Freshwater >... | reverse complement strand
AGCCCCGACGCCACCTCGATCCACCCGTCGGCCTCCGTCCCGACCGTCACCTCCCGCCGCGTGAATCGGCCCGCCTCGCCCGGGATGAAGACGACGGTCTTCCCGTCCATCTCCTGCACGGCCCCCGCGGGGACGGCGAGGATGGCCCGCGGCGCCCCTTCTCCCATCGCGATGGAGGCGTACATCTCCGGCTTCAGGCGGCCGCCGGGGTTCGGAACCTGGCAGCGGATCATGACGCGCCGCGTCTTCGGATTGACCGCGTCGCCCACGAACGTCACGCGCCCCCGGAAGACCTCCCCCGGCCAGGCGGAGACCCGGATCTCCGCCGTCTCGCCCGCCCGGACGAGCGGGAGCTTCGTTTCGTCGACCTCGGCGAGGGCCCAGAGGCTTCCGAGGTCGCTGACGACGAAGAGCGGGGACCCGGGCGTCACGGCCGTCCCCGCCGTGATCCTCTTCTCGAGGACGACGCCGGCGAGCGGAGATTTCACCGGAATCTCCTCGCCCTTCTCGCCCGTCGGATCCTCTCCGGAGGTGATGCCGAGGTGCTCGAGGGCCTCCTCGGACCTTCGGACCTCGGTCTTCGCCCGGTCCAGCTCCTCCGCGGCCGCGACCCGGTCGGCTTCGGCGCGCTGGCGCTCCTGGACCGAGATCGCCCGGGCCTCGAGGAGACGGACGGCCCGTTCGGCCGACAGCGTGGCGTACGCGAGCTCCGTCTCCCGCCGCCTCCGGTCGGCGATCGCCTTCCGGTAGTCAGCCCAAGCGTCGTGGATGATGTGGCTGTTGAGATGCGCCAGCCGCTGTCCGGACGCGACGCGGTCCCCCACCTCGGCCATCACGGCATTGACGACCCCCTCCACGAGCGAGCCGATCCGCGCCGTCCGGGCCTCGTCGAGGGCGAGGACGCCCGGCGCTTCGAGCCGGTCCGAGCGCGTCAGGCGCTTCACGGCTTCGACGGCGATTCCGGCGTTCTTCCGCGCCGCGTCGCCGAGAACGACCGCGCCGGACTCGGCGGTCTTGTCCGGAGCCGTTTCCGGCGCCGACCGCGTCAGCCACCGGACGAGAACGACGGCCGGGACCAGGAGCAGCAGAAAGACGACGATCAGGCGCCCGGGGCGGAGTTCGCGTCGGCCCAGGATCCGGCGCCACGCGGACGGTTCGTGTCCGGGGTTTCCGCTCATGGGATCGCCTCCTCTCCGAGCAGCAGGCGCACCTCGGCAGCGCTGAAGATCGCCTCGGCGGTCAGGTCCAGGGCTTCGCGGCGGGCGTCGAGGTAGAGGCGCCGGGCGTCGACGAGGCGGAGGACGTCCGAGGCCCCTTCGCGGAAGGCGGCGGTCGCCGCGTCGCGGGCCCCCTCGGCCGGCCGGACGAGGTCCTGCTCCACCGTCAGGGCGCGGGCCCGCAACTCGCGGGCCGCGGAGATCTGCGCCGCGCTCCCCGCGAGGAGTCGCGATTCGACGGCCTGGAGCTCGGCCTCGGCCGCCCTCTCCTCGGCTTCGGCGCGGGCCACATTCCCGGAGTTCAGATCGAAGAGGGGCAGCGGGATCACGAGCCCCGCCGTCCCGGTGTCGAGGCCGGAGCTCCTCTGGTAGCCCGCCGTGAGGCCGACGGTCGGAATGCGCCGCGCCCGCTCGAGTCGCGCGGCCTCGCGTGCCTGGGCAACGCGGGCCCGGGCCGCGGCGACTTCGGGACGCCGCCCGAGGGCGGACCTCGCGAGCCCGTCCGGCTCGCCCTCGGGAATCTCGGGAAGCCCGGGCGGAACCAGCCGCGCGGCCGCGACGGGCGCCGGCTCTCCGAGGAGCGCCGCGAGAAGGCGCAGCTCGCGGTCCCGCTCGAGCCGGACCCTCAGGAGCGCCTCTTCCGCGCGCGCCAGCTCCGCGCGGAACCGGAGGAGATCCGCTTCGGCCGACCACCCTTCCGCGACGCGACGGTCGAGGATCTCCACGATCCGGGAGAGGCTCTCGCGGTTCTTCTCCAGCGCGTCCAGAAGAAACCGGGCGCGCAGCGCTCCGAGATAGGTCCGGACGGTCTCGAGGATCACCTCGTGGCGCGTCCGATCGGCCTCAAAGGCCGCGGCGTCCCGGGCTGCGGCGGCCCCGGCGGCGCGCGCCGACCGTTTCGGCCCCAGCTCGAGCGGCCGCGTGAGCGTCGCGAAGAAATCGACGTTGTCCCACCGGGGGGTCGCATGGCCGGCGTGAAAGTCCCAGCTCTCGACCCGGAGTTCGGCCGCCGGGTTCGGGAGGCGGCCGGCCTGGCGGGCCGCGCCGGCCGCCGCGGCGACCCTCTCCCGCGCGGCGGCCAGAACCGGAGAGGCTTCGGCAGCCCTCCGGACCGCCGCCGAGAGCGTGAGGGGCTCCGGCGCCGGCCCTTCGGCGCCGAGGGTCCCCGCGGCCGCCACGACGAGGCTGGCTATGACATTCAGATGGACACGCATGAGAGCCCGCGGGACGCGTCGATTCGCTCGATGAAGCTAGCGGCTCCGGCCGGGGGAGGAATGAGTCATCTGCATCGGAAGCGCCAGCCGCTCGCTTCTTGACGCCCCGTGGGCCGCGCGCCACTCTGGCTGCGTGTCCGAATCGCCGCTCCCGAAGGCCGGTGCGGCCGGCCCGGCCGCTCCGACCTACGCGCTTCTCTCGGTCGCGACGGCCGTCGCCACGATCGCCCTGAAGCTCTGCGCGTGGAAGGTGACCGGCTCGGTCGGCCTCCTCTCCGACGCGATGGAGTCGTTCGTCAACCTCCTCGCGGCGCTCGTCGCGTTCTGGGCGCTCACCGTTGCGCAGAAGCCCGCCGACCCGGAGCACGCGTTCGGACACACGAAAGCCGAGTACCTCGCGAGCGGCTTCGAAGGGATGGCGATCCTCGCGGCGGCGGCGGCGATCGCGGCGGCCGCCGTCGACCGGCTCTTTCACCTTCAGCCTCTCGAGAAGATCGGCCTCGGCCTGACCTTCTCGGTGGCGGCCTCGGCCCTCAACGCCGTCATGGCCTTCTTCCTCCTCCGGGCTTCGAAGCGGCTTCACTCGATCACCCTCCGGGCCGACGCCTGGCACCTCCTGACCGACGTCTGGACCTCGGCCGGCGTCCTGGCCGCGATCGGCCTCGTCTGGGCGACCGGGTGGAACGTCCTCGACCCCGTCGTCGCCCTTCTCGTCGCGATCAACATCGTCTGGACCGGGCTGAGGCTCCTCCACGAGACGGGGCACGGCCTCCTCGACCGGGCTCTGAACGAGGAGGACCAGAAGAAGATCGAGAGCGTTCTCGACGGCTTCCGGGCACGCGGGGCCGTGTTCCACGAGGTGAGGACGCGGGCGGCCGGCCCCCGCCAGTTCGTCCAGATGCACGTCCTCGTCCCCGGGGGCTGGACCGTCCAGCAGGGACACGACCTGCTCGAGGAGGTCGAGGCGGCCGTCGTCGCCGTCCTCCCGAACGGGTCGGTCATCACGCACCTCGAGCCGCTCGAGGACCCGGCCTCGTGGGACGACGCGGGGCTCGAGCGGAAGTCGAAGCCCCCGGCCTGACGCGCCGTCAGCGGTCCCGGCGGGCGACGTAGGTCGCGAGGGCCGAAAGGACGCCGGAGGGGCCTTCGAGCGGGCGGGCCGCCTCGAGCGCGGACAGAAGGACGCGCTCCAGCTCGGCCTTCGCGCCGTCGAGGCCGAAGAGGTTCGGGTAGGTCAGCTTGTGCTGCTCCGCGTCCTTCCCGGCCGTCTTCCCGAGCGTCGCCGACTCCTGCGTCACGTCGAGGATGTCGTCGGCGATCTGGAAGAGGAGGCCCAGCCGCTCTCCGAACGCCGCCGCCGCCGTCCGCAGAGGCGCCTCGGCGCCCCCGTAGAGCGCCCCCAGCTCGACGGAGACCTTGAGAAGGCGCCCGGTCTTCAGCGCGTGGATCCTCCGGAGGAGGGCGGCCGGGTCCGCGAGGCCGCGCGCGTCCGTCGCCGCGAGGTCGAGGGCCTGCCCTCCCGCCATTCCGTCGAGGCCCATGGCGCCCGCGACCATCCCGACGGCCTCGGCGCGGCGCGCGCCCCACCCGGCGCCGCCCGGGTGCGTCGCCAGGACCTCGAAACCGAGCGTCTGGAGCGTGTCTCCCGCGAGGAGGGCCGTCGCCTCGCCGAAGACGACGTGACAGGTCGGCTTCCCCCGGCGGAGGGCGTCGTCGTCCATGCACGGCAGGTCGTCGTGGATGAGGGAGTAGGTGTGGAAGAGCTCGAGCGCGGCGGCCGCGGCCGAAAGCTCCTCGCGCGGCGGGAGCGTCCCCGGCCGGCCGCACGCCTCGGCCGCGAGGAGGCAGAGGACCGGCCGGATCCGCTTCCCTCCCGCGAGCGTCGAGTAGCGCATCGCCGCGGCCAGCCCCTTCGGGTCGTCCCCTTCCGGCGGGAGGACCCGGAGGAGCGCCCGCTCCGCCTCGAGACGCCGCCCCTCAAGGATCTCGGCGAGCGCGAGGGTCGAGGTCATTCCTTCCCGTCCTCATCCTCGTCCGTGTCGCCGGCCTCGCCCAGCTCCTTCGTCTCGAAGCCCTCCGGCGTCTCCTTCAGGACCACCTCCACGCGGCTCCGGATCTCGTCGATCTTCGCGCGGCAGAAGCGGGAGAGGGCGACCCCCTCCTCGAAGAGGCCGAGCGAGGTCTCGAGCCCCTTCTCGGGATCCTCGAGCTCCTCGACGATCTCCGAGAGGCGCGCGAGCGCCTTCTCGAACGTCAGGTTCTTCGGGAGGGGGACGGCTTTAGCTTTCGTCATGGGGCACCTTCGTTTCGGTCACGCGAGCCGAAAGCTCGCCTCGATGGAGGAGGATCCGGAGCGGGTCGCCCGCGGAGACCCTTGCCGCGTCGCGGAGCGGAGCGGCCTCCGCCCCGCGGTACGTCACGGAGTATCCGCGCGAGAGGACCCGGAGCGGGCTGAGCGCATCGAGAGAGGCCGAGAGCGCGGCGAGGCGACCTTCGGCCAGGGCGATCCGGGCGCGCATCTTCCCGGTCAGGGCCCGCGCCTGCTGACCGGCGTTCTCTCTCCGGAGGTCGAGGGCGGCCCGCCCGGGCCAGGCCAGAACGCGGCCTTCGCTCTCGGCGAGGCGCCGGCCGACCAGCATCGGCAGCTCCCGGAACCTCGAGACGAGCGCCGTCATCGCGGCGTCGAACTCGGCTTCCCATCGGCTCACCGTCGCGGGGAACCCCGCGAATCCGGGCGCAAGGCGCAGCCCCTTCAGCTCGCCGTCCGCCTCGGCCAGCTTTCCGCGGAGGAGCCTCCGGAGGCCGCCGCCGAGCGCGGAGAGCCGCCCCTCGAAGTCCGCCCGGCGGCCGACGACGAGCTCCGCCGCCTGCGACGGCGTGGCGGCCCGGACGTCTGCGGCGAGGTCGGTGAGCGTCACGTCGATCTCGTGCCCGACCGCCGAGATCGTCGGGACGAGAGACGCCGCGACCGCGCGGACGACCCGCTCGTCGTTGAACGCCGCGAGGTCCTCCTTCGAGCCGCCCCCGCGGGCGACGATCAGGACGTCCGCCGAGCCCGGAACGCGGGAGAAGGCCTTGACGGCGGCGGCGATCTCCTCCGGCGCTCCCTCTCCCTGCACCCGCGCGGGATGAATGGTCACGTGCGCATTCGGGAAGCGGAGCGAGAGGACTCTCAGGATGTCGTGGAGCGCGGCGCCCCCCGTCGACGTGACGATCCCGATCCGCCGCGGGAGAAGCGGAAGCGGACGCTTCCTCGCCGCGTCGAAGAGCCCTTCGGCCGCCAGGCGGGCCTTGAGCTGCTCGAAGGCGACCTGGAGCGCCCCGATGCCGGCGGGCTGCAGCTCGGCGACGACGAACGAGAGCTTCCCGGTCTTCGCCCAGACGTCCGGACGCCCGCGCGCCAGGAGATCCATCCCGACCTCGACGCGGAACGGCAGCCCGGAAAGGCTGTCCGCCCACATGACGGCGGCGATCGAAGCCGACGCGTCCTTCAGCGTGAAGTAGGCATGCCCCGACGACCAGACCCGCCACTCGGAGACCTCCCCCTTCACCCAGAGGTCCGGGAATCCGGCGCGGAGCGTCCCGTTCAGCCGCGCCACGAACTCCGAGACGGTGAGCGCGGTCGCCTCCGGCCCGCCCGCGCCGAAAGGAAGCTCGCCCTCGGCGACACGGGGCACGCGCCGCGCGACGAAAGGGCGGTACCGCGAGGTCGCCACGGCGCGGATTCTAGTCGGCGCGCGCCGGAGGTCCCGCCCCGACCCACGGGAAGACCGAGAGGACGAGCATCGGGACCAGGATCTCCACGTCGCCGAAGTTGTATTCGAAGAGACCGGCGACGAAGAGGGCCGCGAAGGAGGCGACGGCGCCGCGCGCGAACGGGCGGACCGGATCGTCTCCCGGCGCCCGCGCACGCCGGACCCCGGCGACGAGGACGGCGCCGACGAACGCGAGATAGGCGAGCGCCGAGGGGAGCCCCGTCTCGGCCGCCGTCATGACGAGGTTGTTGTGGAGGTGGCCGACGCGGGGATCGACGTACCCGGGCTGGCGGTAGTCGGGATAGACCTCCTTCACGCGCCCGGGCCCGACGCCGAAGAGGGGATGGTCCCGGATCATCAGCCTCCCCGCCTTCCACATCGCGACCCGGTCGCGGACCGTCTCGTCCGCGGGGTCGAACGACGAGCGAGCCCGCTCCCGGACGGACGGCGGGGCGAGGAACCACGCCGCGAGCGCGAGCGGGGCGAGGACGAAGAGGCTCTTCGGCTTCACCAGGAGGATGAGGACGAGGACCCCGACCGCGAGCCCGAGGTAGGCGTTCCTCGTCAGCGAGAGGGAAATGGCGAGGGTCCCGAGGAGCGCGACTCCCCCGTCGAGGAGGCGTGACCTCCGCGGCTCCCCGGGCGAGAGCGCCCGCGCGAGGAGCACGAGGACGAGGACCATCAGGAGTCCCGCGTACGTCATGTGGACCGATAGCCCCGCCTTCAGCCGGGCGTCGAGCCCCCCGCCGCTCCCGACGAACTCGGCGAGGCCCCGGAAGGAGAGGTAGAGGGCGGCGAGCCGCCAGAGCCCGCCGAGGAGCCGGAGGTCCGCCGCGCTCCGGAGGAGGGCCGCCGCGGCCGGGACGAGAAGGAACGTCAGCTGCCCCTTGATCTCCTCGGCCGAGCGCGACGGGAGGGTCGAGACGGGGATCGAGAGGAGCGTCCAGGCGACGAACGCGGCGATCGCGACGTGGACGGGGGTGACGCGCCCGAGCGGGCCGAGCGGGTCCTCGCCCCTCCCGGCGGCCCGGACGCGCCAGGCGACCACGCATGCGAGCGCGAGTCCCATGCAGACGTTCGCGACCGCGATCGCGAAGGAGAGCGCCGCGCCGAGGAGCAGGAACACGAACGCCGGCCGCTCGAATCCGGCGCGGCCGAGGACCGGCGAGAGGAGAGGCTCAGCCGAGCCGTGCCTCCGCGGGAAGAGCCTCTTCCACCAGCATGACCGGGATGTCCGAGACGATCGCGTAGACCCGGCCGCACGCCGCGCACCAGAGCCCCTCCGTGACCACCGGCTCCTCGTCCTTCATCCGCTCGCGGTACTTCTCGACGAGCGACGTCGCGACATCGTCCTTCAGCCGGCAGAGCGAGACCGGAGGCCGGCTCTCGCAGGCGGGACAGGCGAGGATCTCGAGGAGCTCGGGGTCGACGGCCATGGGGAAGATGCTAGCAGGAGCGGGCAGCGCCCTCAGAACTTCGCGCCGATCGAGGCGAGGAACGAGGTGTCCCCCTTCTTGAGGGTCTCGGGGACCGGCTTGCTCTTGTAGTCGTAGACGTACGCGAGCCTCACTTCGAGGATCTTCGAGAGGGGCGAGGAGAGGCCGAGATCCACGTGGAAGTCGTAGTCCGAAGTGTCGTCCATTCTCCAGCGCCCGAACGCGTTCTCGGTCAGCTTTGCCCACGCCGTGGCCTTCCACTCGAAGGACTCTCCAAACCGGAAGGCGCCGCTCGTCCGGGTGTCGAAACCGTAGTTCTTCTCGATCACCGCGCCGGCGCCCCCGTCCACGGCGAAGGTCACGGCTTCGGTCTTGACGACCTTGTAGCCGAGGCCGGCCGTCGGCGCGATCTGGTAGCTGATCCCCTTGAACTTGTCGTGGAGATAGGGCACCTCGCCGTAGGCGAAGAGCCGCTCGGAGAACGAGTACTCGTCCCGGAGGACGACATTCGCCTTCTCCTGGTTCGTGACCCCGTCCGCCTGGCCCCAGAGGTAGTAGCCGCCGAACTTCACGACGTTGTTCGTCTTCGGGTCGTACTTGAGGCCGAGCGTGAGACTGAAGGTGGAGGAATCGGTGTTGCCGCTGCTGACCCCGTAGCCCAGGCCGACGTTGCCGGTGAAGGCGGGCGGCGGGGGCTCCTTCTTCTCGGGGCAGGGGCAGGGCTGCTGGGCGAGGGCCGGCGCGGCGGCGGCGAGGCAGACAAGGAACGCGAGGATCTTCTTCATGGCGGCTCCTGAGGTTCTCTCTACTTCTTCGAGGCGAGGAGATCACGGATCTCGGTGAGGACCTTCACGTCGGCAGGCGGTTCGGGGGGAGCGGCGGGGGCCGCCGGCGCCTCCTTCTTGAGCCGGTTGATCTGCTTGACGAGAAGGAAGACGGCGAAGGCGACGATGAGGAACTCGATGCAGGTGTTCAGGAAGAGCCCGTAGTTCAGCGTCGCGAGGCCGGCCTTCTTCGCGTCCGCGAGGGAGGCGACTTCCTTGCCGGAGAGGTTGATGAAGAGATTCGAGAAGTCGACCTTCCCGAGGAGGAGGCCGATCGGCGGCATGATGACGTCGTTCACGACCGAACTGACGATCTTCCCGAAGGCGCCGCCGATGATGATGCCGACGGCGAGGTCGATGACGTTCCCCTTGACCGCGAACTCCTTGAACTCGGAAGCCATGGACATGTCGCTTCTCCTTTCCTCCGGACGGGGTCAGCCCGCCTTCTCCTGAAGGGGCGCGAGGGAACGCGCCGTTCCTGTCTTCTCGTCGATGTCCACGATCGCGCCGCAAAGGCGGACGTCGCGGCTCGCCGTCTCCATCGCCCGGGGTGTCTGGTAGAGGAACCGTTCGAGGATGCTCTTCGGGTCGAATCCGATGATCCCTTCGTAGGCGCCCGTCATTCCGGCGTCGCCGAGGTAGGCGGTCCCCTTCGGGAGCAGACGCGCGTCGGCCGTCGGGACGTGCGTGTGGCTTCCGACGACGGCCGAGACGCGGCCGTCGAACCACCAGCCGATCGCCTGCTTCTCCGACGTGGCCTCCGCGTGGATGTCGACGAAGACGACCTTCAGCCCCGGGTGCTTCGCCCGCATCTCGTCGAGGCAGGCATCGCCGACCCGGAAGGGAGAGTCGGTGTTCGCCATGAAGACCTGTCCCTGCAGGTTCAGGACGCCGACGGGAATCCCTCCGGCGGTCTCCTGGACGACCCAGCCGTGTCCCGGGTTCCCGGGGGGGTAGTTGGCCGGGCGGAGGAAGTTCGCGATGTCCGAGAGGAGGGGGACGAAGTCCTTCTTGTCCCAGATGTGGTTTCCGGAGGTGAAGACGTCGATCGGGAGCTTCGCGAGATCGGCGAAGAGCTCGGCCGTGACGCCGAAGCCCCCGGCCGCGTTCTCGACGTTGACGACGGTGAAGTCGATCGACTCCCGCCCGATGATCTTCTCGAGGAGCGCCAGCGCCTTCCGGCCCGGCTTGCCGACGACGTCTCCGACGAACAGGAGCTTCATTTCGCCACTTCGACGGCGCGTGTCTCGCGGATGACCGTGATCTTGATCTGGCCGGGGTACTGCAGCTCGGCCTGGATCCGCTTCGCGAGGTCCTTCGACATCCAGAAGCACTCGTCGTCGGTCACCTTCTTCGCATCGACGACGACGCGCAGCTCGCGGCCCGCCTGGATGGCGAAGGTCCTCTCGACCCCCTTCATCCCCTCGGTCATCTTCTCGAGCTTCTCGATCCGCTTCACGTAGGTCTCGAGGATCTCCCGCCGGGCCCCCGGCCGCGCCGCGGAGATCGCGTCCGCCGCGTTGACGAGGACGGCCTCGATCGTCCGCGGCTCGTAGTCGCCGTGGTGGCACTCCATCGCGTGGATGACGGCCTCCGACTCGCCGTACTTCTTCAGGATCTGCCGCCCCAGCTCCAGGTGGGTCCCTTCCTGCTCGCGGTCGATCGCCTTGCCGATGTCGTGGAGGAGGCCGGCCCGCTTCGTCACGGCCACGTTCGCCTTCAGCTCGCTCGCGAGGTGGCAGGCCGCCCAGCCGACCTCCATCGAGTGCTGCAGGACGTTCTGCCCGTAGCTCGTCCGGAACTTGAGCCGGCCGAGGAGCTTGATCACGTCGGGGTGGAGGTCGGGGATACCGAACTCGTAGGCCGCGGCCTCCCCCGCCTGCTTGATGACCTCCCAGAGCTCCGCGCGGACCTTCTCGACGACCTCCTCGATCCGGGCCGGGTGGATCCGCCCGTCCTGGATGAGCCGCTCGAGGGCGCGTCGAGCCACTTCGCGCCGGATCGGGTCGAAGGAGGAGAGGATGACCGCCTCCGGCGTGTCGTCGATGATGATGTCGACGCCCGTCGCGGCCTCGACGGCGCGGATGTTCCGCCCCTCGCGGCCGATGATCCTTCCCTTCATGTCGTCCGACGGCAGGTCGAGGACCGAGACGGTCGTCTCGACGACGTGCTCCGAGGCCATCCGCTGGACCGTCATCGAGAGGAGGCGCTTCGCCTTCTGGTTCGCGTTCTCGACCGCGTCCTCCTCGATGGACCGGATGAGGCCGGTCGCCTCGAGGCGCGCCTCGTTCTCCAGCTCGCGGATGAGGCTGCGCTTGGCGTCCTCGGCCGTGAGGCCGGCGATCTCCTCGAGCTTCCGGCGCTGGGCCGCGACCATCTCCTCGGCGACCTTGGCCGCCTCGGCCTCGATCTCCTCGGCCCGCTTCTCCCGCTTGTCGAGGTTCTTCGAGCGGTTCTCGCTCTCCAGCTCGCGCTTCTCGACGGTCGCGAGCTTCTTGTCGAGCGCCTCCTCCTTCTGGAGGATCCGCTTCTCGATGTCGGCCAGTTCGCCGCGGCGGCGGGCCGTCTCCTCCTCGAGCGACTCGCGGGCCTTGAGGAGCCGCTCCTTCGCGTCGAGCTCGGCCTTCTGCGCGGCGGCCTCGGCCCTCCGGACTTCCGTCTCGGCGGCGAGGCGGGCCGCCTCCGCGGTCTTCTTCGCCTCGAGCTCGGCCTCGGCCTTCAGGACGTCGGCCGAGCTCTTGGTCTTCAGGACCCAGAGGAAGAAAGCGACCAGGCCGACGAAAACGACGGCCTCGAGGATCGCCAGGATGATTTCGAGCGTCACGGGCATTCCCCCCTCGTTGTTCCTGCTCTCGAGGGGTGACCCGGGCCGGGAAGGTCAGACGGGATTCCGGGGGTCTCTCCGGGCGGATTGTTGACGGGAAAGGCCCCCGCCTCGGCCGTGTGGGCGCTGTCGATTGAACCCTCGTTGATGCAGGGTGGAGCCTCCAGGGCAGTCCATTAGTTCCCCCGAAGGGGCGTCACAGGGCGGCCCGTCAACGAAAGCTCCTCGACGTCTATATCGGTTCAAGGACATAAACCCATTCACGCACCGCGCAGGGCGCCGATCGATTCCTCTCCGGCTTTCGCCGGAACGCCACCGGGAGTTTTCCCCAGGATCTCGTCCAGCCTCTCGACCAGGCGTGTCGCCCGTTTCGCGACGCGCCCCGGGTCACCCTCCGAGAGACGGACTCGGTACTGGTAATAGTCGTCGGCGATGTTGAGCGCCGCGAGGATCGCGATCTTCGTCGCGTCCACCGTCGCCGCCTCCTGCGCCACCTCGCGCATCTTGCGGTCGACGAACGCCGCCAGGTCGTTGATGTACTCGGCATCCGCCGCGGCCCGGACCGAGTAGGTCTGGCCGTAAATCTCGACCTGCGTCGCCTGCGTCTGCTTCTTCATGTCGCCAGCGGTCCCGGCCTGCCGGAACCGCGGCGAGGATATCACGCCGATTCAGCGCTTTGCGGCTTCGCCGCCGCCTTCAGGCGCCCTCGAGGGAGGCGATCAGCTTCTCGATCCGGGCCCGGACGTCGGCGCGCTCCGACTCGTAGCGCTTCAGGAGCCCGGCTGACTCGTCCCCCTTCGCCGCCGTCTTCCGCGCCTCGGCGAGCTCGGCCTTCAGCCGCTCCCGCTCCGCGTCGCCCGCGGCCGCGGCCGCCTTCAGCTTTCCGTTCTCCTCGAGGGCGGACTTGAGCCGCTGCGCCAGCGCTTCGACCCGCTTCTCCAGGTGGTCGAAGACGCTCTCGAGCGGGTCGAGGTCCGCGGACTTCTCGGTCTTGCCTTTCGGCGCGTTGGCGTTCATGCGATCTCGTCCTCCGTTCAGGCGCCCGGCGCGGGAATGCCGTCCACCTTCGTCTCCGGCACCGCGAGGAGCCGGGCTGCCGCCGCGTCGCGCCAGGCGTTGATCTCCTCGCGCGAGAGCGACCGTTCCGGCGCCCCGAACCGCAGCGTCATCGTCGTCTTCACGAATCCTTCGGGGACCCGCGGCCCCCGGTAGCGTCCTTTCGCCTCGACGGCCAGGAGCTCGGCCGGAGCCCCGGCGCGGACGCACGACTCCAGCTCGCGCCACCTGAGGCCGGTCGGGTGCGTCACGGTCAGGTCGACCTCGCTTCCCGGAAGCCTCGCCGGCGCCTCGACGGAGTCGGGGGGCGGCGGCACGCGCGCGGAGAGGAGGCCCAGGTCGAGGTCCGCCACGACCGGGTCGGAGAGGTCCCACGCCGCCGCGAGCGGCGCCGCGAGGACCCCCACCCAGCCGAGCCGGCGCCCGTCGGCGCCGAGGACCGCCGCGGCCCGCCCCGGGGCGAGGAAGGGGAACGAGGCCGCCGCGAGGACGGGGTCCGGGAGGCCGAGCCCCCGGAAGAGGGCCGTCACCGCGCCGGAGCCGTCGAAGAAGTCGATGGGACGCGCTTCCTCCGACCAGTGGGCGCGCCGCGAGCCGTGGAGGAGGAGGGAGACCCGTCGCTCCTCGCGGATCCGCTCCTCGAGGCTCCCCGTCGTCCCGATCCGGCCGTAGGCGTGCCCGACCTCGAAGAGGCCGAGGTCCCGGACGGCCCGCCGGACGTTGTGGCGCGCGCTCTGGAGGAGGCCGATGACGGGCGTCGCGCGCATCGTCGAGAAGGGCTCGGCGAGCGGGTTCTCGAGGAGGACCGGGCCGCCCGGGGCCGCCGGCTCGAACGGCCGGTTCTCCTCCGCCGAGACGAAGGAGTAGGTCGAGGCCTCCAGAAGCCCCCCGGCGACGAGGAGGTCGCGGACCCGGTCCTCGAAGGCGAAGGCCCGCTTCTCCTTCGACGGGACGAAGGGAGCCGGCAGCGTCTCGGGGAGGCGGTCGTATCCCTCGCAGCGGATCGCCTCCTCGATCAGGTCGACCTCCGACTCGACGTCGATGCGCCACGACGGGACGACGACGCGGAAGGCGCCGTCGCTCTCGACGGGGTGGAAGCCGAGCTGCGCGAGGATCTGCCCGCAGCGGAGGGCCGGGATCGTCATCCCGAGAAAGGCGTGGAGATGGACGATCCGGAGCGTGAGCGGCCGGGCGTCCTTCACCCGCGGGCGGACGTCGATGACCCCCTTCGCGACGGTCCCTCCGCCATCCGCGACGATGAGGCGCGCCGCCCGGTCGAGGCCGTCGACCGTCGCCTCGGGGTCGGTCCCCCGCTCGAAGCGGTGCGAGGCGTCCGTGTGCATTCCAAGGAGGCGCGCTCCGCGCCTCACGGCGCCGGGGTCGAAGTGGGCCGACTCGAGGAGGATCCGCTTCGTGAACGGGGAGATCGCGGTCTCGAGCCCTCCCATGATGCCGGCCAGCGCGACCGGCCTCTTCGCGTCGGCGATGACGAGGTGCTCCGGCGAGAGCTTCCGCTCCACCCCGTCGAGCGTCACGAGCGTCTCGCCCGGGCGGGCCCTCCGGACGACGATCGTCGGCAGGCCGTCCTCCCCCTTCTCCAGCTTGTCGAGGTCGAAGGCGTGGAGCGGCTGGCCGATGTCCCAGAGGACGTGGTTCGTGGCGTCGACGGGGGAGGAGATCAGGCCGGCGCCCAGCGCGGCGAGGCGCTCCCCCACGGCGGCGCCGACCGGCCGCACGGCAAGCCCTTCGACGACGCGCGCCGAGTAGCGGTCGCAGAGCTCCGGCTCCTCGATCACGACCTTCGCGCGCGACGCCGCCGGCGTCGCCCCCTCGGCCACCGCGCGCCCCTCCTCCGGGTCGTGGAACTCTCGCCGGAGGGCGACGGCCGCCTCGCGCGCGAGCCCCCGGTGGTTCATGGCGTCGGGGCGGTTCGCGGTGATCTCGACGTCGAGCACGGCCCGCGGGCCGTCCCCTTCGACGGTCTCGACGACGAAGCCGATGGCCGTCAACCTTTCCCGGAGGCGTGCCGTTTCGGGGGGCGCTCCCGGAAGGTACGACGCGATCCACTCCTGACGGAACTTCATGCCGTCACCAGGTCCTCGAGAGGAAGCGGACGTCGTTCTCGAAGAGGAGGCGGAGGTCCGGGATGCCGTAGACGAGCATCGCGATCCGGTCGATCCCGCCGCCGAAGGCGAAGCCGCTGAACCGTTCCGGGTCGATCCCCCCGTTCGCCAGGACCTTCGGGTGGACCATCCCGGCCCCCATGATCTCGATCCACCCCGAGCCGGAGCAGACGCGGCACCCCTTCTGGTCGCAGAAGACGCACGAGACCGCCACGTCGACCCCCGGCTCGACGAAGGGGAAGAAGGTCGGGCCGAAGCGGATCTTCGCCTTCGCCGAGAAGAGCTGGCGGAAGAAGGCCGCAAGGGTCCCCTTCAGGTCGGAGAAGGTGATGCCCTCGTCCACCGTCAGTCCCTCGACCTGGTGGAAGACCGGTGAGTGTCGCGGGTCGATGGCGTCCTTCCGGTAGACGCGCCCCGGGATGACGATCCGGATCGGCGGCTTCTGGGTCAGCATCGTCCGGATCTGGACCGGCGACGTGTGCGTCCGGAGGAGGAGCCGGTCACGGCCCTCCCCGCCGTCCTTCACGAAGAAGGTGTCGAACTCGTCGCGGGCCGGATGGTCGGGAGGGAAGTTCAGCGCCTCGAAGTTGTGCCAGTCGGTCTCGATGTCGGGCCCGTCGGCGACCTCGTAGCCGAGACCGCGAAAGGCGTCCTCGATCCGCCGCCGGACCACGGTCAGCGGGTGGAGGCGGCCGACGGGAGGGACCCGCGGCGGGAGCGTGACGTCGACGGCCCGCGCCGCCTCGGCGGAGGCGTGAGCCCGCTCCTCGGCCGCGGACTCGAGCCGCTTCAGCGTCTCCTCGACCTCCGCCTTCAGCGCGTTCACCTTCGCGCCGAAGGCGGCCTTCTCCTCCTTCGGGACGTTCCGGAGCTCCGAGAGGAGCCCCGTCACGATCCCCTGGCTCCGGCCGAGCCACCTCACGCGGAGCGCCTGGACCGCCTCGACGGACGTCGCCTCGACGGCCTCCGTCCGGAAGCCGTGGAGCCGATCGTCGACGGGGTGGCCCGGCGCTTCGGTCAACGCGATGAGGTCAGGCGCCGGCGGGAGCGGGGGCCGAGAGCGCGCTCTTGGCCGAGGCCACGAGCGAGGCGAAGCCCTTCGGGTCCTCGACGGCGATCTCGGCGAGCATCTTCCGGTTCACGTCCGAGCCCGCTTTCTTCAGCCCGGCCATCAGCTTCGAGTAGCTGATGTCGTGCATCCGGGCGGCCGCGTTGATCCGGACGATCCAGAGCCCGCGGAACTCGCGCTTCCTCTGCTTTCGGTCGCGGGTGGCGTAGACGAGCGAGCGCTCGACCTGCAGCTCGGCGATCCGGAAGCAGTTGTGCTTGGTTCCGTAGTAGCCCTTCGCCAGCTCGAGCACGCGCTCCCGGCGGTTCTTTCTCTTGGGTCCACGCTTGACGCGAGGCATCGTCGTATCTCCTTATCTTCCGGTGCTCACGCGTACGGGAGCATGGTTCGGACCACGCGCGTGTCGGCCTTGGAGACGAGCGTCTCCTGGTCGAGCTGGCGCAGGCGCCCGGAGTTCTTCTTCGTGAGGATGTGCCGCTTCATCGCGTGGCTCCGCTTGAACTTGCCGGTGGCGGTCTTGCGGAACCTCTTGGCGGCTCCCCGGTGGGTCTTTCGCTTCTGGGTGGCCATCTGAAAACGCTCCTTCGCGCGGGATGTCAGTGCTTCTTCGCCGGACCGAGGATCAGGTGCATCCGGTTTCCCATGATCTCGTGGCCCCCCTCGGAGTGGGCCTTCCCCTCGAGATCGGCGATGAGGCGGTCGAGGACCTTCCGTCCGTTCTCCATGCGCGACATCTCGCGCCCCCGGAACTGGACGGTCGCCTTGACCTTGTCCCCCTCGGCGAGGAACCGGACGATGTTCTTCAGCTTGAAGTCGTAGTCGTGGTCGTCGATGTTCGGCCGGAACTTGACCTCCTTGATCTGGGTCACCTTCTGCCGCTTCTTCGACTCGTGCTCCTTCTTCTTCTTCTCGAACGTGAACTTGCCGTAGTCCATCACCTTGCAGACCGGGGGATCGGCCTGCTCGGCGATGACGACGACGTCGAGCCCCTCCTCGCGCCCCTTCGCGAGGGCCGTCTGGGGATCGACGACCCCCACCTGCTCCCCGTTGGAGCTGATCAGCCGCACCTGGGGGAAGCGGAGGACGTACTCGTTGATCGGGGCGTTCTTGGTCGGGGGGATCCGGGGACCACCTCTGAAGAATGCGATGGGAATCTCCTCCTTACTGTTTGCGAGCCGTTGACGTTTCGTGCCACGAGAGTGCGCGGGACACGACGGCGCCCGTCATTCTTCCGATCAGGCTCTCGAGCGAGAGGTTCTTCTCTTCCTTCCCGTGGCGGAGGCGGAGCGAGACCGTCCCCGCCGCGGCCTCCTTCTCCCCGACGACGAGGAGCGCGGGAACCTTCGCGAGCTCGCCGTCGCGGATCTTCGCGCCGAGCTTCTCGTTCCGGAGATCGCCCGTCGCCCGGAGCCCGGCCGCGGAGAGCCTGCGGAGCGTCTCCCCGGCGTAGGCGTTCGCCTTCTCCGAGACCGGGACGACGCGCACCTGCTCCGGGGCGAGCCAGAACGGGAAGTCCCCGCCCGTGTGCTCGATCAGGATCCCGAAGAAGCGCTCCAGCGACCCGAGGATGGCGCGGTGGAGGACGACGGGCCGCTGCTTCGAGCCGTCCTCGGCCGTGTAATGGAGGTCGAACCGCTCGGGGTTCGAGAAGTCGACCTGCAGGGTCCCGAGCTGCCACGGGCGCCCGATGGCGTCCGTCACCTGGAAGTCCAGCTTCGGCCCGTAGAAGGCCCCGTCGCCGTGGTTCACGTCGTACGACCAGCCGGCGAGCGTCGCGGCCCGCTTCTCGAAAGCCTGCGCGAGCGCCCTCTCGGCCTTGTCCCAGTTCCCGACGGCGCCCATGAACTTCTCCGGGCGCGTCCCGAGCCCGACCTTCACCTCGCCGAACCCGAACGTCGCGTAGACCTCGTGGATGAAGTCGAGGAACCGGTCCATCTCGGCCGGCATCTGGTCCAGCGTCACGAAGATGTGGGAGTCGTCCTGGCAGAACGTCCGCACGCGCGTGAGGCCCTGCGTCACGCCCGAGCGCTCGTACCGGTGGAGCCGCCCGAAGTCGGCGAATCGGACCGGGAGGTCGCGGTACGACCAGGCGTGCGAGCCGTACATCAGGAAGTGCCCGGGGCAGTTCATCGGCTTGACGCCGTACTCCCGCTCGTCCACCTCCGTGAAGAACATGTTCTCGCGGTAGTTGTCGTAGTGCCCCGACTGCTTGAACAGCTCCACGTCGAAGATCTGCGGCGAGATGACCTCCTGATAGCCGTACTTCACGTACAGCTCCCGCATGAACTGGACGAGGAGGTTGTAGACCGTGGCCCCCTTCGGGAGGAAGAAGGGAGACGCCGGGGCCCACGGGTGGAGGACGAAGAGCGACAGCTCCTTCCCCACCTTCCGGTGGTCACGGGCCTTCGCCGCCTCCACGCGGGCCAGGTGCTCGTCCAGCTCCTTCTGCGAGAGGAACGACGCCCCGTAGATCCGCTGGAGCATCGGGTTCCGCTCGTCTCCCTTCCAGTAGGCGCCCGCCGCGTGCGTCAGCTTGAAGACGCCGAGCTTCCCCGTCGACGGGACGTGCGGGCCGCGGCAGAGGTCGATGAAGTCGGCCTGCCGGTAGCAGGAGACCGTCCCGTCCGGGATGCCCGCCACGATCTCGACCTTCAGGGGGTCGCCCTGAGCCTCGAAGATCTTCTCGGCCTCGCTCTTCGGCATGTCGAGCCGGACGATCTCGTTGTCCTCGGCGACGATCTTCCGCATCTCGGTCTCGATCCTCTCGAGGTCCTCGGGCGTGAAGGGGCGGCCGGGGTCGAAGTCGTAGTAGTAGCCGCTCTCGATGGCCGGGCCGATCCCGATCTTCACGCCGGGGAAGAGGCGCTTCACCGCGTTCGCCGTCAGGTGGGCCGTCGAGTGGCGGTAGAGTTCGAGCGCGTCGGCGTGCTTCGGCGTCACGACCTCGAACGGGCCGGAATCGGTCAGCGGACGCGAGAGGTCGAGAACCTGCCCCGCCAGCTTCACGGCGAGGGCGTCCTTGGCCAGCCGCGGCCCGATCGACTCGGCGACCGTGCGGCCGGTCGTCCCCTTCGGGACCTCTTTCACGGACCCGTCGGGAAGCGTCAGGCGGATGACATCGCTGGCGGTCGTGGCGGCGGCGGCGGACATGGCTCGACCTCTCCTTTCTCTCTCCGGAAGGAGGCGAACCGGGATGGCTTCGGGGGGCTCTCGGGGGAGGGGATGGTAGGCGCTAGCGGACTCGAACCGCTGACCCCTTCCGTGTGAAGGAAGTGCTCTACCGGCTGAGCTAAGCGCCTGCGGAACGGATGCCGCGCATGTCCGGCCGGCGGATGGTAGGCGCGAGCAGGATCGAACTGCTGACCCCTACCGTGTCAAGGTAGTGCTCTCCCACTGAGCTACGCGCCTTCTTCCGTCGTCCGGGGGCTGCCGGCGGGAGACCCGAAGGGGTGCTTTCATCCCCGCCCTCGACCCGGATCGTCTTCTCCAAAGAGCAGTTCCCGGCTTTCGCCGGAGCCGCGGAGGATAGCACAGGGACGGCCGGAACCGGCCTTCAGCCCCCTTCGGAACCCCCTCCGGCCGCCGCGTGCCGCTCCGCGGCGCTCGCTCCCAGATAGAGGACCGGAATCAGGAGGAAGACGGCCCAGGCGAGGCGGACATCGAGGAACCCGGCCGCGGCGCCCAGGAGGTAGAGCGCCGCCCCGGCTGCGCTCCGGCCCTCGGCCGCCCGGCGGACACGCATCGGCATCGGGGGGACGTGCCCGCGCCGGGCCGTCACCCCCCGGAGAAGGAGAAACGTCAGGCCGATGACCGCCATCGAGACTCCGAAGACGGCGAGGGCCGTCGTCTCCCGCGGGTACTCCCCGAGGAGCGCCGTCGGGAACGGCAGGAAGGAGAGGGCGAGAAGGAACAGGGCGTTCAGGAAGAGAAGCCCCCGGTCCACCTTCCCGACCGTCGACAGGAAGTGGTGGTGGTTCACCCAGTAGATCGCCGCGAAGACGAAGCTGAGGGCCCAGGT
>Ga0079037_100000383_pt1 | contig 19564 bp, 10 predicted proteins | sample Mud3Dept4metaG_FD_71479 | JGI IMG/M metagenome (GOLD analysis project Ga0079037, IMG submission 71479) | Freshwater wetland microbial communities from Ohio, USA, analyzing the effect of biotic and abiotic controls - Mud 3 Core 4 Depth 4 metaG | ecosystem: Environmental > Aquatic > Freshwater >... | reverse complement strand
CTCGTCGGTGAGGTTGATGCCTTCGACGAACACGCTCAGGCCGTTGTCGAAGGTGTAGCCCGCGAACGCGTCCAGCTGCCCGTAGGCGTCGGTGTAGAGCGGGTTCGGCCCGTTCCAACCGCCGAAGGCCCGCGACGTGAGGAACTCGTCACGCCAGTTGTAGGCGAGGCGCAGCTGCCAGCCGTCCTTCTCGTAGAAACCGACGACGTTGGCCGAGTCGCTCAAGCCCTCGATCGCGAACTGGGCGTTGGTCGAGAAGTTGTCGTACTCCCGGTTGGAATCGACCAGTGTGATGTTCGCGCTCGCGCCGAAGCCGCTGTCGCCGAAGATGTGCTGCACGGCGAACTCCCAGCCCTCGAGCTGTGCCGACTGCTGGTTGGACGGCACGGTGATGTCGAACACCATGGCCGGGTCTTCGCCGGCGATGCCCAGGATGGTCCCGGTGAGGTTGCCATTGGAGTCGACGCCGGTGACGGTGACCTCAGGTGTATCGCCGTAATTCGTGAAGATGTAGTTACGGATGGCCTTCAGGTTGTTGCCGACCGCCGCCAGCGCCTCCTGGTAGCGCCTGCCCGCCCCGGGGTTCGGCAGGTTGAACGGCGTGCCCTGGATCGTGGTAACGCCGACGTAGTTGTCGACGTTCTTCATGAAGTACGCAGCCGAGAGATAACTGCCAGGGGCGTAGTACCACTCCAGCGACAGGTCGAAGTTATCGGACAGCAGCGGCTCGAGGCCAGGGCTGCCCTGCTGACCGGTACCGCCAGTGATGCGAGCCAGCTGCGTGAGCGTCTGCCCGCCCTGGATGTCACCCCAGTTCGGCCGTCCGATGGTCTGGCTGTAGCTGGCGCGCGCGATCACGTCGTCGATGATCTCGACGTTGAAGTCGAGGCTCGGCAGGAAGTAGTCGTAGTCGCCCGTGAGCGTCGTGAAGCCTGGGTCGCCGAACTGCACCGAGACCTCGGAGTCGCCGGTCCAGAGGAGCCCCGTGGCGGTCGGCACCAGGGCCTCCGAGGTGACGTCCGTCTGCTCGTAGCGCACGCCGAGCGTCAGGTTGGACGGTCGACCCGAGAGGTCGAACGCCAGGTTGTACTGCAGGTAGGCGCTGGTCGTCTCTTCCTCGGTACGACGGTCGGTCGTGAAATCCGGGCTCGGCAGGAACTGCGCATCGCCGCCACGAGTCGCGGCCGCGATGGAACGCACCGTCTCGAAGTCCCAGAGGAAGAACTGGTCGAACAGGTTCGGGTTGCCGCTGCCGGGCATGTTGTCGAAGTAGGGCCGCACGCGGGTCAGCTTCCAGACCTCATCCGGATAGTCGCCGGCCGAAACGCCGCCGCCGCCCCAGTTGTCCTGCTGGACATTCGAGAATGCCGAGCGGTTGTCGACGGTGGTCAGCATGACGCCGAAGTCGAGGCTGGAGTCGTCGTTGAAGGCGAACTTGCCGCCCAGCAGCCCCTGCTCGACCTCCGACTTCATGTAGCTGTTGCGGAAGCTCGAGCCGGTGGTCAACATCTTCGACGGATCGAGCTCGGTCATGCCCGCCGGCAGCTGGACGCTGAGCACCGGGAAGTCGCGGCTGAAATCCGCGGTCGTGGTGCCGCGGCAGAGGCACGCCGTGCCGAGCGCCGAGTTCGTGCCGTACGGGCTGTCCGCGCCGGACTCGGCCGACGAATTGTGGTAATCGAGCACGAAGCCCAGCCGGTCGTTGGCCTGCCACTCGAGGTTGAAGCCGGCCGACTTGTTTTCGTTCTTCGAGCCGTAATCGCCGCCGGCCATGGCGAGGTCGCTGGTAGCCGGATTGATGGTCTCGGAATAGATGATCGGCGATGCCACGGGGCCGTCGGTCCAGCTCGACACCGAGGGTCCGAAGTTGAACCACGCCGACAGCTCATTGCGCTGCTGCTGCAGCTTGAGCTCGGAGTACGTGTAATCCAGGGTCGCGGTCAACGAATCAATGGGCCGGAACTGCAGGGTCAGCTGGCCGTTGGTGCGCTCGCGCTGCACCTCATTGAAGCTGTAAAGCAGGTTCTGCGGGACCGAGTACAGGTCGCCCGGCTCAGGACGGTTGGTGATGTTCTCGGACCCCGGCGCGCCCGGCAGCGGAATGGTGCCCCAGTTGACCTCGTCGCCCTTGAACCGGGGCCAGCCGTTTGCCACCGCCGCCTGGTTATAGCCGAGCTCGCGATCCTGGTAGCTGCCGGTGATGGCGATGCCGAACTTGCCGTCCGCGAACGTGTCGCTGTAGATGCCGGACACCTCGGGCGTGACCGTGTCGCCGTTGTCGGTCGACTCGTCCATGACGCCCTTGACGCCGAAGCTCAGCACGCGCCGCGGGTCGTCCAGCGGCCGCGTCGTGCGGATGTTGACCGTGGCGCCGATGCCGCCAGTGGGGATCTCCGCGCGGCTGGTCTTGTAGACGTCGACGCCGGCGATCGCCTCGGAAGCGAGGTTCGCGAAGTCGAACGCGCGCGAATTCGACGCGCTGGTCTCCTCGATGCGCGAGGCCGGCATCTGGCGCCCGTTCAGCAGCACGAGATTGTAGTCGGGGCCGACGCCGCGGACCGTGATGCGAGCACCCTCGCCGATCGACCGATCGATCGAGACGCCCGGGATGCGCTGCAGCGACTCCGCGAGGTTCGTGTCCGGGAACTTGCCGATGTCCTCGGCCGTGATGCTGTCCACGACACCCATCGAGTCGCGTTTGATTTCCGTGGACGATTCCCAGCTCGCGCGGATGCCGGTGACGACGATCTCCTCGAGTTCGGCCGGCGCCTCCTCTGCCGATTGAGCCATCGCAGGTGCCTGCGCCGCAGCCCCGAGCGCGATCGCGATGCCCCGTGCCAGCGGCTTGTTGCGAATCATCCAGTTCTGCATCTGACCCCCTGTCCACCGAGTTAAGGCCGGGCGCGCGCCCCCGAGATTGCTGCGCTCCGACGGCATGTTTGTTGCGAATCGAGCGTCGCTTTCAGGCCACCAGTAAAAGCGTCAACGGGGGCCTGACAGCGCTGTCAAGTTGCCTTATAGTTCACGGTGACAGCGCTGTCAACATCTCGTGTCCCGGGCGACAGCCGGGGCACGCGGGCGGCAGCCCTGAACAACGGCGCGCTGCACAATTACGAGCATCGGGGGCGGGACGTGACGGCAATCAGAGCGGGAACCCTGCGCGTCGAACCGGGCCGAATACGCCCGGCCTGTCGGGGGCGGATCGGCACGCGCCTCGTCGGCCATTACGCACTTGCTGCAATGCTGCTGCTGGTCACAGCGAACGCGGGTGCGGCCGACGGTCACGCCGAAGGCAGGAGCGAGTATCGCGCGCCGCGCGCCGCGGCTGCACCGGTCATTGACGGGCTTGCCGACGATGCGGCATGGCGGGACGCCGCCTGGCGCAGCATCGACCAGCGTTGGCTCGGCCCTGAGTACGACGACTCCGACTTCCAGGGGCGCTTCAAGGTGGTCTGGACTCCAGAGAGAATCCACCTCCTCGTCGAGATCGTCGACGACATCCTGTTTGACAGTCACCGCGATCCGCTGGTCCAGTACTGGGACGACGACTGCCTCGAGATCTTCCTCGACGAGAATTTCTCGGGCGGCGACCACCAGTACAACCACAACGCATTCGCCTATCACGTCTCGCTCGACAACCAGTCCATCGACATCGGCACCGACCGGGCCGCGCGCAGCTACTCGAGCCATGTCGAGAGCCGTTGGCGGCAGCAGGGAGACAAGGTCGTCTGGGAGCTGGCCATCGACGTCCATCCCGACACCTACCGGGACGACGCGCCGGACAACCAGCCCGTGCGGTTGTCGGCCGGCAAGGTCCTGGGGCTGATGGTCGCGTACTGCGACAACGACGGCAGCGAGCTGCGCGAGAACTTCGTCGGCTCGGAGTCCGTGGCTGCAGGCCCGAAGGACCGGGGCTGGATGGACGCGAACATCTTCGGGAAGCTGTTACTGGACGAGAGCCCATGAGATCCGAGAAAAAGAACTCGCGGCCGCAGGCGGCCGGCGCACAAGCGGTATGCGGCGAATTCATTGATCTGGGGGGCGAGCGCCACTACGTCATCCGCAACGTCGACCGCATGCGGCCTTTCCTGGTCAGTGTCATCTCGAGCGCCGACCACTGGTTGTTCGTGTCCTCTTCCGGCGGGCTGACCGCCGGGAGGGTCTCCCCAGAGTCCGCCCTTTTCCCCTACGTCACGGTCGACAAACTCCACGACGCCGCCCTGCACACCGGCTGCAAGACGATCCTGCGCGTCGGCGCCGGTCGCGACCAGCACGTCTGGGAGCCCTTCAACCGCGAGCACGACGGCCGCTACGCCACGAGCCGCAATCTCTACAAGAGCGTCCTCGGCGAAAAGCTGCGGTTCGAGGAAATCAACCACGACCTCGACCTGGCTTTCCGTTACACCTGGGCGACCAGCGATCGGCACGGCTTCGTGCGCGACTGCGAGATCGAGAACCTGGGCAGCGACTCCGTGCAGGTCGATCTCGTCGACGGCCTGCAGAACATCCTGCCCGCGGGCACGCCGGGCGTCGTGCAGGCGAACGCCAGCAACCTGGTGAACGCGTACAAGTGGACTGAGCTGGATCGCGGCAGCCGGCTGGCGATGTATACGCTTTACGCAGCCATCTCGGACCGCGCGGAGCCGTGCGAGTCGCTGCGCGCGAACGTCGCCTACGGCCTCGGGCTCGAACGCGCCACCGTGCTGCTCTCTTCGCTGCAGCTCGATGACTTCCGCCGCGGGGCGGCGCTGGTCCCCGAGGATCACAAGCGCGGCATCCGCGGCAGCTATTTCCTCGGCGCGCGCCTCGAGCTCCCGCGCGGCAGCTCGCAGCGATGGAAGATCGTGGCGGACGTCGAACGGACCCAGGCCCAAGTCGTCGACCTGATGCGGGCGCTGGCGGACCGCGCAGCGCTGAGCGCAGCCGTCGAGGCATCGGTGGACAGCGGCCGCGACGAGCTGGCCCGCATCGTGGCCGCCGCGGACGGCTTCCAGGTGGCCGGAGAGGAGGCCGTCACGGCCCACCATTACGCCAACGTGCTCTTCAACGTCATGCGCGGCGGCGTGTTCGCCGACCAGTACCGCGTGACCGCGGCCGACTTTGCACGCAGCGTCCGGCACTGCGACCGGCGCGTTTACGAGCGGCACCAGGGGCTGCTCGGGAGCCTGGCCGCGACGCTGTCGAGGGAGGAGCTCCTGGCGAAGGTGCGCGGGGCGGACGACCCGCAGCTCCAGAGGCTCTGCCTCGAGTACCTCCCCATCACCTTCGGTCGCCGTCACGGCGACCCGAGCCGGCCGTGGAACCGATTCTCGATCAGGGTGAAGGACGAGGACGGCCAACGCTCGCTCTTCTACGAGGGTAACTGGCGCGACATCTTCCAGAACTGGGAGGCGCTCGCGCTGAGCTTTCCCGAGTTCATCGACGGGATCATCGCGAAGTTCGTCAACGCCTCGACCGTCGACGGATACAACCCCTATCGCATCACGAAGGAAGGCATCGACTGGGAGGTCGAGCATCCGAACGACCCCTGGAGCCACATCGGCTACTGGGGCGACCACCAGATCATCTACCTGCTCAAGCTCCTCGAGCTGTCGCGGCAGTTCCACCCGTCCGGACTGGGCGGGCTGCTGCACAGGCCGGTGTTCAGCTACGCGAACGTGCCCTATCGCCTGCGGAGCTTCGAGGAAGCCGTCCGCGATCCCAAGCGAACCGTGGACTTCGACCATGCGCTGGCAGCGCGCATCGACGAGCGCGTGGCCGCCATCGGCGCCGACGGCAAGCTGGTGCTCGACACCGACAGCAATGTCTACCTCGTCACCCTGTTGGAGAAGCTGTTGGTGCCGCTGCTGGCGAAGCTCGGTAACCTCGTGCTCGACGGTGGGATCTGGCTCAACACGCAGCGCCCGGAGTGGAATGACGCCAACAACGCGCTGGTCGGCCACGGCATTTCCGTGGTCACCCTGTGCTACATGCGCCGTTACCTGCGATTCCTGCAGGAACTGCTCGCCGGGGAACAGGGCACGGTGGAACTGTCCGCCGAGGTGGCCGGGTGGCTATCGGACACCACGGCGGCGCTCGCGCACATCCGCCCGTGGCTCGGCCAGGGTCCGGTCAGCGCGAGCCGGCGATGGCAGGCACTCGAAATGCTGGGCCGGGCCGCGGGCCGCTACCGCCAGTCGGTCTATGCGGGCTCGCCCTTCACCGGCAAAGTCGGGCACCCGATCGTGCACGTCCACGAGTTCCTTGGGGCTGCTCTCGACGCGATCGATCATTCCATCCGCTGCAACCGTCGCGAAGACGGCATGTACCACGCGTACAACGTGCTGGACCTCGGCTCCGGCGAGGCACGCATCGACCACCTGTATCTGATGCTCGAGGGACAGGTTGCGGCCCTCAGTTCGGGCGCGCTCGGTCCGGACCAAGCCGCTGCGCTCGTGGAGTCGCTGTTTGCCAGCGATCTCTACCGCGCCGACCAGCGCTCGTTCATGCTCTATCCGGACCGCCGGCTGCCGGGGTTCCTCGACAAGAACCGCATCCCGGAGGCCGCCGTTCGCTCGATCCCGCTGCTGCAGCAGATGCTGCAGGCGGGCGACGGGCGACTTGTGGTGCGCGACGCCGAGGGTCACTGCCGTTTCAGCGCCGACCTGACCAGCGTCCGCGACCTGGAGGCTCGCCTGGACTCACTGGCGGGATCCTGCAGTGAAGCCGTCGAGGCGTCTCGTGGTCCACTGCGCGGGCTGTACGAGGCGGTTTTCAATCACCGTGAGTTCACGGGCCGCTCTGGCACCATGTTCGGCTTCGAAGGCCTCGGCTGCATTTACTGGCACATGGTCGCCAAGCTCCTGCTGGCGATCCAGGAAAACTTTCACGCGGCCCTCCGCGATGACGCCCCGGCCCCCGTCTGCAGGCGCCTCGGCAGCCTCTATTACCGGGTGCGCGACGGCCTGGGGTTCAACAAGACGCCGGCGGAGTACGGCGCCTTCCCCACGGATCCCTACTCGCACACGCCCGGGCATGGCGGCGCGCGTCAGCCCGGCATGACGGGACAGGTCAAGGAGGAGGTGCTGTCTCGCTTTGGCGAACTTGGACTCACGATCCGCGACGGCTCGGTCCGCTTCGAGCCGAAGCTGCTCCGCGAGTGCGAGTTCGCTGCCGATGCCCGGCCGTTCCGCTTCCTCGACGTCGAGGGCCGCTGGCAGGAACTGCAATTGCCGGCCGACGGGCTCGCCTTCACCTGGTGCCAGGTGCCGATCGTGTACCGCCTCGTCGACCGCGGCCCACCGGCGATGACGGTCACCCGCGGGGACGGCTCGTCGCTGGCGCTCACGGTGCCATCGCTGCCGGCCGAGCTCAGTGCGGAGATCTTTTGGCGCAGCGGGCGCATCCGCCGCCTGTCGCTCGACTTGCCTCGCGACCTGCTGCTGCGTTCTGATAGCGCTGTCAGCCGCGACTGAGGGTTCCCGTCCCGCGGTCGCACCGATGTGTGCGGAGTAAAGCAGTGAGCCCATGACGAGAGCCACCATCGACGATGTTGCCGCACTGGCCGGCGTGTCGATCAAGACTGTCTCGCGCGTCGTCAACCAGGAGCCCAACGTCCGGGACGCCACGCGCGCGAAGGTCGAGAAGGCCATCGCCCAGCTCAACTACCGACCGAATCTTTCGGCACGCAACCTGGCGAGCCAGCGGGCGCGCGTGATCGCCCTGGTCTACGATGACCCGAGCGCCTACCAGAACCCGAGCGCCGGCTACATTATCCACATGCAGACCGGCGTCCTGCGGGCCTGCCAGAAGGCCGACTACCGCTTCCTCATCCATCCCTGCAATTACCAGAGCCCGACGATCGCGCAGGAACTGAAGGGGCTGATCGAACACGCACGCCCTCATGGCATCGTACTGTCTGCGCCGCTGTCGAACATGCCGCGGATCGTGCGTGCGATCACGTCCACCGGCACGCCGATGGTCAGGCTGTCGCCTGGCACCGCGAGCGGCGAACCGTACTCGGTCGGCACGAACGACCGCGAGATCAGCGCCGAGATGAGTCGCTACCTCGCCTCGCTCGGGCATCGCCGCATCGCGTTCATCAAGGGACACCCCAACCACAGGGCCGTGGGCAACCGGTACCTTGGCTATCTCGACGGCCTGAAGCAGTGCGGTCTCGCCCTGGACGAATCACTGGTCGAGCAGGGCGACAACTCCTTCGGCAGCGGCGAAGACGCCGGTCGCCGGTTGCTCGGGCTGAAGGCGCCGCCGACCGCGATTTTCGCCGCCAACGACGACATGGCCGCGGGCGTCATCCGCGCGGCAGCGCTGCTTGGCGTCACCGTCCCCGGCCGGCTGTCCGTCGCCGGCTGCGACGACATCTCGCTCGCGAGCCAGCTGTGCCCCACGCTCACGACCATCCGCCAACCGCTCGCGGCGATGGCCGAGCGGGCCGCGCTGACATTGATCCAGGAGTCGCAGAAGTCAGAGCAACTCTGCGGCACGGATGTCATTCCCGCCACGGTGCGGATCCGTGAGTCCACCGGACCCGCCCCGACCCCGTAAAGCCGTGGGCAGGTGATGCGTGGCGCGAGGCCCGTGCGCCCCTCACCCCCGTCACTGCATTACCAGCTTCGGGCTGCGGTCCACCTTGAACAGGCCCCAGTGTTTCTCCGCGCCGTGGGGATCGGAGGTCTCGCCCTTCCAGGGCTCGTCGAATGCTCCGAACCAGAACACTGTCGTGTTGTTCGCTTCCGCCCAATCCCGCAGCTCGCCGAAATGGCGCGCCTGGTCAGCCTCATTGGCGCGCTCACCGAACTCGCTCGCGACCGTCGCCCAGCCTGCCTCGAGAATGGCGATCGGCTTGTCCGGCAGCGCGACCCGCACGGCCGCGATGTTCTCGATCGTGTAGGACAGTGCTTCGTCGATCGTCTTCTCTTCCCACTGCGGATAGGTATGCACACCGACGAAGTCGACCTCGGCAGCCAGCCTCCCGCCGTGGCGGGCCCACCAGGCGTAGTTGTCGGCAACCGTCACCGGCTGGTCGATCTCCGCCCGGACACGGCGGACGTATGCGATGACCTTGTCGAGCGGCACCATGTGGTCATTCCATTCGACCAGCGCTTCGTTGCCGACGTTGACCGCGACCACGATGTCGGCGAAGCGCCGGGCCAGCGCGATACCCCGTTCGATCTCCGCGGCGTTGACGCGCACGTTGTCGGCCAGCCTGGCGGCGGGAATGGGCTCGATCAGCCACTCGCAGCCCTCGTGGTTGCTCACCTCGGCCTTGAGCCAGATGCCGAGCAGCACCTTGATCGGCAACTCGTGCTCGCGGATCAGTTCGAGCGCGGTTTCGGCGTGCTCGCCGGAATCGTACACGCGGATCAGCCGGAAGCCGCGCGCGACCAGGATCTGCAGGTCCTGGAGGATCTGCTCGCGGGTCGGGTTCACGGCGACCAGGTCCAGTTCCGGGCGCGGGCCGTCCCGGTCCGGGTGCTGGCCCTCGCGGTACCCGGAATAGGCGACGGCCATCGCCTCCCCCGCCAGCCGGGACTCCGGCGCCTGCGCCGGCGCGGCCACTGCGGCGGTTGCGGGACGCCCGCGGTGATCTGTGCAGCCGGCGGCCGACAACAGCAGGACCAGCGCGAGGATCCGCAACCGACTCACGGCGTCTCCGCCGGCTCGACCAGGAACGGGATGTTCGCGTGCGCCGCGTGCCCGTGATCGTCGAAAGCGTAGGCGAACAGGCGGTACTTCCCGGGTTGCTGCACCGTGATCGCCGTCGTGGCCGCCGTCGGGTCGCGCAGCACCCCGTCGAGGCTGCCGATGCGCTCCTCGAAATCGCCGCCCTTCTTTGTTGAGTCGCTTTCCGGCTTCACGTCCCAGTGGAAGCGGAGCGGGTCCCCTTCCGGATCGACGACGCGGAAGGCGGCCTGGTAGGTCCGGCCCGCGCGCAGCACGACGCTGTCGCGAGCACCCTTCCCGTCGAGAAGCATCGACTGGACCCGGGGCGCGCGGTTCGCCGGCCATGCCCCGGTCCAGACGTAATGCATCACGTCCACGGCCTCGGTCCGCTCGCCGCTTTCGAGTACTAACCCGAACCACGTCGGCGTACGCTCCTGCTTCCAGCCCCACTTGAAGACGTACGAGCCGAGCAGCTGGCCCTGGAACGGAGTGAGTACCTCGCGCCAGGCGCGCAGGATGACGTCGGCCTTCTCGCTGCTGGTCAGCTCGACCGGCGCACGCCACGGGGTCTTCTCCATCTCCCAGTAGCCGATCGTGCCCCACTCGGTGATCATGAAAGGTTCAGTGAACCCCACGGACTGGATCCGCTCGCGCAGCGTGAACAGATTCCCGTAGAGCTGGAAGCTCAGGAAGTCCAGCTCTGGCGCGCGGGCCAGCGCGTCCGCGACGGCGCCGGGCTTGAACGCCTCGAGGGCCGTCGTGACGGGGTGGTTGGGATCCAGTTCGTGGATCATCCGCGCCACGTCGTTGACGGCATCGAACACGCGCGGATTCGTGTAGCTGTGATTCAGCTCGTTGCCGACGATCCACACCAGCAACGCGGGGTGGTTGCGGAAGCGCAGGATGACGTCGCGGAAGGATTCACGCTGGGCGGCCACCGCCGCTGCGTCGTCGTAATCGAAGTCGTGCCGCTCTGACTTCATCGGCAGGGTCAGCGCGACGGTGACGCCGTGCTTGTGCGCCTCGTCGAGCAGCTCGCCGATGTCCTGGGGATGGTTCTCCGTAGTCCAGGTCCTGACCGAATTGCCCCCCTGCGCGGCGAAGCGCGCGAGATCGTCCACGGCCATGCCCGCGCCCCGGACCACGTACGGCTCGCCCCCGCGCAGGAGTACGTAACCCGCGTCCGTCCTCACGACCTCGACCTTGACGGGGCCCTGCGCCGCGTGTGCCGCTGACGTACAGGCGGTCATTACGAGGCAGGCAATGACAGCGATGCGTGCGTGGCGTCCATTCATCTCAACTCCTGACCAGTACGGTCTCTAGTTCCTCCAGAGACCGGCCCTTGGTTTCAGGCAGGAACCGCATGACGAAGGCGAGTCCCGCCAGCGCGAACAGGCCGTAGAGCAGGAACGTCGTGGCGCTGCCCAGCGACTGCAGTTGCCACGGGAAGACCAGCGTCACCAGGAAAGCGGTCGCGGAGTTCACCAGCCCCACGAACGAAATCGCCACGCCGCGCACGCGATTCGGGAAGAGCTCCGAGAACAGCACCCACATGACCGGCCCGAGGGACACCGCAAAGCTCGCGACGAAGCCCAGGATCGCGATCAGGATGAGCCGGGGGTTGGCACCGTCCCCGGCGCCAAAAGCCCAGGCCAGCAGCAGCATGCAGGCGACGATTCCCAACAGTCCCAGGACGAGCAGTGGCCGGCGCCCGAAGCGGTCGATCACGGCCATCGCCACCACGGTGAACACCAGGTTGACGAGGCCAACGAGCACGGCCTGCATGAACGCGGCGTTGGCACCGATGCCCGACCGCTCGAAGATCATCGGCGCGTAGAAGAAGATCGCGTTGATGCCGGAGACCTGCTGCAGGATGCCGACCACGACGCCGATGGTCATCACCAGCCTCAGCGAGGGATGCAGCAGCGCACGCCAGGATGTCTGGCCGAGCCTCGCCTCGGCCGCGATGCTCTCTTTGACCTCGCGCAGCACGACGACGGCGGCGTCGGCGCCCGCCACACGGCCGAGCACCTCCATTGCCTCTGCCTCGCGGCCGCGCATGGCCAGCCAGCGCGGGCTCTCCGGGACCAGCGACAATGCGAGCAGGTAGGCGATGGCCGGCAGCGTTCCGATGCCGAGCATCCAGCGCCAGTTCCACTCGCCGAACCGCAGTGCCTCGCTCCACGCGGCCCCCGACTCGCCGAGCGTCAGGATCAGGTAGTTGCTGAAGAACGCGGCCGAGATGCCAACCACGATGTTCAGCTGGTTGAAGGACACGAACCGCCCGCGCGAGGCCGGCGGCGCCATCTCCGCGATGTACATGGGCGCGACGATCAGCGCCGCGCCCACGCCGAAGCCACCGAGCATCCGTGCGACGACCAGTGTGAGGTAGTCGGGCGCCAACGCCGAGGCGACCGCCGAGACTGCAAACAGCACGGCGGCGATCTGCAGCACGGGACGCCGCCCCAGCCGGTCGCTCAAGGGTCCCGACGCCAGCATGCCGACCGCCGCGGTCAAGGACAGGGACGAGACGACCCAGCCGAGCTGGAGCGGGCTCAATGCGAACTCAGACTCGATGAAGCGGACCACGCCCGAAATCACGGAGACGTCGAACCCCATCAGGAAGCCCCCGAGCGCGACGATCAGCGCAGTCGCGGTCAGGTACCGGTCGGGCGGCGTCACGGCGAGACGCCTGCGGCTTCGGACCCGACGAGGCGGAACGCGGCGCCCAGCCCGGCTTCCGAACTGCCGCCGACCCACAGCTGGAAGTCGCCGGGCTCGACGATCTGGATGTTGTCGCGCCCGAAAAAAGCCAGGTCGTCGCTGGGCAGCCGGAAAGTGATGGCGACGGCCTCGCCTGGCGCGAGCCGCACCCTCCGGAATCCCTTCAACTCGCGCACCGGTCGGGTGACGTTACCGACGAGGTCGCGAACATAGAGCTGTGCCACCTCGTCGGCCGCGACGCGGCCCGTGTTTGTGAGATCGACGCTCACCGTCAGGACCTCGCCGATACGCAGCACCGGGCGATCGAGCCGCAGGTTCGAGTACTCGAAGGTCGCGTACGAGAGGCCGTGGCCGAACGGGAACAGCGGGTGGTACCCCGCATCGAGGTGGTAGGACGTGTTGCCGATCGAAGTCTGCGGCGCACGCACCGGGATGTCGTCGATGAGGATCGCCGTCTCCGGCGACGGCGGCTTGCCGCCGTGCTTCTGGTTGTAATAGATCGGAATCTGACCCACGGCACGCGGGAACGTCACCGGCAGCTTGCCGGACGGGGACTCGACCCCGAACAGCAGGTCTGCCACGGCGGCGCCGCCCATCGTGCCCGGATGCCACGCGTACAGGACGGCGTCGAGGTGGTCGATCACCTCCGTAAGCACCAGCGGCCGGCCCGCCATGATCACGGCGATCACCGGCGTGCCCGCCTCGCGCACGAGCCGGACGAGTCGAGCCTGTACGCCGGGCAGGCCGATGTCCGCCCGCGAGTGCGCCTCGCCCGACAGGATGGACTCCTCGCCGAGAAACAGGATCACTGCGTCGGATGCACGGGCCGCCTCGAGTGCCTCGTAGAACCCGGCCGTCGACCGGCTGCGGCTCGTTTCCAGCCCGCGGACGTAACGGATCTCGAGCTCTCCGCCCACCAGGTCGCGCAGGCCCTGCAGGCCCGTGACGCTGAGCGAAGGGTCGCCGTCGAAGATCCACGTGCCGAGCTGCTCGTAGGGCTCGTCGGCCAGCGGGCCGATGACGGCAATCGACCGGGTTCTGGTCTTCGAGAGCGGCAGGGTGCCCGCCTCGTTCTTCAGCAGCACCACGCTCTGCAGCGCGGCCTGCCTCGCCACTCGCAGCTGTTCGTCGAGCGCGACCGCCGGCACCCGCTCGGGCTCGGTGCACGACCGGTCGAACAGGCCGAGTCGGAACTTGACGCGCAGGATGCTGGCGACGGCCGCGTCGATGGCCTCGATGCCGACGCGCCCTTCCTCGACGAGCCGGGCGAGCTGTGCCGCATAGACGCCGCCGGCCATGTCCATGTCGACGCCAGCGGTCGCGGCCTCACCTGCCGAGTCGGCGTCGCCGGCCGTCAACCCGTGGACGGAGAGCTGATGGATCGAGCCCCAGTCGCTGACGACGAAGCCGCGGAAGCCCCACTCCCGGCGCAGCACCTGGCGCAGCAGGAAGGCGTTCGCGGTGGCGGGCACGCCGTTGACGTCGCTGAAAGAGGTCATCAGCGTGGCAACCCCGGCGTCCACCGCCGCGCGGAACGGCGCAAGGTACACGTTGCGCAGCTCGTTCTCGGCAATGTTCGTCGTCGCGTAGTCGCGACCGCTCTCCGAGGCTCCGTAACCTGCAAAGTGCTTGGCGCACGCGGCGATGGCGCCGGGCGCCGCGAGGTCCTCACCCTGGAAACCCTCGACCATCGCGACGCCGAGCCGGCTCGCGAGGTACGGATCCTCGCCGAGGCTCTCGGCGATGCGGCCCCAGCGCGGGTCCCGCGCGATGTCGATCATCGGCGCGAAGGTCCAGTTGACGCCGGCCGCAGCCGCCTCGAGCGAGGCGGTCCTGGCGCCCTCCCGGACAATGTCCGGATTGAACGTCGCGGCCTGGCCGAGCGGGATCGGCAGTACCGTGCGGAAGCCGTGGATGACGTCCCGTCCGAATAGCAGCGGGATACCGAGCCGACTCTCCTCGATGGCGGTTCGCTGCAGCGCATCCACTGCTTCGGGCACGACCTGGTTGATGACCGCCCCGACCGCGCCCGTGCGGATCGCGTCCCGCAGCTGCGCGGACGCCTCGGGACCGTCCGCGTTCACCAGGTTCATCTGGCCGACCTTCTCGGCGAGCGTCATGCGCGCCAGCAGCGCCGCGATGCGCTGCTCGATCGCGGCGGCGGCCGTGGACGGGGCTGCAGGAGCGCTTTCCATGTGAATCGCCAGCGGGGAAGAATGAAGTGGACCGTCGGGCACAGCGTACGGATTCTCGATGACACTCGCGCGTCCTGCCGCGGGCGGGCATGCGCGTCTGTCGGTCCCGCGGCCGCGCAGGCCGCGCGAAGCAAGCTCCCGGTTTCGCGTCAGCGCACTTCGTTTTTAGCAATCGTTGACAGCGCTGTCAATATTCGTGACGATGGTACGTCATGGACCACTACGCGACCGCGCCGCAGGACCGCATCCCCTTCTGGCACAAGGTCGTGTATGGGCTCGGCGCATTCGTCAACAACCTGCTCGCGGCCGCAAGCGGCGGCATGATGATCGTGCTCAACCTGGGTCTCGGGATGAACCCAGCGCTGGTCGGCCTGCTCGGTGCGATCCCGAGACTGTTCGACGCCCTGACCGATCCCATCATGGGCTACATCTCGGACAACACCCGGACGCGCTGGGGCCGGCGCCGGCCCTACATCTTCATCGGCGCGATCTCGGTCGGCATCGTGTTTGCGCTGCTGTGGCAGCTGCCGCCCGGCCAGAGCGAGTCCTTCTACTTCTGGTACTTCCTCGCCGGCTCCCTGCTCTTCTTCCTCGCCTATACCGTCTTCGCCACGCCCTGGGTCGCGCTGGGCTACGAGCTCACGCCCGACTACCACGAGCGCACGCGCCTGATGGGCGTGCAGAATTTCATCGGCCAGCTGGCCTACGTCATCGCCCCGTGGTTCCTGCTGGTCATGCAGAGCGAGACGCTCTTCGACGGCCTGGTCGACGGCGCAGCCGGGCTGGCGATCGGGGTGGCGGTGATTGTCGTGGCCATCGGCGTGCTGCCGGCGCTGTTCCTGCGGGAGCGATTCAAGGAGGTCGCGGCAACCGAGGCCGGAGCGCACGCGGCACCCGCGGTGAGCGGCGTGCTGCGGGCGGGTATCGTGGACTTCCTGCGGGGCTTCGCGGTGACGCTCCGGTGCAAGCCTTTCGTGAAGCTGTGCGCGGCCACGTTCCTCGTGTTCAATGGCTTCATGATGGTCTCGTCGTTCCAGTCCTACGTGATCATCTACTACGTGTTTGACGGCGACATCGCCCGCGGCGCCGAATTCGCGGGCTATGCGGGCACCGTCCAGTCGATCGCGACCTTCTGCGTGATCGCCCTGATCACCTGGCTCGGGACTCGCCTCGGCAAGAAGCGTGCGTTCTACATCGCGATCGGCGTGTCGATGCTGGGCTACGCGCTCAAATGGGTCTGCTACGACCCGGACCTGCCATGGCTGCTGGTGCTGCCGGCACCGCTGCTCGCCTTCGGCCTCGGCGGCTTGTTCACGATCATGCCGTCGATGATGGCGGACGTCGTGGATCTCGACGAGCTGGAGACCCGGGAGCGCCGCGAGGGCATGTACGGTTCCATCTTCTGGTGGGTGGTGAAGCTCGGGATGGCTGCGGCGCTGGCCGCGGGCGGGTTCCTGCTCAATGCCACGGGTTTCGACGTCGCGCTGCAGGGCGACCAGCCTGACAGGACGATCGTGCTGATGCGCCTGTTCGACGCCTTCGTGCCGCTCGTCGCCTCGGGCGTCGCCATCTGGATCATCGCGACGTTCTCCATCACGGAGGAGCGCGCCCGCGAGGTCAGGCTGGCGCTCGAGGCCCGGCGCGGCAAGGTGTAGGCAGCGCCATGTGGGGTAGCCACCCGTTGACAGTCACCGAGCTCTACCTCGTCGCGCTGCTGATCATCTTCACGGTGCCTTACCTGGTCTGGCGGCTGGGGCGCACGGAATACTTCGCGCCACTGGTGGTGGTGCAGATCATCGCCGGCATCATGCTCGGCCCCGGCGTGCTCGGGGCGGCGTTTCCCGAGTACTACGGGCTCGTGTTCGCGCAGCCGGTGGTGCAGTCACTGAACGGCGTTGCCTGGTGGGGAGTGATGATCTTCGTCTGGCTGGCCGGCATCGAGCTCGACCTCGGCAGCGCCTGGCGGCACCGCCGCGAGAGCACGATCACCGCCGGTCTCGCGCTCGGCGTACCGCTCGCGACAGGCTGCGTGGTGGCCGTAGCCCTCCTCGCCACCTCCGACGCATGGCGCGGCCCGAGCGCGACACCCTGGCAGTTCGTGCTGGGCATCGGCATGTGCTGCGCGGTCACTGCGCTGCCGATCCTGGTGCTGTTCCTGCAGAAACTGGCCATCCTCCGCGAGCCGCTCGGCCAGCGGATACTTCGCTACGCCAGCATGGACGATCTGGCGATCTGGGCGGTGCTGGCGCTGATTCTCGCGGACTGGGCGCGGGTCGGACGACAGGCGCTGTTCCTGGCCGTGTTCCTGGCGGCGGCCTGGTCATTGCGCCGCCTGATCGTACGGCTGCCACAGCGCGACCGCTGGTTCTGCGGGCTGGTGTGGCTGGCCGCCTGCGGCCTCGGCGCAGACTGGTCGGGCCTCCACTACATGGTCGGCGCCTTCCTGGCGGGCGCGGTCCTGGATCGCGACTGGTTCGACCACCGCGAACTCGACGCGGTGCGCGACCACGTGCTGCTGCTGATGATGCCGGTGTTCTTCCTCAGCACCGGCCTGCGCACCGAGTGGCAGCTCGGCGGCGCGAGCGTATTCGTCGCGGCCATCGCGCTGCTGGTGGCTGCGGTCGCCGGCAAACTGCTCGGCGCCTGGCTGGCCGGCCGGATCCTGGGCTGGCATCCGACCGAATTCCTGCTGATCGGATGGCTGCTCCAGACCAAGGCCCTGATCATGATCATCTTCGCCAACGTGCTGCTCGACAAAGCCTTGATCAGCAGCACCGCCTTCACCGCGTTGCTGCTGATGGCAGTGTTCAGCACGATGCTGACGATCCCGATGGTGACGCCACGGCTCGCACAGCTGCGCAGGCTGTCAGGCAATTCCGGCTGAGGTTCGGCCGACGCGGAGGGACATCGGCGGTGCTGACGCACAGGGCGCCTGGCTGCCCGAAGGTCAGGAGAAAGATCCACATTCCGGGGCAAGCAAATGCCCACGGGCGAGAACACGTGGATCAACAAGATCCGACTGGGGGGACCTCTCAATGCGCCCGTTGAAGACAGGCAACGCGACAAGGCGTCGCGCTGAACACACCGCGAGCCCAGGACCCCACCAGCGACGATCCACACGCAATCCCGGGCGCCGGCTGGCCCGCGACGACAATCACAGAGTCCAGCCATGACTGAATCTGCAGCCCGCCCCAGCAACGTCCGCTGGCGCATTCTTGCCATCCTGATTTTCGTCAGTTTTGTCTCTTACCTGCTGCGCGGCAACCTGTCCATTGCTGGTCCGGCCATGGTGGAAGACCTGCAACTGACGGAGATCCAGTGGGGCTGGATCATGGCCGCCTTTCCGCTGGGCTATGCACTGTTCCAGATTCCAGGTGGGTACTGGGGTGACCGCAGGGGGCCAAGGTTCACCATGTCGGTCATCACGATCGCCTGGGGTGTGCTGATCGCCGTTACCAGCCTGACGCCAGCCCAGGACGTTGCTCCGGTCTACCTGGTCATCGGCTTCCTGTTGACCATCCAGTTCCTGGTGGGGATGTCCCATGCGCCCGTGTTTCCCATCATGGTCACAGCGATTGAACGCTGGTTTCCACCCGGTGGCTGGGCACTTCCCAATGGCTTGACCAGTGCCGGTTTGACGGTCGGCCTGGCCGTCACCGCCTCGGCCTTGCCCTGGTTGATCGGCCAGTATGGCTGGCGCACCGGTTTCCTGGTGCTGGCGCCGTTTGCCGTCATGGCCGGTGCGTTGTGGTGGTGGTATGCCCGCGACAATCCTGCCGACCATCACGCAGTCAACGCCGCTGAAGCGGCTCTGATCCAGTCTCCAGCCGGGCAATCCGCATCGGCGGTAAGCCTGGAACCGGCGTGGCGTCGCGTGCTCAAGAACCGCGATGCCCTGTTGGTGATGCTCAGTTATGCATCGATGAATTTCGTGTTCTACGTGGTGTTCAGCTGGGGCTATTACTACCTGGTGACGGTGCGTGGCATGGGTGCCCAGGAAGCGGGATTCCTGACCTCGGCGCAATGGCTGGCCGGCGCTGCCGGGGCATTGTCCGGTGGCTGGCTGGGCGACAGGCTGTGCCACACCCTGGGCGTGCGCTGGGGATGTCGCATGCCAATCGTCATTGGTTGCAGCGTGTCTGCCGTGCTGTTGATCGGCGTCGCCGTGCATCCCAATGCCTACGTGGCCGCGTTCATGTTGGGCGCCTGTTTCTTCTTCAACCAGTTCACCGAGGGTGCCTTCGCGGCCAACGGTGCGGCCATCGGCGGCCGCCACGCGGGTACGGTGTATGGCCTGTTCAATACGGGTGCGAACATGATGGGATTTGTGAATGCCCTGGTCCTGTCAGCCATCGCTGCCGCACTGGGCTGGAAAATCGCCATGGCAACCGGAGCCGCCTTTGCGCTGCTATCGGTGGTGTTCATCCTGTTCTCGCGCGCAGACCTGCAGATCGCGCAGGCGGACTGAGGTTCGCCCGACGGCCCCGGCAACTGCCTGTCGCCGACCGAAGCTGACGTCGACCAGGCGAGCCTGTTGACGCTGACGGCGCCTGAATTGTGTCGAATGCGAGGTCCTTTGCGCAGGAATCGTCGAGAACGCCTCGCATCCGGCAAGGGCCCGACGCTGCTTTGACCCGCGCATCAACGCGGTGATAGCGTTCCTGCCAATGACAGACGAGGGAAGCCCCATGCCCACCAGACTCGATTCCTGCAGGCTCACCCTGATGGACGCCCTCGATCTCGCCTCCCTGATCGAGCTCGAGGACGAGGATTACGATCCCAACCGCAACGCCCGCGCGAGTGTCGACGTCCCGCCGCTGTTGCGATCGAACCGAGCGTCTCAGACGTCAGCCAGTCGGCACCAGGTAACCGTGGTCCTCGCCCTGCTGCTCACCGCCGCACCCGCCGGTGCAGCGGAGTGGAAGCACGAACTCGCCCCTTACCTCTGGGGTTCCGCAATGGACGGCACTGTCGGGATCGGC
>Ga0079037_100000381_pt1 | contig 19599 bp, 12 predicted proteins | sample Mud3Dept4metaG_FD_71479 | JGI IMG/M metagenome (GOLD analysis project Ga0079037, IMG submission 71479) | Freshwater wetland microbial communities from Ohio, USA, analyzing the effect of biotic and abiotic controls - Mud 3 Core 4 Depth 4 metaG | ecosystem: Environmental > Aquatic > Freshwater >... | reverse complement strand
ACAGGCGGCTCCCTCGCGCTCGGCCGGAAGGCGGCGAACGCATCGGCCAATGAAATCTCCTCGCCGATAGAATCCGTTAATCCCCTCCCCGCTCCAAAAAGCACGCTTCCCAGCCTCGAGCCGGCCCGCTGGATCTGGTACCCGTCGGGCCGATGTCTGCCCAATACGTTTGTCCTCTTCCGCCGCGAGATCTTTCTCGAATCCAAGCCGAAGAAGGCCGTGGGCTGGATCTCCGCCGACAGCCGTTACAAGCTCGAGGTCAACGGCCGCCGCATCCAGTGGGGCCCGGCGCCGTCCGACCCGCGCTTCGCCGAGGCCGACCCGGTCGATCTGACCGCAATTCTCGAGCCCGGCCGTGCGGTCATCGGAGCCACCGTCCTCTACTACGGGCATGGAGACGGCACCTGGCCTTTCGGCAAGCCGGGTTTTCTCTTCTGGCTGGAGATTGAAATGGAGAACGGCCAAACGGTCAAGGTCGTCTCGGACGCATCCTGGAAGGCCCACTTGGCCCGCGCCTGGCGGCCCGGCCAGTTCAAGCGTTGGTATCTGCGGGCGCTCCAGGAAGAGTTCGACGCCCGCCTCTACCCTTACGGCTGGACGACGGCCGGCTTCGCAATGGACGGGTCCCAATGGCTCGACTCTATGGCTCTCGACGGTTCCCCGAACAGGCCGGCGCTATCGACCAACTACTACGAATATGTCAATGATCTCCTGCAGAGCCCGGCCGGAGCGGAGCTCCGTCCGCGGTCCGTCCCGCTCCTCAGAGAAACCCTCGTCCCCGTTGCCCGGCTCTCCGAATCGATCTGGATCGACTGGCTCCGGCCGCCCCAGGAATATTTCGAATGCCGGCCGCCCGGATCCTTCCGGATTATTCCCCGCCCGAGCGCCGTCGAGACCTCTCCCGGCCAGTGGGAGGTCACGCTCGACGGAAAACGCGGCGCCGCGCTCACCTTCGAGCTCGAAGAGCAGGTCGTCGGCTGGCCCCGCTTCACCATCGACGCCCCGGCCGGCACTACGGTTGAGCTCCTCGTCCACGAGGCCCACGCGGCCGAGGGCCCGCCCCTCCTCAACACCCATTTCGATTCCTGGACTCGCTTCATCTGCCGCCAGGGCATGAACGATTTCGAAAGTTTTGATTTCGAGAGCCTGCGCTGGCTGCAGCTTCATATCTCCGGCGTCAGGGGAAGAGTCAAGGTAGGCAATGTCGGGGTGAGGCGCCGGGCTTTCCCCTGGCCCAATGAGCCCGAGATCCGCCTGTCCGAGCCGCCCCTCCAGCGCCTGATGGCCGCCTCCATCAACACGCTCAACAACTGCGCCCAGGAAACATTGGTCGACGGAATGGCCCGGGAGCGCCAGCAGTACAGCGGCGACTGCGGACACCAGCTCCACGCCATCTATCTTGCCTTCGGTGAAACGCGCCAGCCCGCCCGCTATCTGACCACCTTCAGCCAGGGCCAGACGCTCGAAGGTTATTTCCTGGACAGCTGGCCCGCCTATGACCGGCTGGCGAGGCTCATCGAACGGCAGTTCGATCTGACCGGATGGGGCCCCATCCTCGACCACGGCGTCGGCTTCAATTTCGACTGCCGGCATCACTATCTCTATACCGGAGACCTCGACGCTCTCCGGGAACCCTATCCGCGCCTCATCCGTTTCGCCCGATATCTCCACGGCATTCGGGGGAAGGATGGGCTGCTGCCGGTCGAAAACATCGGCACCCCTTCTGTCTGGATCGACCACAACGCCTATGAAAAACAGCGCCACAAGCAGTGTGCCTTCAACCTCTACGCGGCGGCCATGCTCGAGCACGCCCTGGCGCCCATCTGCCGGGCCTTCGGCGACCACAAACAGGAGAAGGCGGCGCGGAACTTCGGCCGCGACCTCGTGGCCGCCGCGGTCGGGAAGTTCTGGAGCCCGGAGCGGGAGATTTTTGTCAACAACCTGCCCTGGATGAAGGAAGAGGGCAGAGTCCGGATGTGCGACCGCTCCCTGGCGACGGCCGTCCTCTTCGATCAGTGTCCAGCGAACAAAACCGGACCGGCGCTGCGGGCCCTGGCCGAATGCCCTCCGGAGATGGGGTTCTCCTATCCGGCCAACGCCGGCTGGAGGCTCTGGGCACTGGCCAAGGGCGGCCGCGCCGACATCATCCTCCGGGACCTGCGCGAGCGCTGGGCCGCGATGGACTCGGTCAAGCTCAACAACACCCTCCAGGAGGATTGGCAGGCCGAGCCCGACTCCGGGGCCCAATGGAGCCACTGCGCCGTCGCGCCTCTCTATATCGCCTATATGGGATTGGCCGGGATCAGACCCCTTGAGCCCGGGTTCAGGCGTGTTGAGATCCGGCCCCAGCCGGAAGACCTGAGCCAGTTGGAGCTCGTCGCCCGCACGGTCCGCGGACCCCTTCTCTTCCGGTCGCTGGGGAACCGCGGAAACCGCGAGCTGACCTTGGAGCTGCCGAACGACTGCGAGGGTGAGATCGTCCTGCCGGAAACGGAGACAGTCGAACTCAAGCCGATCGGACGCAAAGAGGAATTGGGACTCCGGCGGTATTATCTTCCCGCCGCTCAAGCCACAACTTTGAAATTGAAGCATCTCTAGAGCACAAGACCCATGCGGTTCCTGGGAAGGGGTGACTATGCCGTCATCCTCGCCTATTTCGCCATCCTGATCGGCATCGGCTCCTATTTCCGGAAAAAAGCGGCGGCCAGTATGGAGGATTATTTCCTCGCCGGCCGCAAGATGCCCTGGTGGGCGCTCGGGCTCTCCCAGATGACCTTCTGGTTTGACATGACCGGGACGATGATCATCACCTCATTCCTGTTCCTGCTGGGACCGCGCGGCATCTACATCGAGTTCCGCGGCGGGGCGGGCCTCGTCTTGATTTTCCTGATGCTCTGGGCCGGCAAGTGGCACCGCCGCTCCGGGGTCATCACCGCGGCCGAATGGATGATCTTCCGCTTCGGCCATGACTTCTGGGCGCATTCCGCCCGCCTCATGTCGGTCCTCTCCTGGGTCGTCATCAACCTGGCTCTCCTGGCTTATTCGTTCAAGGGCGCGGGGCTGTTTCTTTCGATGTTCCTGCCGTTTTCCCCCCTAGTCTGCTCGCTGATCATGATGGCCGTCACGGCTCTCTACACCATCGAGTCCGGTTTCTATGGGGTCATCTTCTCCGATATTTTTCAATCCGTCTGCATCTGGATCGGCGTCATTCTCATAGTCATCATCGCGGTGACCCGGATCGCCGGGGTCGGAGACCTCGGCGCTCTGGCCGCCTCGGTCACCGGCAATCCCGATTGGCTGAGCGCCCTTCCTCAGTGGAAAACCCAGATGCCGAAAGGCTACGAGCAATACTCTTTCCTTTTCATGATGACGCTTTTCTATTTGGGGAAGACCGTTATCCAGGGACTGGGAGTGGGGGGCGACCCCAGGTTCTTCGGCGCCAAGAGCGACCGCGACTGCGGCCGGCTGAGCTTCCTGGCCGGCTGGAGTTTCATGCTCCGCTGGCCGCTGATGATGAGCTTTGTCGTGCTCGGGCTTATCCTGGTCAAGAACCTTTTCCCCGACCAGGCTGTGCTCGCCCAGGCGGCGGACCTGATCAAATCCCATGCCGGAGCCGTTCCGCAGAACGAGTGGCCGGAGCTCCTGGCCCGGATCATGAACCATCCCCAGGCATTCCCGCAGGAGCTCATCGACGGCCTGACCCGGCTCCTCGGCTCCGACTGGGGGTCGAAGATCAGCCTGTTGAGTTATTTCGGAACCGTGGACCCGGAGCGCATCCTGCCCGCTGTCCTGCTCATGAGCATCCCGGCGGGGCTGCGGGGACTGCTCCTGGTCGCTTTCCTCGCGGCAGCCATGTCCACGTTCAACGCCATCGTCAATGCCAGTACCGGGTTCCTGACCAGGGACCTCTACCAAGGCTACATCCGGCCGAAAGCCAAGACCAAAGAGCTTATTTATGCCAGCTACGTCTTCGGCGCTCTCGTGATGCTGGCCGGGTTTGCCGCGGCCTACTCCACTAAAAATATCAACGACATCTGGGGCTGGCTGACGATGGGTCTCGTGGGAGGAACCATGATCCCCACCGTGCTCCGACTTTATTGGTGGCGGTTTAACGGGAGCGGGTTCGCGCTGGGAACCCTGGCCGGTCTGGCGGCGGCGCTCCTGCAACGCCTCATTCTCCCCGGGATGCCCGAATGGCAGCAGTTCCTGTACATGGTCGGGGCGGGGCTCGCCGGGAGCATCATCGCCACTTACATCCGGCCGCCGACCGAACGCTCCGTCCTCGAAAACTTCTACCGGACGACCAAGCCGTTTGGCCTGTGGGCGCCCCTCCGAAAAACCCTCGGCGCGGAAGAAGGAGCGGCCATGGCGATGGAGCATAAATACGATTTGATCTCGCTCCCCTTCGCCTTCTTCTGGCAACTCACGATGCTGATGCTCCCTCTTTTCCTTATCATCAAGCAGTTCCGAGCTTCGGCTGTGACCGCTTCGATACTGGCCGTCTCCCTCACCGGCCTGTATTTCTTCTGGTACCGGAAGCTTCCTCCCGGATGAGGGATACGTATTTCCTCTCGGTCCGCGAACCCTGAAGCGGTCGTCTTTTCACCTTTACTTCCCCCGCTTGCCTGTGCTAGAATTCCGGACTCTCCGAGTCCGAGGCGCTAAAGCTCTAACCAGCCAGGCCCTCCGACCGATAGGGAAAAACGGGAAACGGTTTTTCCTCCCATTCTTGAAAAGGAGAATATCATGGTCCGCAGCAATCATCTTCACTCCAAAATTTTTTCCATCGCCCCGATCATCGTGTCTCTGGCCCTGCTTCTTTCCCCGGTCCTCGCCCAGGACGTGAAAGAGGACCAGGAGGCCAAAAAAGAAGAAAAAAAAGCGGTCAAAATCACTGAAGAAATCCTGGTCGTCGGCAAGGCCCCGAAGGACATACCCTTGGCGACCGTCTCGACACTCGAGTCTACCGAGATCGAGGGAATCAAGGCCCGCGACCTCTCCGATGTCGTCAAGTACATCCCCGGCTCGATGGTCACGTTTGGAGACAAGGACACCTACAGCCTGAAGCTCCGGGGCGTCAGCGCCAACCGGATCGCCCTTCTTGTCGACGGCGTCCCGGTTTACGAACCCTACTTCGCCACCTTCGACCTCAAGACGGTTTCGGCCGGAGGCATCGACACTCTCCAGGTGACGAAGGGGCCTTCCTCTGTCCTTTACGGCCCGAATACGCTGGGCGGCCTTGTCAACGTCATCACCAAGAGGCCCTCGGAGAAGCCCAGCCTGTCGCTTTCTGGGAGCTTTGGCGACAAGAACACGCGCGGCCTCGGACTGGACACTTCATTCGGCTGGAAGCGTTTCGCTCTCGTCGCCAACGCCCTCTACCAGGATTCGGACGGTTTTTACTATCCCGACAAGGCCAGCGGCCGGACCGAGCGAACGAACAGCGATTTCGAACGCCTTAACCTCAACGCCAAGCTTTATTACACGCCTTCCAGCTCGACCGAGATCATGGTCAACGGAGGGATTTACCAGTCCGAGTATGGGATGCCGGCGGCCCTGTTCACCCAGAGGGCCCGGTACTGGCGGTTTCCCAAATGGGACCGCTCGACCATCAACGCCGGGGGGTTTACCTCACTGGGAGGAGATTCGGTCCTGCGATTCCGGGCCTACTATGTGAACTATTACAACACCCTCGACTGGTTCAATGACCGGGGGATGACCACCCTCCAGTCCAAGAGCACCTACGACAACTCGGTCTACGGCGCCTTCGCCCTGGCGGATATCCCGACCGGAAAGACCAACTCGGTCAAGGCGAGTCTCCTCTTCCAGAAGGATATCGCCCGGATCCAAGACGACGCCGGGCTACCCTGGGATAAGTTCAACCAGGGGACGGTCTCCGCCGGACTCGAAGACCATTTAAGCCTGACAGATAAGTGGAAGGTCATCGGCGGGCTGAGCCTGGATTATATCGACAAGTACACGGAAGGAGAGAACAACACCTCCCTCAACCCGCTGGTCGGGATCAAGTTCACGCCCCGGGAGGACTGGGACTTTCACCTTTCTTTCGCCCGGAAATCCCGTTTCCCCTCGATGAGGGCTTTATATTCACTGAGCTCCGGCAATCCGGACCTTCTCGCCGAGTCGGGGACGAGCCTCGAGTTCAGCTCAACATACAGCGGCCCCGTCTACTTGACTGGCACGGTATTCCTGACCCGTTTCAAGAACTTCATCGATACCGTCCGGCTCCCGGACGGGACGCGCCTGTATTACAACGTCGGCAAGGCGCACATCAACGGCTTCGAGGTCCAGGCCCAGAAAAATCTGTCCTGGTTCTCGGCCACGGTCAATTACACCTATCTCGACCATCGCAACGACACCGACGACCGGCCCCTCGATGCCCAGTCCGACCACAACCTCAACTTCGACGCCTCGGTATTTCCTGTCGGGGGTTTCCGCATTGGGCTCTATGGGCTATTAGGGTCCAAATCCTGGTGGTACGATTCCACTTCAAGGCAGGTGCTGACGATCCCCTCCTACTTCAACCTGGACGCGGTTGTCTCTTACGCGATCATGGGGCGCCATGAGGTCTTCCTCAAGTTCGGCAACGTGTTCGACGATTATTTCTACACCGAGCCCGGTTTTCCCTGGCGGGGAAGGTATCTCGAGATCGGGCTGCGGGTCGACGTCCTCAGATAAATCCGACGCCGTCGTTTTGGGGGATTTGACATCGGGAGCGGCCTGGGAATATATATCTCTTAACTTCATGAGATAGAGGTTGCCTGCGATGTCAAGAAATCGAAAAGCTCTCGGTTTGTTGGCCGCCTGTTCCATGCTCCTCCTCGCCGCTTGTGATCGCGGCGAAAATGAAGAAAATGGTGAAAAGGAGGAGGCGGTTATGCCTATGACCTGGGAACAGAAGCTCGCTCAGGAGCTGCCCGCTCTCGGGCACCGCAACTGGATTGTCGTCGCCGATTCGGCCTTTCCCCTTCAGATCAGCCCGGGGATCGAGGTCATCGTCTCCGGGGAGGACCATTTCGCCGTTCTGGAGAAAGTGCTTAAGGCCATCGAGGCGAGTAAGCACCTCCGCCCCCGCATCTCCTTGGACAAGGAGCTCAACTTTGTAACCGAGGATCTGGCTCCGGGGATCGACGCCTGCCGAGAAAAGCTTAAGGAAATGCTCAAGGGGCGGGAGGCGGCCCCCGTCCTTCACGCCAACTTGATCGCCAGGCTCAACGGGGTCGGCAGGACCTTCCGCGTCCTGATGATCAAGACAAACCTGGCCCTCCCCTACACGTCCGTTTTTATGGAGCTCGACTGCGGTTACTGGCCGGGCGAATCCGAGGCCAAGATGCGGGAGCAGATGAAAGTGGCGGCTCCACCTCCGGCTGCGAAGAAAAACCCGCCCCAGGCGAAGAAAAAGAAACCTGGAACCAAATAAGCCTAACCGAGACTCTCTTTCCTAGGGGGGAATCCTCCCCGGGAATGGCTATTGCCGCGCGCTTGAAACCGGATATAATAAAATCAGGATCAGAAATCGGCAGGGTCCTCGGCCCTGGAAGGAGATTCACATGTCGGGAAAACCCTATCTTTGCAGACCGGTCGGATTCATGGCCGCAATCACTCTTGCCCTGACGCTTGGCTATTCGTTCCAGGAACCGGCGGCCGCCGCCCCGCCTAAAACCTCCTCGCCCGGCCGGTACGAGGGATATTCCGCGCCCGTTTACACCGAATGGGTGCGGACGTCCCAATATGTCCCGGCCCGCGACGGCACCAAGCTCGCCATCGACATCTTCCGCCCGAGCGTCGCCGGCAAGCCCGTCTCCGAACCCCTCCCCGTGCTCTGGACCTTCTCTCCCTACCGCCGTGCCTTCAAACTCCCCGACGGCCGGCTCATCACCCAGATCGATATGGAGTCCTGGCTCGAAACCGTCCTCAAGCACGGCTATGTCATCGCCGCCGCCGATGTGCGCGGCGACGGCGCCTCATTCGGCGTTTCCACCGGTGCTTTCGGGCCGGAGGAAGCGGCCGACGCCTATGATATGGTCGAATGGCTCGCCGCCCAGCCCTGGTCGACGGGAAAAATCGGCATGTTCGGCATCTCTTATCTCGGGATGACCCAGCTCATGGCCGCGAGCGCGGCTCCCCCCCATCTCAAGGCCATCATGCCCGACATGGTCATGTTTGACATCTATTCGTTCGCTTACCCGGGAGGAGTATTCCAGGACGATTTCATCGCCGAGTGGAGCAACGCCGTGAAACAATTGGATACCATCGTTCCCGCAGCGCCCGTCGACGAAGACAAGGATGGGAAGCTTTTGGCCCAGGCGCTCGAGGAACACAAAAAGAACATCTATCCCATAGATACGACGGCCCAGGGGAAGTTCCGTGACGCCGTCGACCCGAATACCCAGGTCCAATCGTACCTCGAGCAAAGCCTGCACTCTTATTTAAAGGGGATCCGCGAGAACGGTTCGGGTATCGGAGTCTATCTTGTCGCCGGATGGTTCGATATGTGGCCGCGCGACATGCTCGTCTGGTTCAACAACCTGCCCAACCCGAAGAAGATCCTCATCGCGCCCTGGTCCCACAGTCATGACTTCGCCGCCGGCTGGAAGGATACCGTCCCGCCGCTCGCCGGTTTCGTCCCGAAGTTCGACTACGCCGCCGAGGTCATCCGCTGGTATGACTACTGGCTTAAAGGGATAGACAACGGCATCATGTCCGAGCCACCGATCCGCTATTTCACGATGGGCGCTGCCGAAGAAGACGCCTGGAAGGACGCCCGGCAGTGGCCGCTGCCGGAAGAAAAGCCGGAGCTCTTCTATCTTCAGGAAGGCCCCTCGGGAAGCATCCGTTCGGCCAACGATGGCCGGCTCGGCGAGAAAGCGCCCGAGAAAGAGGCCGGCCAGGATGATTACACGACGGATTACACGACGTCCACGGGCCCCTCAACGCGCTGGCACAACGGCCGGGGCGGGAACTTCCACTACCCTGACATGGCCGCCAACGACGCCAAGGGCCTGACCTACACGACGCCGCCCTTGAAAGCGGCCGTCGAGGTGACGGGGCATCCCGTCGTCCACCTCTGGGTCAGCTCGACAGCCGACGACGGCGATTTCTTTGCCTACCTGGAGGAGGTCGATGAGACCGGCTATTCCAGGTACCTCACCGAGGGAGTGCTGCGGGCTTCCCATCGCAAGCTTGACCCTCCCCCCTTCAGCTATATGAACCTGCCCTACCACCGGAGCTACGCCGAGGATGTCACGCCGTTGCCGTCCGGCCAGCCCGTCGAGCTCGTCTTTGACCTGCATCCAACCTCCAACATCTTCGACGCCGGACACCGCATCCGGCTGACCGTCGCCTGCGCCGACCAAACGAGCTTTGATACGCCGGTTCTCTCTCCCGCGCCCAAGGTCACGGTCCACCGGAACAGCCGGTTCGCCTCCTACGTCCAGCTTCCCGTTATCCCGAGAAGCCTCGATGAGGAAAAGGCCAAGGGGTTTGTCCTATCGACGACGCTTCTTGTCGGCGTCCTCGTCATCGCGGTCGTCGCTCTTTTCTTTTTTTTAAGGGCAAGGTTGAGGAGATAGTGACGGCCCGGGAGGGTTTAGCGAGAAATGACGAACCGGATTCCGCTTGAGCCCGGCCTGGAGCATCTCGCTCTGCGGCTGGGCGAAGAAAAACCCGGCCTGGAGTCCCAGCTCAAGATGGTCCCCGAGCACAGGCGCGGCGATAAGACCTATCAGGAGGCCGGAGATTCATGCCTTAGGGCCGGGGTTCTGGTCCTCCTCTACCCCCGGGAAGGCGGCCTCCACCTCGTCCTCACCCGGCGGACAACGAAGGTAATCCACCATCAGTCTCAGATATCCTTTCCCGGCGGGCAAATGGACGCGCAGGAAAGCCCCGTGGAAACGGCTTTGCGCGAGGGCGAGGAGGAGCTCGACATCAGGCCGGCGGAGGTCCGGGTCCTGGGCGAACTGACGCCCCTCTACATCCCGCCGAGCAACTATTGCATCTATCCGATCGTCGCCGCGGCCGAAAAGCCCCCCGATTTCCGGCCGTCTCCCCACGAAGTGGCCGAGGTGATCGAGGTCCCGCTCGGCCATCTCCTGGACCCGAAGAATATCAAAAGAGAGATATGGCACCTGCACGGGTTGGACGTCACGGTGCCTTATTATCATTTTCAGGGGCATAAAATCTGGGGAGCGACCGCCATGGTGCTCGCCGAGCTCCTGGATTTGATCGCGTGATCCAGCCAGATATCGAAAATTTTCTTTGCCCTCGGCTGAGTCTTTCGGGACCCGCTACATTCTGTGCCTCAGCACTTTGCCCGGCTTGGCACCGGTGTGGGCCTTATCCCTATAGACGATTTGGCCGTTGATGATGACATACTCGATGCCGTCCGGCCGCTGGGCGGGTTTTAGGAAATCCCCCGTCATCCTGATGGTCTCCGGGTCGAAGAGCAGGATGTCAGCATAGGCGCCCGGAGCCAGAACGCCTCGGTTATCCAACCCCAGGACCTTTTTGGCCGGGACGAAGGTCGCCCGGTTGACGGCTTCTTCGAGGGTCAGCTGGCCGCCCTCACGGACAAGCTTCGCGATGTAATCGGCGAACAGGCCGTAAGCTATTGGAGAAGTCGTGGCCCACATATCCTTGCCTTCATAGAATCCTTCGGGAGGACCGACAGGCGCACACTCCCAATCGGTGTTCGGACTGGCATTGGGGTGTTTGAGGAAAACGGGCAGAGCGGCCTCGAAGTATCTCTCATCGCGGTGCTGAACCCAAACCGTATCCGGATCCACCTCGAGCAAAAGAAAAAGGGCGTCGAGAGGATCGACGCTCATCATCCCGGCGATTTCATTCACCGTTTTGCCCTCATAGTCCTTGTTGGCGCAGGTAAGGATCTTGAAGCGGTCCATCCAGTAGGGGTCGGATTTCGTCTGGATCATGCCGAGCTTGAGCCGCCCTATCCGATGGATCTCCCTGATTTTCTCCCTGACCTCCTCTGTTTTCAGTTTCGCGATGGCCTCGTCCTTTTCCCACTGGTTCATCCACCCCAGGGGGACGTTGCGGCTTCTCCAGAAATCCCTGAGAAGATACTCTCTTCTCGCCACGCCATACGGGGCAAAAGTGACGTCGAAGGTGATGTCCATTCCTTCGGCGATGGCTTCGTCGATCAGCGAGAGAGTGGCCTTGGCCGCGGCCTCGTCCAGAAAACCGGGATGGGGCTGGGGCATCCTGTAGGCGTTGATAAGGTGACCGATATGGAGGGGGGCTTGAGCTTGGCGGCAGATGTCTATGGCCTCCAACAGACCGCGGTAGGTCCCGACGAAGGCGTCCTCGGCGGGTCCGTGAAAGATGCCGTACCCCATCTCTCCCAGGTCCTCTGAGTACCATTGGCTTCGGTGGTGCCGCTTGTGCGGCCAGAATCCGCAACCGTACTTGGCGGCGATCTTGACCAGGGGAATGAGCTCCTTCTCCACGGATGCGTACTCGCCGCTGCTCGGCGGGTCCATAAATGTCGAAAGGCCGAAGGCGCCGCTCTGCATGGCCTCTTCGACTAAGACCATCATCTCTTCCACTTCCTCCTGTGTGGCCTCCCTCCCCAAGTTCCCGCCCATGACTTGAACCCTTATGCCGATGTGGCCGACCAACTGGGCCACGTTAGGCGCCACGCCCAGCTCTTCGAGTTTGGAGAGGTACCCGGCAAACGTCAGGTCTTTTCGTGGAGCCGGGGAGCCGCCGCAGTTCCCGGTCACGATGGTCGTGACCCCCTGCATGATGAAATTTTCGGCCAGAGGGTACTCGAAGATATTGTTGTCCGCATGGGTATGAGCGTCGATGAAGCCCGGCGAAGTCACAAGGTTCGAGCCGTCGATGACGGTCCCTGCCGTCCCCCGGATTTTTCCGACGGCGGCGATCTTCTCTCCCCTGATCCCGACACTTCCCCGGTAGGCGGCGCCGCCCGTCCCATCGACGATCTTGGTGTTGCTGATCAGGATGTCATAGCGCTCCGTGTTTTGGGCGCAGGACAGGCCCAGAAGACAGATAACACAGAGCGAGAATCCCCAATGTGCGGTGTTGCTCAGAGCCTTCATTTGGCCTCCTTACTTATCGTGATATCCGTCCAGTTCCGATTCCTTCGAAAATGGTCGGAGATTTCCTTCCGGGTCGAAGCGCAGGGGGCCCTCTTCGGCGACCACTTGGAGGTCTTTCCGTCGCCGAAGCATCCCCCGATACGCCTCGGAAACAAAGACATCCGCCAGCCGCATCGTATTCTTGATGCGGACGATTTTGAGTTTATCAGGAGGGATGTTCCCTATGCTCCGCGCGGCCGCCTCGATCGCCTGGCGGTCATTCCCTAGGGCCAGCGGGATCCGGGCCTGCTCGGGGCACCCGCCGGCCAAGGCGTTCAAGTTGGTCGCCCTGAAGTCGATCTTGTCCCTCAGGCGTTGAGTTACGTAATCGGCCAGACCGATCCCCAGGGAGTTTCCGGCCGTGTGGTCCGTAAGGTCGCAGGCGACGATCCGTCTCACCCGGGGCGAGGCCGGCTCCCGGGAGAGAAGCGGCAGGAGAATCCGGCCCACGACTTTGGTATCCATGCCGGTCCCGCTGATCTCCTTGCCTATTTCATCGACAATCAGGAGGTCGACGTCGTCAAACGGCAACCGGGGGGCCATTCCCTTGGCTTCTTTTAAGAGTGTCTTTTCTTCGGCCTCGATATCCTCGGCTTCGAGGGCCCGGAGCTTCGCCGTCCGGCCATAGCCGTTCTCCACGATCGCCACGCCGAAGAGAACCTTCCCGGACTCCAACACTTTCCTGGCCACGGAAGTGATGACCCGGGAGTAGCCGAGCTCGAACATGGCCCGGTGATAGACGGATGCCCCCCGCTTCTTCCCCAGCCCGATGGCCATCAACTTCATCAAGCCGCTCTCGATCTCTCCCGTGAAATCGGTATGCGACTTGATCCTGTTAACGGGGACGATGCAATCCGCCCGGAGGGCAAGCGCATCCACGTAAACGGGGATCCGGTCTTCGGTCTCCCCGATCTTGACCGTCTTCAGGGAAGACAGGACCGGGACTCCCAGCGTCCTCTCGGCCAGCCCCATCCGTTCCAGGACTTTTTTCTGTCCCGCCGCAGTGGCCGCGCCGTGGCTTCCCATGGCCGGAACGAGGAAAGGCCTGAGGCCTTTCTGCCGGAGAGCCCGGACCGTCGCTCCGACGATGGACGGATAATCGGCGATTCCGCGGCTGCCGCAGGCAACCGCCACGACTTGGCCTTTCTTTGTCTTATGGAGGGCACGGACCTTCGCGATCTGCGAGCTGATCTCTGCCGCAACGTCCTCGACGGCGGTCCCGTCGAAGACCTGCTTCACCCGAATCATCCCCGGCAATCTGGTCATGATCGGTCAGGGCCACGGCTTCCCTGGGCGCTCCTCTGATGACGGCGCATGAGACTGGCCAGAATGATGGCTTTCATTAAGCTGGTGGGGTCGGCGGTTCCTTTTCCCGCCTTCCCGAAATTCGTCCCATGGTCCACGGAGGTCCGGATGATGGGCAGCCCGAGGGTTACGTTGACGCCCAGGGTGATCCCCAGCATCTTGAGGGCGATATGTCCCTGGTCGTGATACATGGCGACAGCGGCGTCGAACTGGCCTTCGGAAGCCCGGAGAAAAACAGAGTCAGGGGGAAGAGGGCCCGCCACTTTCATCCCCAGGTTTTGCGCCCTCCGGATAGCCGGGCGGATAATGCGGTCCTCCTCGTCGCCGAAAAGCCCGCCGTCCCCGGCGTGAGGGTTCAGCCCGGCGACGGCAATGCACGGCTGCCCGATTCCCATCTGACGGACGGCTGAGCTCGTCAGCGAGAGCACGGCCAGGATTCTCTCCGGTCTCAAGAGCTCGATCGCGCGCCTCAGGGACACATGGGTGGTGACATGACTCACCCTCAATTTATCCGCCACCAGCATCATCGCGACCTCGGGGTTCCCGCAGAGCTCCGCCAGAAGCTGAGTATGGCCGTCGTAATGATAGCCGGCCTTGTTCAGCGCTTCCTTGTTAATGGCCGAGGTGACGATGGCGTCGCACCGGCCGCTGAGAGCGAGCTCGGCGGCCAGCTTGATGTATTCATAGGCGGCTTTCCCGGCCATCGGGTCGACCCGCCCCCTCACTAAGCGGCCAAGGTCGATGTTGTGAAGGTCGAGGACTTCGATCACCCCCGGCTCAAAAGCGGCCGCGGAAATCTCATCGATGGCTCTGACCTCTCCCTGGACACCGGTAATGGCCATGGCTTCGCGCATCGTTGCGGCGTCACCGACGACGACGATCCGGGACTCGGCCGTAATCGAGTGGTCGGCCAAAGCTTTGGCGATGATTTCGGGGCCCGAGCCGCTCGCATCCCCCATGGTGACGGCCAGCAGTGGTTTGAATTCGGGTTTCATGAAAGTTCTCCGCGTTCAAGAAAGGGAAGGGCTTTGACAATCACCTCTCGGCTTCCAAACCCCCCCGCTTTGGTGATGATTCTCAGCGAACCGCCTTCGTCCCATCCGGCGACTCCCGCCGGAACACCCGGCTCGACTTCGCCCAGGATAGAGATCGGTGAAAGGCCCAGGCGGCGGCAAACGGCCCAGGCGACATCGCCGCCGGAGAGGAAAAGACCTGAAACGTTGTGGCCCTTTGCCAAACTCTCGGCGATGCCGGCCAGAAAGGAAGGAACGCCTGCCTTCATCTCGGGATGGCGGGGCGAAAATGTCGAGGAGATGGCTAACGACCGGCCCTGGGCCAATAATCGCCTGGCTTCCTCCAGGGTCTTGCCGAATCCGGAGGAAGAGGTGTTCCGGGCGGCCAATCCATCCGGATGGGAGTCGAGGCCGATCAAGGCCAGCCTTTCCTCGGCTCGGAGGAGCTGCCCGGCGGAAACCGGATTCAAGGAGCCCACGAGGGCCAGTGCCCTTCCCGCCGAAGGGCCCGGATCTGGCCGCTCCCTTTTCCGCGCCGGCTCCCCGAGCAAGACGTGCGTTTCTCGAGCCAACCCGGTCGAGCCGCAGAGAAGCCAGCGGCCTTCCGCCAGGGCGGCTGCCCGAGCGATGGTCGTCAGGTGGGCAGTTTGCGTCGCATCACAGACCCAGATGTCCTGACGTCCCTCGGCAATCCTGGCCTGGAGTGAGCCCGGACCGGCTTCAATTTGCTCAATAGACACGCTCGCTACCCGCCGCCCGGTAGATTGCCGGAGCAGGCTGAGTACGCTTGACTCTTTGACCGGAAATACCGGGTCGGCCCCAAAGTGAGTTTCAGAGACGGCCACTCCGTAAACACGCATAACACCGCGGACGGTCGTCCGGCCCATCTCCGGAAACGCCGGGGCCACAATCGTCTTATCTGTCCCCAACTCATCAAGGACCGCGGCCAGCTCCACCCCGATATTTCCCCGAAGCGTAGAATCGATCTTCTTGAAGATCGGACGGGGCGAAAGCCGTCTGACAGCCTCGATAACACGTGCCCGGGCCACGGCCGGAGTCTCGGCCCGGCTGTTCGTGGTCACGGCCAGGACCTCGGAGGCGGAGGAGAACGGCGCGTCCAGATGAACTGTCGTGGCAAAGCCGAGCCGGCCGAAATATCCGCAGCAGTCCATCGCCCCGGTCAGGTCATCGGCGATAACGGCCAGCCCGAGCTTGCCCATGATGGTCTTTCTTCTCAAGGATAGAGCAATATCTTTCCCGCTTGCCTGCTCCCGGCCAGGCTCAGGGCCTGGTCGTAGTTCTCGAGCGGAAACCGGTGGGTGATGATCGGCGTAGGGTCAAAGCTGCCCGAGTCAAGAAGCTTCTGCGCGTCGTACCATGTTTTCCACATCAGCCGGCCGGTGCTGCCATAGACCCTGACTTCCTTGTAGATGATGTCCGCGGTGAGATCCAGTTCAATGGGGTTCGAGGGAAGGCCGATCAGGCTGACGCGGCCCGCTTTTCTGACAGCTTGAAAGGCGTGTTTGATGCCCTTAGAGTCTCCGCTTATCTCCAGGGAAACGTCAACGCCGCGTCCGGCCGTCGCCTCCATGATAGCCTTGACCTCGTCACCCTGCGAGGGGTTGAGCAGGGTGGCTTTGGGCACCAGCTTCCTGGCCATCTCCAGCCTGTAGGCATTGGGCTCGACGGCGAAGATGCGGCTGGCCCCCCAGAAGGCGGCCGCCGCCAGCCCGAATTGACCGATCGGCCCGAGCCCGAAGACGGCAACGCTCTTGTTGTTGATGTCTTCCTTGAGGAGGCCATTTATGGCGACGCCCAGCGGCTCAAGAATGGCGCCGAGGTCGGGGTTCGTGCCCGGAGAAAGCTTCCAGCAACACGCCATGGGGACCCTGGCATACTCGGCGAAGAGCCCGTCGGTATGGACCCCGATGATGGCCATCCGCTCACAGATGTGCTGCGAACCGGTGCGGCATTGGAAACACTCCCCGCAGGGAATGTGCGTCTCGACCGCGATGAGGTCGCCGACGGCGTACCCCCTCACCCGGCTGCCGACCCGGATCACCTCGCCGCAGCCTTCATGACCGAAGATCATCGGCGGCTTGATGCGTTCCTGGGCATACTGATCCCAATTATAGATGTGGATATCCGTGCCGCAGATAGCCGCCGCCTTTACCCTGATTAGGACTTCATCCGGGCCGGGTTCGGGCGCGGCCACTTCCCGGAGTTCTGCGCCAGGCCCGCTTCGGGTCTTCATCAACGCTTTCATATGATCTCCTCTCCCGTCGGGCGGACGCAGCGGGCGCCGGATTCACTTGATGACAGCGATCGCCTCCGCATACAGGGATTCTCCCATGAGGCTTTCAGACATCGTCTTGCAGGCGGGTAGGTTCGGCCCCGGGTTTTCCAGAGCGCCTGGCGCAGACGGCCGCGCCTTGGATTTCCCCTCTTGGTCATGCCTGAACCTCCTTCCAATCCTCAGAGAGCAAGTATTTTTGCCAGCCGCTCGACCGCCGAGCGAGGGCTGGAGAGGACTGGGACCAACTTCTCCCTCTCCTCCAACGCATCGGCGATTCTTTTCATCGAGGCCTGGGCGAGGAGGACAACCTCTACCTTGCCCATGAGATTCAGAAGATGGCCGCGGACGATCCTGTCGTGTTCGTCCACCCGACCCGCCAGGAACGCATCGAAGGCGCCCGCACACAAGACGGATTCGACTTCGATGGGGTCTTTTCGGGCACCCGCTTTTTGAAACACAAGGTCCGTGCTCGGCTTGAGGGTCGTCGGCGCCGTGGCGATGATCCCCACCTTCCTGTACTTGCCCACCGCCGTTTCAACCATCGCCTCGTCGACTTTCAGGACAGGCACGGAGACCAGCCGCTGGATTGTATCCGTACAGGGAGAGATGGAGGAACAGGTGAGCTGGATAACGGCGGCGCCATTTTCTTCCGCCGCCGCAGCATGCTCGGCCACCCGGCGGTGGATCGCCGGAGTCAGCCCGCCCGCCGCCAGGACCCGCTGGATCAGCGTCTCATCGACAATGTGGCACAGCTTGCCGCCGGGGACCAACTCGCGGGACAAGGCCGTGAACATGTCGACCAGGCCGTTTACCGTATGGATGAAACAGATCCTTTTGTCCTTCATTCCGCCTCCCTTGCCTTGCGCGGAGTCCCTTCGTCTAGGCTTTTATGCCGAACTTCTGTTCCGCCCGGGCCAGGATTCTGTCCAGGATGGCGAGCCCGTGATCGATCTCGTCTCTGCTGATGACAAAAGGTGGAGCGAAGGCCAGACGATTGTAGAAGTAGCCTGAGCCGATAAAAATCAACCCCTCGTCCAGACAGGATTTCAGGACGAAAGCCGTCTCCTGTCCGGCGGGCGCCTTGGTCTTGCGGTCCTGGACAAGCTCGATGGCCGCATAGAGTCCTTGACAGTCGAAATGGCCGACGATCGGGTGGGACGCTTGAAGATTGCGGAGTCCCTCAGCCAGGTATTCTCCCTTCCGGGCGACGCCCGCGACGATCTTGTCACGCTCGAATATTTCCAGGACCTTGACCCCGCCCGCACAGGCCACGGGATATCCACAGTAGGTCGTGCTGTGGGCCGTCGGTCCCCAGGAATCGAGGATCTCCCGGCGCCCGGCGCACACGGATATGGGCAAGCCGTTGCTCAGGGACTTGGCTGCGGTGATCAGGTCCGGGGTCACGCCACTGTGTTCAATGGCCCACATCTTGCCGGTCCGGCCCATCCCCGACTGAACCTCGTCCGAGACAAAAAGAACCCCGTACCGATCGCAGATGGCCTTGAGTCCCTGAAGGTATTCCGGCGGAGCGATGATATATCCCGCCGAACTCTGAAAGGGCTCGATGATCATCGCGGCCACGTTCGTGATGCCCGCTCCGGGGTTATTGAGCCAGGTCTCCTTGCTCTCGAAGAGATACTCAACCGCCTTCACACACTGAATATCGCACCCCGGGTAGGAATAGCCGAAGGGACAGCGATAGCAGTAGGCGAAATGGAAGCGAAAGATGCCGCTGTCGGCCGGCAGGACGGGATAGTGATAGGCCAGCATGGAGGCCTTGGAGGTCAGGGCCATGGCTCCGGCCGTCCGGCCGTGGTAATCTCCGTACTGGGTCATAATGATCGGCTTTCCTGTATACCAGCGGGAGACCTTCATGGCCACTTCGACCGCTTCCCCTCCCGTCACCGTGATCTGGCATTTCTTGGGATAATCCCAGGGCAGGAATCCGAGGAATTTGGCGGCGAATTCGGCGCGCACCTGGCAGGGAAGCTCGGCAAACTGCTGGAGCCTGTCGAGCTGTGCCTTGACCGCTTCATTGACTTCGGGATGGCAGTGTCCGAGGACATTCACGGAGAACCCGGAATGGAAATCGATGTACTCCTTCCCATCCGCGTCCCACATTTTCGCGCCCCTGGCCCTGTCCACGACGGGCGGGCAGGGAAAGAGGCCAAAAGACAGGTGGCCGATGGATTCGTGCTCCAGAGTCTTCCTCAAAATGGCCTTGGATTTCGCCCCGAGGGCGCTCTGTTCCACCCGCTGCTCGAGATTTTCCAGGGAGCCTTTCAGCTTTTTCCTCTCTTCGGGAATTCGCGCCTCGAAGGCCCGGCTCTCGGGTTTTCTTATTGGCTCCGTCTTGCTCACTCTCTCCTCCTTCCTTATCCTTCGTCCGGCTTGGGGACTGAAACAGACCCGTCCAGCACAACGCGATGTCTCATGGCGCCGAATTATCGAATTTGCCGGATCATGCGCTTACCACCCTTGCATTATGCAAATATTATAAAAAATATCAAGCAAATTTTGTTATTTTATTGAAACTGGCCTAAACCTCTTCCTGCCTCCTCGGCGACCGCCTTTGGCTTACCGCCTTCAGGCCATGGAAAAGAGAGGTACCAAGATGAACGGGACCCCGCCGAAAACCTTGGCCTTCGGATTCAACGGTGCCTCGAGTCACATCATGCTAGTGGCGCGTTTCCTAAATAACTTGACTCAGTCAAAACCATTGGAAGAAGCGCCACCGCGGGGGAGTTTGAGGGGGACGGCGTCGTTCCCCTCAGGGGGTCAGCGAAGCCTCTTTAAATTGCGGAGACACTTTTTCGGACTCTATTCTTAATGCATTAATCCCACCTTC
>Ga0079037_100000380_pt1 | contig 19600 bp, 21 predicted proteins | sample Mud3Dept4metaG_FD_71479 | JGI IMG/M metagenome (GOLD analysis project Ga0079037, IMG submission 71479) | Freshwater wetland microbial communities from Ohio, USA, analyzing the effect of biotic and abiotic controls - Mud 3 Core 4 Depth 4 metaG | ecosystem: Environmental > Aquatic > Freshwater >... | reverse complement strand
TACTTTCGCATGGGCGTTTCCTCATGCTCGGTTGCCCGAGCGAGTCACACAACTACCCCACCGCCGGCCACATCATCGACTAGGTCGGGAACTGGATCACCTGGAAGGCGAGCGTGTTCCCGATGCCGATGCCCGGAGCCGCGTAGCTCCAGAACTCGATGATGTCCGCTTCCTGCTTGATGTACAGCGTGGCGTCCTGGAGCAGGAAGAAGTTGCCGAGGAAGTTCTCGGGCGCGAAGACGTAGGCCTTCTTCGGGTTGAGGATGTCGCTCTTGATGGTGGACACCACCGGGATGCCCCAGAGCTTCTCCTCTTCCTCGATGCCCTCGTCGTAGTGCCGGCTGGCCACGTCGTCGCCGACGGAGGTCGCGGGCAGGTCGAGAGCTTCGTAGTACAGCTCCTTCGTCATCAGCACCTTGCCGATGGGCTGACGCCGACGGACCATCGCTTGGAACGCCTTGCGGAAGGCGGCCGAGTTGAAGCCGGTGGCCCCGGTGATCTGCACGGCGGCGTTGAGGGCAGCGAGGTCATCGATGGTCGTGATGCCCTTCTTGTCCTCTTGATCCGCCATGTCCTTGACCGAGTTGTCGGACAGGATCTTGCGGATGTCGTTCTGGTACGTCATCAGCTCCCACTTGTTCTTGGTGAAGCGCTGGGATTCGGTCTTCCCGAACTTCACCGCGTAGCGGGGGCCGCGGAACCAGGTGCGGGGACCGGTGCCCTGGAAGGTCACGAAGGTGGCCACGCTGTCGGGCTCCTTCTCGACGATCTTCTTGGGCTGGTCCGTGTTCTCGTCACGGTCGATCTCGTCGTCCGCGAGGAGAATGGGGTTGATCAGCTCCCGGAAGAAGGATTCCTGGCGCACCTTCATGCGGATGAACGCCGAACCTTCGTCCTGGGCCTCCTTGACTCGGCCCTCCTCGAGCTTCCGGATGAAGTTCGAGTTGATGAGGCGGGCCGAGACTTCCTTGGTCTCGGTCTGGTAAAGCGATGCCATCGGTTCCTCCACTGCTGGCCGGATGGTTCCGGCGTTCGGTTAAGGTTCTACGGGTCGCCCCAACGTTGTCAGGCCGCGACTACGACCTTGCCTTCGGTCGCGGTCTTGTCTTCGCGAACGTACCCGATGATCTGCTCGTTCACCGCTTTGGCCTTGATGACGCCAGCGTTGAACGACACCGGGACACCCGGGGTGTATGTGCCCGCCGTGTACGTCTTGGTCGACCAGATGAAGCCGGTGCCGAGGCGCACGCACATGCACATCCCGGTGTACTGTCCCGAGAAGTCATCGTTGCCTTCGACCACGAGCCAGACCTGGATGGGGTCGGCGATCGACACGTTCGGTGTCGTGGCCTTCGACATGACGGCCTGGTTGTTCTGAAGTTCCTGCGTCACGATCGCGCCCGCCGGCAGAGACTCGTAGACCCCCGGGGTCGTCTGCTTGATCGGGAACGGTTCGGCGAGGGCACTCCCGTTGGGGTAGCCACGCAGGATGTCAAACGTCGGGTTGTTCAGAAGCGACATGTGCAGTTCTCCTGTTTGAGGGGGCGACCCTCGTTACGACATGACCCAGTTCATGAACTGCGCGTCGGCGTTTTCTGCGGCTTCTTTCGCCTGCGCAGTCTTTGTTCTGATGACGGTGGCGCGGTCGTTGATGTCGCCCGGCTCACCCATCTCATCGGGAGGCTGTGCTCCTTGACGCTCAGCCAGCTTGACGACGGTGTCGACGATGTCCTGATCAGAGGCCGCGAGCTTCTCCAGCAGGTCATCGGGCAGTGCTTCGCCTGTGGATGCAGCGATCTTCTCGCTCAGACGGTTGGCCACCTTGCGACGTTCGGCCCGCTGTGCTTCTTTGCGTGCCGCTTCTTCTTCGTCGAGGTGCACGGCGACCTTCTCGAGCAGGTCAGCCACTTGGTTGAGGAACTTGTCCGACATCGTTATCTCCCGAGCTTTCGCTTCAGCAGATTCAAACCGATCGTACCGCGGATGATCTGCGCGCACTTGATGAGCTTGCGCTTCTCGTATTCCGCAGCCTGCTGGCGAATGACCTCGGCCAGCTTACGCAGTTCGTTTTGCATTGGCCGTCGTCACGAAGTTGTGGAGGTCGTCATAGGTGACCTCGGGATCCTCGATGTTGATCGTACGGCACGCATCCGCAAGCTTGATCAGGTCTCGCGCTTCTTCCGAGGTGAGCTGCGCGTTCTTCACGCCGTGAAGCAGTTGCACCTCGGCCGTCTTGATGCGCTGTTCTGCTTCAACTTCACGCAGAATTTGCGCAGCGGCTTCGCTGACCGAAGGCATCTTGACGCGAGCCATCAGTATCCTCCCGGGATGCCCGAGAAGTCAGGCACGTTTTGCAGCTCGGGGTAGAGACCTGTCTGGCCCACACCACGGGCGATGTTTCCGAGACCGCGAATGACCTGCGGCGCGGCTAGACCAGCGGCTGCGCCCGCGCCGAACGCGATGTTGCGTGTGCGGTTCTTGTTGGCTTCGCCTTGTTGTTGGCCCACACCGTACGCAAGAGGCGCACCTGCGAGTCCAGCAAGACCGATACCACCACCAATCATCGCTCTGCGACGAAGACCCGTGACACCTCTTGGCGTAGCGTTTACGGTACGCAAAGCTTCTTCTGCTCGAGCAGCCTGTCCTTGAGCAAGACGCAGGTCTGCTTCGGTCAGTGCTTGGCCGTGCCGCATTTCTTCTAGTGCTTTTTCGGCACGCGCAGTCTGTTCGCTGGCTTGCGTGAAGCCCCGCTCCGCCGCAGCTACACGACGTGGATTCGAGAAGAATCGACGCATGAAGCGAGCGCCCAGGCTTTCACCCGCCGCTTCTTTGGTGAGCGCCGTGTGGGCGTCAGCAAAGAGTTGGCCGTAGAGCGCCAGGATGTCGGAGCGGTACCGCACGAAGCAGCTCCTACGCGTTCATCGCCCGGATGACGTTGTTGATGGTCACGGCGCCGGCCTTGTAGCACTCGGACGCGATCTTGTGGGTCTCGTTCATCGCGTCCTGGTACCCACGGCCGAACTCGTCGTTTGCTTGCTTGACGAGCGCGTCCCAGGTCTGCCGGTAACCGAGGTCCACCGCCTCTTTCACGAGGTCGGGGTTCTCGGAGGCGAACTTCTGGAACGCGGGGTCGTTCACCGCGGCGGTCTTGATGGCGTGCAGCGCGGGGTCGATCAGCGTGGGCTGTCCCTGAGCCGCCGCGACTGCGGCAGTCTTCACCGCCGGGGCCACCTGCTCGGCTGCTGCTTCGTATTGCGCCATGCGTGCCATGAAGCCATCGCACATCGCGGCGCCATACAGGGAAGCTTGCTTGCTGAGCGCATCTTCCTCTGCTGCCGTCAGGTCCTCGGCCAGCTTCAGAAGCCCCTCGGCGGGGTTTGGACCCGCGACGGAAGCTGTCTTCGTGGTGGTCGGCGCTGCGGCCAGCGTCTCGCGCAACGCCGTGCGCAGAGACTCGGTGCTGGTCGTCGGCGTCTTCGGCTCTGTCGAAGCCGTCTTGATGCCACCCTGTTCAGCAGCCCGGCTCTCGTTCAGACGTTGCATGATCTTTCCGATTTCCATGTTGACCTCTTCGCGGTTCCAGGCAATTTCCATCCAATAATAGGGTGGATGTCCTGGGAACACAAGTGAGTTTCAGGTGATGTCCCACGCCAAGGTTCCTACAACCTCGGCCAGTTTTTCCAGGTCCAGACGCTCCTCGGTGATGCCGTTTGACGCTACCTTGTCTTCGGCATCCACCAGACGTGCCAGTGTCAAGTCAGGGTGGTAGAGGCCAAAGCTCGAAAGCTTCTTCATGAAGTAATGAATCGGGTTGTGTTCACGTACGTGTCGTGCGACTCGACGGAGGGTAGATGATCCGTTCTTGGTGATACCGTAGTCCAACCCGAGCGTGTTCACCGTGTTCAAGAGATGGCTCTGCTTCTCCTGGAATTCGGTCAGATAGGGCACCTTCTCACCACTGGTCGTGGTGTATTCGGCGTCAGGCTGGAACGCACCGTGGCCGAAGACGAGCCCGCTGGCCGCGACAGGAAGTCCGAGTAACCGCGCGTTGCCAGGTAGGGCAGTCATCATCTTGTACCCACCACCCAGAAGCGCAGCACTACCGACGAGCCGGCGAAGCTTTGCCTTTGCAAGTTCATCTTCAGCTGCTTCAGCCGCGCCGTGTGTGGTCTGATAGGTACGTCCCGAATCAGGGTCTTGCACCTCGAGTACATTCGATTTGGGTGTGTCTTCTTGTTTGTAGTAATCCGGTGTCAAACGTCGACGGAGATAGTTCGAGATCGTGGACCGCTTCTCGAGCATGGGTGCGATGGTTTTTTGGATCAGTTCCTGTTGTTGCGGTTCTTCGACGGTCAGTGTTCCCATGAGGTCATTCAGCAACGAGGGTTGTTTGCTGAACATGTCGAAGAATTCACCCTGGAGCGCAGTCAGGTTGTCGAGTACCGCAGGCGGTACTTGAGCACCGGGCATCGCTTTTTCGATGAAGAGCTTGATGAACTCAGGCGTGGTTAGAATGATGCCTGCCCGGGAAAGCGCGGCAAGGGTATCAGGCAAAGGATGTGCAGACAGCGCACGCAGGTCTTCGTTTCCTAGTTGAGGTGTTGCATTGACCACGCTGGGCAACGACGACTGGCAGTACTGTTGAATGAGTCCAGCTTCGGGAAGTTCAGACTGAACTACCGCAGCGGGGTATCCGCGTACCACTTTGTCGATGACCGCGAGCTTTTTGACTGCTGCGGCTTTTGCGTTGAGGTCATCCACAAGGTCTCCCATTGCGCTCGAATCAAAACCTTGTAGCTCGTATGCCGTAGCGACTTTTTTGAGCATGAAGCCCGTGCGGTCTGCCGGGCGAAACACCCACGAGCTATCGAAGAACTTGGGCGCAGGGTTGAGTGCGCCATAGCGCATCCCTGTGGGTGTCAGTTGACCCATCGTCCATTTGAGATGGTCACAGTAGTGCTTGCGGGTAGGTGCTTGATGGCCACATTCGGTGCAGACGTCGAACTTGATACGGCAGCCCATGCTCTTAGCCGGGAACTGTCCATCTCCGATCTGTTCGACGAGATCAGGTGCTTTGTCGTTCTCGATGTCTTCGAGCACCTCGATACGGTGCATGAAAGGATTCCAGAACGCTTTGAGGATACGTCCGATGCGCTTTGCGGGGTCTTTGTTGACGTGGTGTCGAAAGACGTTGCCCTGTTCGTAGCTTTGATGATGGTACTGAACACATTCGTCAGGCAGGATCCAGGCGTCCCGTTTGTTACCACAGCAACCGCATTTCGGTTTGATGCCTACCTTGTAAGGTTGCTCGGGGAAGCCGTCGCCATTGCGGTTCAGACCATACCACTCGAAGCTACCGAGACCGATGACGAGGACGATGGTGCGACCGGGAACAGGTTGTACGCTTTGGATGTAGTCGAGCGCGGGACTTGAACTCGCTTCTTTCGAGAGCGGTTCGTAGCACGCTTTACCGCGTACACTCCAGAGAAGAACCGGTTGAACGGTGGGTTCTCCCGTGGGGAAACGCTCATCGAGCAGGATGATTTTTTGACGATCCATCATGCCTCTGACTATGGCAGCAGTTGCCTGAGGATGTCGATACCGTGTTCTGCGTTGAGTAGACGGCATGCATGGGCGTCATCACGAATACGACTGTCCGCGTGCTTCTCCTGTTCTTCGAGAAGCGTGTCGAGGAAGCCTACCGTGGCAAGTTTCTCGAGAAGTACTTCGGAGGAATCTTCCACACTGCTTCGTTTGGTGATTGCGCCACTGACCGGCATCATCTCACCTGTCGCAGGGTCGAAGCGAGCATGCACCGTTTTCATGGTGTTGGGTTGTGTGAAGTGATGCAACGCCATGAGCCCGGCGCCGATACCTCCGACACCGAGAGCGGTTTGGAGGGCCTTGTTGCGCACGTCTGATGCGGTCTCGCGTGCTTCTTCCCCTCCACGATGAAGCAGGTATGCGCCTCCTGCGGTTGCCGGCGCTGCGACAGCCGTTGCTTTGCCCAGCGTGCGTGCAACGGGACTGTGCAGTAGTTCACCGAGGGCGGCTTCTTTGATGCGTGCGAAGAGTTGTACGTCGTGTGCGGTCTTCGTCTGGAGGATCGCATCATCGACGTTACTCTCGAGATAGCGTTCCATCGCTGTTGACTTGTTCAGTCCCGCGATGACTTCTTTGTAGAAGCCGGGTGTCATCGGCCGCTCCGCAGGCGCATCACATTGAGGATGCCATCGAACATGGCACGTTTTTCGAGGTACGTCTTGAAGAAACGCACGCCCACGAGATAGGCCGCTTCCTTGATGGTGACCTCATCGCGAGCGACGGGCGTTCCATCCAGACGTGCCATGACGGCCGCCACCTTGTGAAGCTGTCCTCGCAGGTTGCTGCGAGCGGTTTCGGACATGAGCTGGACGACGTTGGTCATGGGAGCCTCTCGTTATGCGACCGGTTCGTTCACTGCACGTTCCGCGTCTGCGAGTTGTTTGATGGACATGAAGTTCGGGCCTGTACCGTAGAGCACGCTTTCGCGCAGGAACGTCTTGACCGCGTTCTTGTCCGTAGCCAGGGTCGGGGCGAAGCGTACCATGGTGTGATAGGCCTCGGCGAGTTGTTGCGGGTCTGCTTGCGAGATGACCTCATCTTCGTTCTTGAGTGCTTCGAAGACGCTGGCACGTTCTCGATTCTGGAACATCTCTGAGGGGGCTGCGACGGACTTGGATAGGAAGTCTCCCAGCAGACCCACCGTGCGTGTGCCCAGTTCTTTGCCAACGGACTTGGCAAAGGAGTTGGCCAGGTCCACGTCCATGGTGGCACGTTCGGGTAGCGTGCGCGGGTCAAGCTTCTGTCGAAGTTTTTCACCCCACGCTTTGACGGTGGGTCCACCTAGTTCACTGAGTCCGATGAGCGAGCCACCAATCAGCAGACCTTTCGGAGAGATAAGAGATGAAGCTACAGTACCAAGTGCGTCACGTAGCGTTTGGCCACTGAAAGCTGTTTTCACCGGTGCCGCCGTTTTCTCGGTACTCTGGAGAGCTGCTCGCTTTTCGAGGAAAGCGTGTGCGCTGGCTGTCACGACTTTTTCTCCTGGTGCTGCTACGGCTGGCGTTGTCACAGCCGGAGCCGCTTTGCGAGCAAGGCTGTGTTCATGTACCCAATCGTTCATACGGCGCATTCCGCGCAGGTTTCTTGGGATGTGTGAAGCCATCTCAAGGGCGGTAGGGCCATAAGGACTGTAGAACATACTGTGTATGTTTTGGAAGGTTCCCGCCATGCTGGCTGTCACCACTTTTTCGCCTGTTGCGGCTGCATGGAGCGCCCGGTGATTCGCCATGCGGTCGCGAACCCACGTATTCATGCGAGACATTCCTTGAAGATTTCTCGACATGTGCGAAGCCATTCCAAGAGGCGTGGGAGTACCCCGAGGAGTGTAAAACAAGTTGCCTATGCCTGAAGTCTCTACTGCCATCTTCTCCCCAGGCGGCGTGTAGGGTGCTTCGCGTATCTTCTTCGAGTATTGTTCGAAGCGATCTCCCAGACGCTTCGCTGTTTCTTCAGCGCGGGGTGCAGCACCGAGAAGAATTGCGAGCGTCGTAGGATTCAGCATCGACGTTATCCGTTCAGGTTCTTCAGATACTCGGCTACTTTGATCAAGCTCTTGTCCGCGAGTTCGACGTTCTCTGAGTGCTGCATGGTTTCCGCGAAGAGACGCATGCAGGGTTGCGAAGAGTCGATGACGCGTGCGACTTTGGTCATGGCTCCATGATCATAGGTTGCGGCCGGCTTTCGCAGGGTACCCCGTAGCATCGTGAGGTACGGCACCGCGCGTTCACCCCACTTGTAGAAGGCGTCTTTCTCGAACTCTTCGAAGGCGGTGCCTTTGAGCCGCGTGAACTGGGTGGCGAGCTTCTGAAAACACTCGGTGAAGTTCACGCGGTGTTGGTACTGCTGTTCTTTGAGTAGCTCAGCCGTTTTCCGGAGCTTCATGACGACGACGGTGCCACTGATCTTGGGGCTGCCGAGTTGACGGTAGTTGTCTTCGGGGCCTGCGGGGTTGAGCGGTTCCTGCTCCGGGCGTGTGTTGGGTAGTTCTTGTTCGAGATCGCCCACGGGTGTGCCCGGGTCGCCACCCTCCATCGAGGCCGTTCCGCCTTGTTCCTCCATCAGGTCCTTCGCGGCCTGGATGAGACGCTGGAGCGCCGAGTTCGGGTCCGCTGTTTCGAACTGCGAAGCGTCCATGCGGTCCGTACCTTCCGCGGCGCTGAACTTGCGCTGGAAGGTCATGTTGTTGACCGCTTCCACTAGGCGCTTGATCTGCTCGGGATTGAGATTCTCACGCTCGGCCACCTTCACGACACCATCGGTGAGCGTGCCAGCGTTTTTGAAGAAGGCATCCACCACTTCAGAGGAGAGCTTCTCGAGGTTTTGTTCGGTGAGCAACGGCATCGTCAGCTCCTAATGAAGGATGTCCTCGGGACGAGGTGCGCCTTCAGTTTGTGCACTGATGGTTCGATCTTCATGAGCAAGTGCGAGCTTCAGTTCAGCCAGCGCATCTTGATCTTCCATCGGATTGAGGCGCTGGAGTGCGGTGGCTGCCTGAAGTGCAGCACGGCTATGTTCAAGTCCTGCTTTGGACACTTCTGACGTGATGGGTGCGTGTTTGGTTGAGAGTGATTTGTAGAGGTGCTCGACCATGAGCAGCTCCATGACCTCTGTGGGCGCGTGGCGAATGCGTTTCTTGATGCCGGCACTCCACAACCATTGAAGCGCTTCGGGACCTGTTGTGATGGCTGTCTGGAGGAACAGCGCATTGTTCGGGTCCATGTAGCGGCGTACGTCATTGACGTAGCAATACGCATCGAGATGGTTCTCGAGTACGCTCGTGTCGAAGAGATACTCGTGGTAGGCCTGAAGCACCTCGATGGGGATACCCAAGGCCTGATTGATGGCGGTGTAGCGTGCTCCGGCAAGCAAGAACGCGTCGATGGGTACACGCGAAGATTCACGTTCAAAGAGTGCCCACGCACGCGACAAGGGAACAGAACAGCCCGGGTCTTGACGCACGGCTGCCACGATCGCGGCCACTTTCTCGTCCGAAGGGGTTTTTCCTTCTTCGAGAACAGCGATAGCTTCGTAGGCGCGATAGTGGGGTTCGCGATTCATGCTGGGGGTGCTTCCTCTGCCACGATGGCGTTCTTGTTCATCTGAAGCACGAGGTTGCCAAGGCCCTCGAACACGGCGCGTGTGTTGTCTTCGAGATCGGAGAAGGCCTCATCACCGAGACGTTGTTTCAGCTCAGCTTCTTGCATCCACATCGAGAGCATGATGCGTGCGATGTTGTCGAGGGACCGCTCCATGGTCGGGACGTAGTCCACCACCATGTCACGGAAGCTCGGCGATTGAGCCATGCTCGAGATCGCGGCGGCATCGAAGGTGCCCGTGTCATCGAGCGTGGCTGCTTGCTCGAGGAACTGCGGGTTCACTTGCTGCTGGATCTCCATCGCCGAGGGAGCCTCCGTATTCATGGTGGCACCCATTCCCATTCCAGGGCCAGCCATTTCGGGGGCTGGTTGCTGACCCATCACGCCTTGCGGCTGCCCGCCCTGAGGAGGCATGGCGCCACCGGGCGGCGGTGCTCCACCGGGAGGCATCGCTCCTTGTGGAGGCGGTGCACCCTCTCCTTGCGGAGGAGGACCACCTTGCGGCCCACTCATCATGGGAGGTGCCCCCTGTTGTACTGCGGCTGCGCCTCCTGTTGCGATCTCCTGAGCACGCTGTTGGACCATCATCAGCGTTTGCGACTTGTCCTGAAGCGCCATCTGCTGTGCTTGCAGGTCAGAGGTCTGTTGCTGGATCTGGGTTTGAGCTTCGCCCATCGCGATGTCGAGGGGCGAAGGCGCAGGCGGAGGTGGAGGTGGAGCAGGAGGTGCGCCACCTGCCATCGAAGGATCACCACCTGGCGGGGGTGCAGCGCCTGGAGGCGGCATGGCATCACCCATCATGGGAACCTGCGCCATCTTGGTCCACATTGGATCCGTCAAGACGTACGCAACGGCCCGGCTGTTGGGGTGCGCCGCAGCACGCTTGACGAGAATCTCCGCTTCGCTGAAGGGGATGTTGTGCTTCAGCGCGGCTGCTTTCATTGCTCTGGCCAGGCCTACCACGGGCGGATCACCATCGATGGAGAACATGCCGGCGCCAGCGTTCTTCACGGTTGCGGAGTTCGCACCCATGGAATCGAACTTGTCTTTGAACCAGCTCGTGACTTGCGTCGGGCTCCGCATGTAGCTCGTGGAAGGCTGCGGTTCATCTTGCAACTTGATGAACGTTGCGTTGGGCGGCAGATAGACGACGTTCGAACCTTTGGGACGATGCAGCCCCATCTTGGCTGCGTTCTTGTCTGTCACGAGGACAGTCTCATCGAAGTCATCGAGTGTGACACGTCGAACGCTGTCCTTGTTGGTCACGCTCTTGATGCGTACGGGCTCGGTGCCGATGTACGTCTGTCCTGTCTTGACGACGAACATACCGCGCGAACCCACGGTGGGTTGAGTGCCTTTCGCATCGGACGCGAGCACCTTGAAGAGGGCTTCGGGACCGTCTCCGTAGCGTTGAAGAGGCTCGGCAATGAGTTCGTGAGTGCGAACCCATTTGCCACCCGAAGTGATTGCGATGAAGTCCTTGTTGTGTTGTCCGAAGTGCAACGTGTCGTGTCGCTTGCCGTGACGGCCTTCGGGTTTGCGGTCCATGGTGCCGTTGGTGATGTACCGCGGATTGTGCAGAATGAATGCCTCCTGCACTTCGCCGTCCGTGGTGAAGATCTTGTAGAAGCCAGAGTCCGAGGGAGTCTTCAGGCGTTCCTGGCCTTGAATCTGTACAGCACGATTCAGACCCTTGCGGTTGTCCTTGGCGACATAGCCATCGAGGAGCATGCCCTGGAACGCTTCGGGAGCTTTGTCTCCGAAGGTCTGCTTGAACTCCGATGCCGGTGTGGCGCTGTCTGCGACGAACAAGCCGCCGCCGTGTGCATCGGGTCCTGCCGCGGTCTTTGTGCGTGCCAGTGCTTGAGCGAGAGGCTCGAGCCCGTAGAGCATGGCTACTTTCGCAGCGAGCTTCGGTCGACGCTTGAGAATGGTGTGAAACGCTTCCTTGACCGTGTCCGGTGCGTTGGTGAGGAACGGGAGGAGCAGCTTGCGGTCATCGCTCGCGACCTTCTCGAGTCCGAGCTTGGCCAGCATGTGATAGAGGTCATTGTTCATGACCTCGTCGGTGAGGGGTTCACGTGCTGCGGCGTAGGCATACCGCCCGGTGGTCGGTGGCACCATGACGTGGCGCAGATCCACGTTCCGTCGAAGAGAGCGCGGAGCCTTCACCGCGTCGCCCATTTCGTCGAGGGTGAGCTGGTTGACTTCTTCCAACCAGTCATTGTTCAGCGGAAGGAACACGTTCAGCCCCTTGTGGTAGAACATATCGAGGGGCTTGATCTGGTTGTCGGCCATGATGACCGGGATGTAGAACACGTCGTTGTTGTACTGCACGACGAAGCATCCCGCGCCGGCACCGTGTTCCAGATCGGTGTCAAGGATCTTGAACGTCACGATGTTCTGGATCAGGTCAGGGAACTTGCTGACCAGAACGTTGTACGCCATTTGGCTGAAACCCTCTTCGAACAGATGGGTTTCTTCGTCACCGGACGGCATACCTTGCGCGAAGGACTGCGTACGGGGAGACATGGGCTGTGCGTGTTTTTGCATCATGACTTTCCCATCTGATAGGTGACGACCGGCGACAGATTTGCAGCCAGATGCTTCATGAACGCCGGGCCGAGGATTCGAAGAGCTTCTGTTCGATCAGGACTGTGTTGCAGTGCCCGTATGCTGGCTTGACCCTCTTCCAACAGAACGGGCGCAGCTGACGCGGCAGAGATTGCTGCGAGGGTGCTCAAGATGTCATTGCGTTGTTGCGGATTGCGCAAGAACACACGCAACGCCAGCACTGTAGGCAGTGCCATGACGTTGTTGACTCGAGAGACACCTTGCGCCGCTCTCAACACGTTTCGATACAACCCCTCTTGCTGAACGCTGTACGCATGTTCGAGTTCGTGGGCCAATCCGATAGGTTCTACCAACCCTAACAGGATTTCACCCCTGTCGAAATTGTAGAATGCATTCGGCAAATTGGGTAGGATCTTCACCGGTACTTGTCCGACGTTGGGATATCGGCTGATGGCATCTTGTACGACGAGCTGGATGCCGTGACTGCGCTGAGGGTCTCCGTAGAATCCACGGGGACCTCCGGTAGACTCAACGAGATGTTGAATCCCCTCAGGCGTCGCCAGGTCTTTGACCGTCAACGTCATTGTGTGAGTTTTCCCGAGGGTGTGACGACCTTCGGTGAAGGCTCTGTCGTTGTGGCGTTCTGTTTACCGAGTAAAGAGAGAACAGACCGGCCCGTGCTCGGTGCGAGTGTTGTGTTGGCCTGGTCCCGTTGGAGTTCAGGAGAGATGTCCGCAGGCTCTGCGGCTTGCGGCAAGAGCTGCTCCTGGATGAGCTGTTCTGCGATCTTGAAAGCGAGTCGTGGAATCATGCGCCCGTCCTTGCCGGAAAACACCCGGCGCGGGCGCAGGCGTGCGCAACCAGTACCGGGTAGGTACGATCCTACGCGTGTGCGCTCGCGCCCTGGGCGATGCGTCGGATGCGGGCCAGCAGGTCGTGGCCTTCCTTCTTCTCGCCCTCGCCTTCCTTTCCCTCTTCCTTCTTCTCCTCTTTCTTCTCTTCCGTGGGCGGCTCGCCTTCCTTCTTCTCTTCTTTCTTCTCGGCGACTACCGCTGCGAGAGCGGGAGGAAGCTCACCGGCCATCTTCTGGTTCTCGTGCGTGCGGTCCTTGCGACCGGGGTTGCCCTGGTAGCGGCTGCGCCGGGCTTGGCTGCATTCCGCGTGCTTCTGGGCGACTTCGATGGCCTGTGCGTCCGTGGCACCCGCGTCCTTGTGCAGCATCGCGATGTACTCGGTACGTTCCGCGTCGTTGAGACCCATCAGGCGGCGGATGTGCGAGATCTTCTCGTCTTCCCCGAGGTTGCCGGGAAGGTGCTGAGCCACCTCTTCCGCGGTCTTCTTGAAGAGGGAGAGGTAGGGGTCTTCGGCACCGGTCTTGGAAGCCTGAATGACCGAGTTGGTGCCGGTCGGGGTCTCGCTGGGAGCCTGGGGGTGCTTCTGTTCGGTGCCGACGACGGCAGCCGGGGGTACGTCACCCCAACCCTTGCCACGCGCACCTTCGGCGTAGCCTTCGGGACGACGGTCACCCTCGAGCTTGCCTTCGCCCGTGAGCGCGGCGGCTTGCCCGAGCGTGTTGCCCTTGTCCCCACCTTCGATGGTGGAGCCCATGGCGATCTTCTGGATGATGGAACGAAGGGCGCTGGTCTTGGACTGGTCCATGACGCTGTTCGTTCCCGGAGGGGTGGTGCCGGGCTGCTGCGGGTGGGGCTCTTCGCGACCCACCTGGGTGCTCGCATCGCGACCCAGGTTGGTGTCGGTCTGCCCGACGCCTGCGACGCCCATGTTGGCGTAGCCTTCGGGACGCCGATCGTTCTCGAGCTTGCCTTCGCCCGTGAGCACGCCGGCCTGGCTGAGGTCGTTGCCCTTGTCCCCGCCTTCGATGGTGGAGCCCATCGCGGCCTTGGTCTCGGACGCGGCCTTGATCATGACAGCCTCGGCCTGCTTGTAGGCGCGGGTGTCGAAGTCTTCGGCTGCGGAAGTCTTCAGTGCTTCCTCCGCTGGGGCGGGTTGTTCACCCATGCCGGTTTCGGAGACGAGCGTGTTGGCGGCATCCACCAGTGTGGCGGCGACGTCAGCGGCGGTCTCGGCCGGGACGGGCTGAGCAGCCGGCTCTTGAGGCAGCGCCTGATCGGCGACAGCATCAGCGACGGCGTCGGCTGCTTCCTTGGTCGGGTAGCGTACGTAGCCGAGGCGAACCAGCTCGTCGTTGATGCCTCGCGCGTAGGCTCTCTTGAACAGTGACATCGTTTTCCTCCACCGCAGGTGGGTTGGTTCTGTGAAAGACAACCCTATATTAGGTCAATCACGCGGGAATTCCAAGTCGTTCTCACGACCTGTTTGTGTGTTTATCGATTCGGGTGCCACGGGTGTCTCCGGAGTCAGTTCACGTCCGATACGTTTACCCAGTGCACCCGTGAGACCGGGCAATGAGTACTGAGGTGTGACAAGCGCAGCAGCTGTACCAAGAATTCCCAGTGGTGGCAACCAACCAAGACCTTCTCCGAGGGCTTGACCAACGGCTTCACCGCGCGTTTCGCCAGGAAGGGGTGTACGCGTCAGACCTCGATAGGCTCCGTACGCTGGGAAACCTAGCAGGAAGGTTTTGGCGGCAAGGTCTCCTGTGAGACGACCAAGTCCTTTGGTGCGTCCCCAGAGCGTTGGTTCATGAAGCATCGCGTGTGCGTGTGCTGCTGTGGGTTCGAAAGAAGCAACGTTCTTCACGAGACTGACCGGATGAAGAAGTTCTTCGGGGTGTCCAAGGAGGACGCGAAGTGCACGATGCTTTGTGGATGCTTGGCTCACAGGCCGTACACCCCAGCCTTGTTCAAGTCGACGAAGAATCCAATCGAGCGCCTTCGCTTCTTTGATGAGTCCTACGTGTTGAAGCGCGAAGGCGCAGCCCTGATCGTAGTATGACGGTGCGCTTTGCATCAGTAGCGTCCCTTCGCTCCACGACCAAATTCTTCACCGTAGACGAACGCAGGTACAGGATGTGTTCCATGAATGTCGGACATCTCGCCAAACGCGGCACCTTCGAGGATGACGTTCTTCAAGTTGCGATGTGCGAGCTTCGCGAGAAAGTCTGGATGCAGTAGAGGAGTTCTCGTGATGGGCTTCATCACAGCTTCATGCAGCGGGATTCGGGGTGCCACAGGTACAACGGTGATGCCTGCACGAATGAATTCTTGTGCGATGGCTGGTGTGACACGCGTGCCAACCGTGTAGTGAAGAACACTGTTGCCAAGCGTGCTACCGATTGCTTCAGCGACGGGAATTGCTTTCGCCTGGTCTGCCACGCTGGCGCGAAAGCGATTGTAGTCAATGACGTCACCGCGCATGACGCCGAGATCGGAGCTGTCGCGATCCAGCATGCGCACGTAGTTCAAGTCGGTCTTGGCCAGGATTTCGAGATGCCGTTTGTCGAGGTCAACTCCGCTGTTCTTGTAAAGGTCATGAAGTGCATCAACCAGATACTTGCGTCCTGCGCCGAGACCTTTATGTGCGACGACTTCATCCGGTTTCGGGATTCCTTCGGAGAGTGTGTCACCCGCATCAACGCGGTTACCTTTATGAACAGTGACGTTGAGGTTGGGCGTCACGTAGTGTTCGTCTTTGTCGACGTACACGTAGTGGCCGCCTTGTGGTGCGCGTTTCACGGCTGTGACGACACCTGCGTGAGATGCGAGTGTGGCCTTGTTGAAGAAGCTCTGCGGAATATCTGTGAGCTGTTTGAAGCCAGCAACACCACTGAGCACCGCTTTTTGTGCTGATGCTGTCCTTGTCGCGTGTTTTGCGTTGAGCGCTGTTTGGGTGAGCATTTCGCCCATCGCATGTGCGGCGATCATGCCCACGTTGTGCCCCAACGTAGGGAGCTTCCCTCGCGTGTTCAACCCGTAGCATTTCTGGCACACACCGTCGGGTGCTTCGCACGTCATGGGAGAACGCACACGCAGTTGCTTCACGTTCTGGTCTTGCCAATTGCGAATGTTCTGAGGCGTGATGAGTTCACCGGTGTCGGCTCGATAGCGATCAATCGCGTTGCTGTCGGTCGTGTCCATCACGATGCCGTTCTTCGTACCGCAGTCCGGCATTGTGATGATCTGGTCGGTCATGTTGTTGACGAGGATTTTATTTACCTCGCCAGGCTCGGATACAGATGTGAATGACTCAACCGCATTTCGCCGTGCTTCTTGCAATGCGATCCAGTTGTCTGCGGGTTTGAGCCCCTCTGCGTAGCTCTTGCTGATGAGCCACGGAATGGTGTTTTGTTGGTCATCCACCGCGGCGACAGGCGATGTGACCGTACGCATGAGCTGGTTGATTTTGCCTCGCGCACCGCTGGTCGCCATCGCGGTCATCTGACCGGGATGCGTCTTGGTCGACTCTACGAGCTTCTGTTGCGTGTCGTGAATGAGTTTGATGCGCTTCGCAGAATCCTTGGTCTTGCGTATCGCTGTGAGTGCTGGCTCCAGGATGCGGTCGCGAACAGCGTAGTCAGGTTCGATGTCATCAAGACCAACAGTGATGCCGGTATCTGTAGAAACGGCGTCACCAACACGCTTCAACTTGCCGATGGTCTCAACATAGAGCTTGGGATCCTTGCGGGCAAGGTCCACCATCAGCGTGTTGAGCTGTTTCTTACTGACCGAACCGTTGATCTGATGCGACGACGGAAGTACGTCGTTCAGCAGCAGTTGCCCGACCGTTGTGGCCACGGTTACCCCCGTGGGCTGAACGGCACCATGATGCCGGGGCCGACAGGTTGTCCTTCATCGAGCCCTGCCATACTGATGGGTGCGCCCCACGAGACATGCTTTCCCTTGCTGAAGAAGTGACCATTCTCGGGATAGATCTTCACTTCTTCATCCATCTGCTGTTGCAACATGTCGGCAAGACGCTCTGCCGGAATGTTCTTCGACTTGGAGGGAAAGGGTGTACCTAGCTCGTCTGCGCGCGAAGCGCACTTGAGGCCTAGTTCTTCGAGTGCGCGCAGCACTCCCTCTTTGTAGAAAGGCGTCACTTGCCGTTCGTCTTTGCGGTGATGGCAGCCGCGCGCTCACCCGTGCTTCCGATGACACCGTCGCTACCTGCGCGGTTGAGATGCAGCACGCCCTCGATGAGCTGCGTGAGCTTCTCGTCGGTGTACTCCTTGCCGTAGCCCATGCTGTCGGCGACCTTCCAGAGCGCATCCTTGACCTTGGTGATCGTCTCTGCGCCGGGCGTTTTCACACCGTCGCCATGGAGCACACGCTTCTCGAGTTGTTCTTCACCCCACGCGACGAGCTGCTTGGCTTTTTCTGCCAGGAGGTCTTCGACCTGTACGGGGATGTCGATCTTGAACTTGGCTTCGAGAAGCTGCACGAGCTTGCGCAGCCCTGCTGCGATGAACGCGGCTACTACCAGGCCAAGGGCGCTCGCGACGGGAAGCAACAGCGCTTGCCACCACTTCTGCGTCACAGGCGCGGGTGTGGGGTCTGCCGCGAGAGCGACGAGCGGCCAGAAGCACACGGTCATGATGGTGCAGAACGCAGCGATGGCTGCGAGGCGAAGCTGAAGGATGTGTTGGGTGAGCCGTGTCATTATCATTCTCCTGTTCATGCGCGTGTTCGTTCGGGAGCGATGGCGCGACCTGCGTGGTAGCCACCGATGCCACCCCCTATGCCACCTGCAAGACTTAACAAGCTACCGGGAGCTACACCCGTGAAACGTCGAATTGCACGTGCGCCAAGATTCGCACCTGCACCTGTGCCTGCCCCCATCAAAGCACCACGTAGACGATTTTCCGGACCTGCGGCAAGTGCACCGATGCCTGCACCTATTGCACTTGGAAGTAATATCCCGGCTGTTTTGGAGAACTGTTGAAGTGCACAGCGCACGCCGAGCCCATATGCCGCAGTCTTGCCCGCCTTGAGTTCATCTTCCATCTTCGCGAGAGGATCGTAGTAGTTGTCGAACTCCACGAGATGACCTTTCGTGATGGCCTTGCGGACAGGAAGACTGTCCGAGTGTTCTTTCTCTACTTCGATGCCCTTCGCAAGCTGATCGGGGCGGAAAGCGCTATCGGGACGATCGTGTGCTTTGAGCTGCGCGGCGATGTCTTCACCGGAGAGTTCGGCGCTGGTCTTCAGTTTTTCACCGAGCAGTTGATAGACTTGCTCCTCGAGCGTGTGAGGATCTGTACCGTATGCTTCGGCGAGTTCATGGACGTTGGCGTCTTCCGGTGTGGGATTCGCACGGAAAAAGGTGGTGAGCGCGGCTTCGGGAACTTTTTTGCCCTCGGTGATGGTAGGTTCTTGTTCGTCTGTGGAAGCGAGCTTGCGTGTCGCCACAGCCTTCAACTTGGCCAGCGACGGAGCCCCGATAGGCGTGGCGAGGGCTCCTGGTGCAGGCATGGTCACTTCGAGCGGCTTGGGTTGCGGAGGCAGCTTGATTTCGAGAGGCGCGAACGTTGCCTTGGCGGCGTCGACCGCTTTTTTCACGTGCTCGGGCAGGTCCTTCCCTTTCGGGGTGTGCGCAGCCCACCGCTTGGCGATGCCTGGGTGTTTCGCGAACATGAACCGGCGTTGTGCGTCTGATTTGAAGGGCATACGCGAACCTCTTCGGGGAGAATTATAGGTGGGTTCGCGGCGTTACTCAACCTTCTTGATGGGAATGCCGAGACGCACACGCGCCTTTCCGTGCTGGTCTACATCGTGCCAGCGTGCTCGGAACTCCGCGCCGGTCATCTTACGGATGGGTTTCCTCGATGAGGGGTCGCTGAGATGTACGTAGCGGTCGACCTTGCTCACGACGGAGTAGTGTCCGTTGCGGTTTGATCGTGCCGGACCATCCTGGTACGCGGTGATGACGGGAGTACCGGCACGCGTCAGTTCGCGAAGCTTGGTAAGCGTCATGCCCTCACGAACTTTCGCACCCACGACCTTCGCGATGGCTTCGGGGTCAGTACCTCTGCGTGTGGTCTGCGTGACCTTGGCGAGCACTGCTTCAGGTGCATCCAGACCGTGGTGACGAAGCGCGATGCGCAGCGATGCGGGACCGCAATTGCCGCGTCGTTCACGGTACGCGTGAGCGGCGGGGTTGAGCATTGCGGTCTTCAAGTGCTGCTTCAATAGTTCGATGTCCGGTTGGTCTTTAGGTCGATTCATGCGCTGTTTCCAGTGCAACGCATGTTCGGGCGACCAATGCGGAGTCCCATAGTGTGTTGCTGTGGGCACTTCAGCTGCACCAAAATCTTCGTCTTGTACCATCCAAGGACCCGTGAAGAGTTCAATCTCTCCTTGGGGCGTCTGGAAACGTACTCGAGGATTGCCCGGACGAATTTCGTCAACCGTAGCACCAGGAAGTCTGGTCAGCGCTTTGAAGGCCTTCGGGTCAGGGACATGCACATCGAGGTCATGTGTACGCTTGAGTCCAAGTGCTCCAAGGATGCCACTGCCGCCAATTCTAACTTGCGTGGGGTCAACTTTTGCTTGTGCAAGTAGCGTATGCAGGTGTCCCACGTAGTTTTTATGCGCAGCGCGCAGAAGAACACGTTGTCTTTGCAACATGCCTTCGTAAGGATCACCCGGGACTTCAAGAAGTGTTGCCCACGCTTTTTCAGTACCGAGACCTTCTTGTTTGAGAGCGCGAGCCTTCTCCGCTAGTTCGGGAAATTGTTTGGCCAGGGCACGTTCGACGTTACGATGTTGTACGCCGCGTCGTGCCAGTGTGGGGTCTGCGGTGGCGTAGATGTTCACGGGACGTCCATATCCGGGCAAGCCATAGACAGAACGTCGTTCATCGTGCGTTTCGGTTGTACCCGCAGGAAACTTCGCAAGTAACTCTTG
>Ga0079037_100000379_pt1 | contig 19607 bp, 17 predicted proteins | sample Mud3Dept4metaG_FD_71479 | JGI IMG/M metagenome (GOLD analysis project Ga0079037, IMG submission 71479) | Freshwater wetland microbial communities from Ohio, USA, analyzing the effect of biotic and abiotic controls - Mud 3 Core 4 Depth 4 metaG | ecosystem: Environmental > Aquatic > Freshwater >... | reverse complement strand
TCGGCGCTCGGGTTGACGAGCTCGAGCAGGGCGCCCTCGCTCATCCTCACCTTGCCGTGCAGCACCACCTCCTCCCCTTCCGCGAAGCGCTGGAGCAGGTAGGGCTGGTTGAACCAGGTGACCGCCAGGAATCCGCGCTCGTCGGTGACCCGTGCGCGCACGATGGCGAAGTTCCGCCGCCGGGTCCGGATCAGGCGCAGCTCGTGCAGGCGCCCGCGGACGGTATGGGAGCCGGGCCCCGGCACGTCGGCCGGAGAGAGCACTTCGCGGCGGTCCTCGTAACGGCGCGGGAGCAGGAAGAGCAGGTCGTCCACCGTGGCGAGTCCGGCTTCGGCCAGCTGCTCGGCGCGCCTCGGACCCACGCCGCGCAGGAAGCGGAGCGGAGTGTGACGATCCACCCCCGCGCGCGGAGCGCCGGTGGCGGTCACCTCACTCGGCGGTGAAACGCAGTGAGATCAGCCCGACGCGGATCTCGTCGCCGGGCGTCATCTCCGTCGGCACGCCCGTCTCGAGACGGATGCCGTTGATGAAGGTGCCGTTCATCGTCCCGATCTCCTCGGCGAGGAAGAACTTCCCTCCGCGGCGGTAGATCTTCGCGTGACGCCGGCTGATCGAGCGTTGGGTGTCGGCGGGCGTGAGGTCGATGTCGGGGTGGATGCCGGTAACCGGATCGCGGCGGCCGATCGTGGTCTCGGGACCGGACGAGAAATGGAACTCGATGCCCGACTTCTCGTGGACCAGGCGCTGGACGGCGGGAGCGGCGGCCGCCATCGGCTCCCGGGGGCTGGGCATCTCGACGATCGGCGTCCCGCCCGGCGAGCCGAGCGCCTCGCGCAACATGTGGTCGGTCTCGCGCAGCCGCCCGGAGAGCTTGCGCATCATGCGCACCGCGATCTCGGGGTTGGTGCGCAGCATCTGGTCGAAGGTCGAGCCGTTGATCATGAGCAGCTTCGAGTCGACCAGGGCGCGCGCCGACGCCGCACGCGGCAGGTCCTCGAGGATCGCCATCTCGCCGAAGAAGTCGCCCTTCTCGAGCACCGCCAGTGCCTTCGCCTCGCCGCCCACCTGCTTGGCGATCTCCACCCGGCCCTCGTGCACGATGTACATCTCGGTGCCGAGGTCGCCCTCCTTGAAGACGAACTCGCCGGCCGCGAAGTCGACCGTGAAATTGGGCTGCGCCGGCTGGCGGCTGCTGGTGGTCTTGAAGACGGGCTTGCTCATCGCGAGGGTCCGAAGGCGTCGAGCACGAGCCGCAGGGCGCCGGCGTCGAGCCGGCAGCGTGCCCCGAGCGGCAGGGTCCGGTTGGGCACCCCGTGGCCGGCGGGAAGGCCCCACGCCACTGCGGCCGCGGGGAAGTGATCGGCGACCCTCGAAGGCACCGTCGAAGGCGCGTCGGGCTCCTCGTCGGTTCCCCGCATCGCTCCGATCACGATTCCGCGAACGCTCGCCAGACTACCCGAGAGGCGCAGGTGGGTCAACATCCGATCGATCCTGAAGAGCGGCTCGCCGACGTCTTCGAGCAGCAGCATCGAGCCGCCGAGCCGGGCCGCCCACGGCGTTCCGAGCACCGAGACGAGCAGCGAGAGGCAGCCGCCGAGCAGCACCCCGCTCCGGCGGCCGCGCGGCTCGCGCGCGAATCCCGCGACCGGCACCGAAGTCTGGGGCTCGCCGGCCAGCGCCGCGAGCAGCGACTCGCGCTCCTCGGCGTCGAGGCCGCGCGCGAGGTCCGACCCGACCATGGGTCCGTGGAAGGTGACGATGCCCAGGCGCCGGACGACTTCGAGCAGGAACGGCGTGAGGTCGGAGTAGCCCACGTAGGCGCGCGGCCGGCTCGCGAGCAGCGGCCAGTCGAGCGCCGGCAGCAGCCGGAGCAGGCCGTGGCCGCCGCGCGCGAAGAAGATCGCAGCGATTCCGGGGTCGGCGGCGAGCTCGTGGAAGCCCTCGAGGCGCTCGCGGTCCGAGCCCGCGAACAGGCCGTCGCGCAGACCCAGGTTGCGCGCGGCGACCGGCTCGAAGCCGAGCGCGGCGAGTCCGGCGAGGCCGGCTTCGAGGCGCGCCGGGTCGACCGGCCCCGAGAGGGCGGCGACGCCGACGCGGTCGCCCGGCCGGAGCGGAGGCGGGAGGCGCGGTCGCATGGTGTCGGAGGAGGGGTCGGAGGGCCCGGTAAGCCGGATTCTGTGCCGGCCGAAGCCGGTTGCGGTCATTCCTCTCGAGCCGGCGTTGCCGCCGGCCTCCAGCAACCTACCCGGGAGCGCGCCGCCGGACTTCCCGGCGGAGCGGGACGGGCCGCCCGCGTCACGCTCCCCTATTTGGTCTTGCTCCGCATGGGGTTTGCCGTGCCCCGGGTCGTCGCCGCCCGGGCGGTGCGCTCTTACCGCACCGTTTCACCCTTACCGGAACCCGCGAGGGTCCCGGCGGTCTGCTCTCTGTTGCACTTTCCGTCGCGTCGCCGCGCCTCGCCGTTGGCGAGCATGCCGCCCGTTGGAGTCCGGACTTTCCTCTCCCCGGCACGATGCCGGGGAGCGACCGCTTCGGGCCCTCCGACCGGGCGCGATCGTAGCAGGCTATTCGCGGCGGAAGAAACGCGACAGGAGCCCGCCCTTGGAGGACCGCTTCGCCTCGCGCGCGCCGGTCATCTCCGACATGCGGGCGTTGGCCTCGAAGTGGCTCGGGTTGAGGCGCAGAGCCGCGCCGTACTGGGTGCGGGCGCGGTCCATATCGCCGAGCTGCTCGAACAGCTGCCCCGCGGCGAAGCGCACCTCCGCGTTGTTGGGATCGAGCTGGATCGCCTGCCGATAGCTCGCGAGCGCGCGGTCCACCCAGCTCGGATTGCGCGCCTGCAGGCGCGCCAGCGCCGCCCAGTACTCGGACCTGGCGTCGGTCTGCACTGCCTGCTCGAGGAGCAGGATCGCGTTGTGGATGTCGCCCGCGCTCGCGTAGGCCTGGGCACGTTCGTAGCGCGACCGGGCGATCTCGCGCCGCTCGGCCTCCCGGCGCTCGCCGGTCGGACCGCCGGTGGGAAGGTCGATCAGCTGGCGCTCGTTGTAGAGGCGCCGGCGCTCCGGGTCCATGAGCGTCCCGTAGGCGCGGGTCGCCGCTTCGAACAGGACGCCCAGCGCCCGCTCGCCGGCGGGCAGGCCGAGCCGCGAAGCGTTCGAGGGATGGGCCAGGCGGGCGACGTCCTCGAACGCGGCCTGGATCTCCTCGATGCCTGCCGCCGGGGTCACACCCAGCAGCTCGTAGTGGTCGAGCCCGCCGTGGCGCGCGAGCAGGTCTGCGGCGCGTTCGCGATGCTCCTCGACGGTGAGCACGAGCGGGCGCTCCGTGAGCCCGCGCTCGATGCGCTCGGCGATGCGGGTCAGGAACTCGCGGTCCGCGGCGGGCGCCGGGACCGGCTCCGCCCCATCCGCCCGCCGCACGGCGCCGAGCGCGAGCAGGCGGGCCAGATGGTTGGCGAGCACCGGTCGCGGCACCGGGCTCCCCTCCAGGACCTCGCCGACGCTCATCGGAAGCCGTAGTCGCTCGAGCAGCAGCGCCTCCTCCGGCGGCGGTCCGATCCCGGTCGGATCCGGCACGATCGGGGCGGCGATCAGCCGCGCGCCCGGATTGCCCAGCCGGCGCTCGACCTCGGCTTCGTCGAGCCCGGCCGCGGCCAGGACGCCCAGCACGCGCAGCGTGGGCAGCGGCCCCACCAGGTCCGGGGGCAGGGCCCCCAGGCCGGGGCGGAACTCCGAGCGGTCGAAGTTCCAGTCGGCGAGCAGCTCGCCGATGCGCTGCAGCATCTCGAACAGCGGGTCGGCGGGATCCGGCGTCGCGCCGCGCCGCTCGCGCAGGTCGGCCAGCCGTTCGGCGACGCGCTGCGCGAGCGGGTGCGACCCGGGCAGGTGGAGCTCGCCCTCGACCACGTAGAGCCGGCGTTTCTGGCCGGCGATCTCGATCTCCAGCGCGCCCGTGGCGCGCCGCTCGCGCAGGCCGAGGAGATGCGCGAGCAGCGTGGTCGGAGCCGGGGGAGAGGGCGGGGGGCTCAAGTCGGAGATCCGCGAGGACTCGCGGGGGGAATCCTACCCCACCTCCTCGGGCCCGGACTCCCCCGCGCCGGGGGACTCGGGCGGGAGCGCGGCGCGCAGGCGCGCGGCGAGCGCCGGACCCACCGTGGCGGCGAGCTCCTCGTCGGAGGCGGCGCGGATCGCGGCCACGGTCCCGAAGCGGCGCAGCAGCTCGCGTCGCCGCACCGGGCCGACGCCGGCGACGTCGTCGAGCACGCCGCGCAGGCTGCGCTTGGAGCGGCGGGCGCGGTGACGCGCGAGCGCGAATCGATGGGTCTCGTCGCGGATCCTCTGCAGGAGCTGCAACCCGGCATCGTGGCGCGAAGGACGCACGGGAAGCGGTGCGCCGGGCAGGTAGAGCACCTCCTCCCGCTTGGCGAGCCCCACCACCGGGAGCTCCTCGAGGCCGAGACGCGCGAGCGCCGAGAGTGCGGCGTTGAGCTGGCCGCGGCCGCCGTCCACCAGCACGAGGTCCGGCGTCCGGCCACTCTCCTCGAGCAGCCGGCGGTAACGGCGCTCGACCGCCTCGCCGAGCGAGCGGAAGTCGTCGGAGCCCACCACGCCGCGGATGTTGAAGCTCCGGTACTCGCTCCTGCGCAGCCGTCCCTCGCGCCAGACGATCAACGATGCGACGCTGTCGGCGCCCTGCGTGTTGGAGACGTCGAAGCCCTCGATCCAGCGCGGCGGCTCGGGCAGCTCGAGCAGGCGCTCGAGCGAGAGCAGCGCGGCGTCCTCCTCGCCGGTGACACGGAACCGCCGCCGGAAGGCGAACTCGGCGTCGCGCGCCGCCACCCGCAGGCGCTCGGCCTTGGTGCCGCGCGCGGGATAGCGCAGGTAGACCCGGGCCCCCTTGCGCTCGGAGAGCCACGCGGCGAGGGCTTCGTCGCCCTCCACCGGTACCGGCAGGTGGATCTCCCTGGGCAGGAAGGTCGTGCGCTCGTAGAGCTGCGGCAGCAGCTCGGCGAGGAGGGTCTCGGCGCCCGGCGCGTGCTGGCCCTCCCAGAACAGCTCGCGCCGGTCCAGCACCTGGCCGCCGCGCATCACGAGCACCGAGACCGCGGCCTGACGGCCGTGGATCGCGACGCCGAACAGGTCGGCGTCCTCGGCGTCGGTCGAGGCCAGCGAAGCCCGGTCGCCCTGGCGCTCCACCTCGCTCAGGAGGTCGCGCAGGCGCGCCGCGCGCTCGAAATCGAGCGCGTCCGCGGCGAGCTGCATCTCGCCGCGCAGCCGCTTCGCCAGCGGCTCGATCCGGCCGGCCAGGAAGAGGCGTGCGCCCTCGACCGCCAGCGCGTACTCCGCGCCGCTGGTCAGGCCTTCGACGCACGGGCCGAGGCAGCGCTTCAGGTCGTGGTAGAGGCAGGGTCGCGGCAGGCGGCCGTCGATGTCGAGGTCGCAGACGCGCACGCCGAACAGCTTCTGCGTGAGCTTGATCGCGCGGCGGGCGAGCCCGCCGGGCAGGTACGGCCCGAAATACTCGCCGCCGTCGTCGCGGATGCGGCGGGTGAAGACCAGCCGCGGCCAGGGCTCGCGCGTCAGCTTGAGGTACGGGTAGGTCTTGTCGTCGCGCAGCAGGACGTTGTAGCGCGGCTTGCGCTGCTTGATGAAGTTGTTCTCGAGCAGCAGCGCCTCGCGCTCGGAGCCCGCGACGACGTACTCGAGATCGGCCGCCTCGGCGAGCATCGCGGCCAGGCGCGGCTCGAGCTCGCGCGCGAGGTAGCTCGCCGCGCGCCGGCGCAGCGACTTCGCCTTGCCCACGTAGAGGGTGCCGCCCGCGGCGTCGACGAACAGGTAGATCCCGGGCAGCTCGGGCAGCCCCTCGATGCGCGCCCGCAGGCGCTCGCCCCCGCCCTCCTCCGGCCCGCTCACGGCGGCATCGTAGCCCCGAACCGTGCTCAGGCGCCGAACACCTGCTGCTCGCGCAGCTCCCGGATCCGGTCGCGCAGCTCGGCCGCCTCCTCGAACTCCAGGCGTTTGGCCGCCTCGCGCATCGCGCGCTCGAGCCGGGTGATGCGCTCGGCGAGCGGCAGCTCGCTGCGCTCGGCGACCTCGAGCAGCTGGGGCCGGATCTCCTTCGGATAGTCGAGCGCGGAGAGCGCGACCAGCGGGTTGTGGATGTCCTTGAGGATCGTGCTGGGCTCGATGCCGTACTCCCGGTTGTAGGCCTCCTGGCGGGCCCGGCGCCGTCGGGTTTCGTCGATCGTGTGCCGGATCGAGTCCGTCTCCCGGTCGGCATAGAAGACGACGCGTCCGTTGAGGTTCCGCGCTGCGCGCCCCGAGGTCTGGATCAACGAAGTCTCGCTGCGCAGAAAGCCCTCCTTGTCGGCGTCGAGGATCGCCACCAGGGAGACTTCGGGGAGGTCGAGTCCCTCGCGCAGGAGGTTGATGCCGACCAGGACGTCGAACTCCCCGCGCCGGAGCGCGGTCACGATCTCGATGCGCTCGAGCGTCTCCACGTCGCTGTGCAGGTAGCGGACCCGTACTCCGCATTCGCCCAGGTACTGCGTCAGCTCCTCGGCCATGCGCTTGGTGAGGGTCGTCACCAGCACGCGTTCCTTGCGCGCCACCACCTTTCGGATCTCGGCCAGGAGGTCGTCGACCTGCCCGCGCGCCGGCCGCACCTCGATCACCGGATCGACCAGCCCGGTCGGACGGATGAGCTGCTCGACCACCACGCCGCCGGTGCGCCCGAGCTCGAACGGCCCGGGCGTCGCGGACACGTAGACGCGCTGGCCGACCCGGGCGTCGAACTCGTCGAACGTGAGCGGCCGGTTGTCGAGCGCCGAGGGCAGGCGGAACCCGAACTCCACCAGCGTCTCCTTGCGCGAGCGGTCACCGTGGTACATGCCGCGCACCTGGGGCACGGTCTGGTGGCTCTCGTCGACCACGAGCAGGAAGTCGTCCGGGAAGTAGTCGAGCAGCGTCGGCGGTGGCTCGCCCGGCGCACGTCCCGTGAGGTGCCGCGAGTAGTTCTCGATGCCGTGGCAGTAGCCGACCTCCTGCAGCATCTCGAGGTCGAAGTTCGTGCGCTGCTCGAGCCGTTGCCGCTCGAGCAGCTTGCCCTCGGCCTCGAGCACCTCGAGACGCGCCTTGAGCTCGGTGCGGATCGAGCCGATCGCCTGTACCACGCGCTCCCTGGGGGTCACGTAGTGGGTCTTCGGGAAGAGCGCGACGCGCTCCACCTCCTCGATCACGTCGCCGCGCAGGGGGTCGAAGCGGACCACGCGCTCGATCTCGTCGCCGAAATACTCGACGCGCACGCCGCGGTCCTCGTAGGCGGGCAGGATCTCGAGCACGTCGCCGCGCGCCCGGAAGCTGCCGTGGAAAAGATCGAGCGGGGTGCGCACGTACTGCATCTCGGCCAGGCGCGCCAGGGCCCGGTCCATGCCGGAGCGATCGCCGCGCGCGAACATCAGCAGCATGCCGAAGAAGGCCTCGGGAGAGCCCAGGCCGTAGATGCAGGAGACCGAGGCCACGATGACGACGTCCCGCCGCTCGAACAGGGCCTTGGTCGCGCGCAGGCGGAGCCGGTCGATCTCCTCGTTGATGCTGGTCTCCTTCTCGATGTAGGTGTCCGTCTGCGGCACGTAGGCTTCGGGCTGGTAGTAGTCGTAGTAGGAGACGAAGTACTCGACCGCGTTGTCCGGGAAGAAGGCGCGGAACTCCTGGTAGAGCTGGGCGGCGAGCGTCTTGTTGTGCGAGAGGACCAGGGTCGGGCGGTGGACGGCCTCGACCAGCTTGGCGATGGTGAAGGTCTTGCCCGATCCGGTGACGCCCAGCAGGACCTGCTCGCGCGCTCCGCGCTCGAGCCCCGCGAGCAGCTCCCGGATGGCCTGCGGCTGGTCGCCCTGCGGCTCGAACGGAGAGACGAGCCGGAAGCGGTCGCTCACGGAGAGGGCGCCGCGCCGACCGGCGCCTCCACAGCCGGCGCGGCGGGCCCGGGCTCCCCCTCGGGCCGCAACAGGCCGCCCACCCGCTCGAGCGCCGACAGGAGATCGAGGACGTCGTCGTGGGTGAGCTCGCCCCGGGGCGCCTTCTCGGCCGCGTTGGTGAGCTGGAGCTGCAACGCCTTGAGCGCCGGCATCTCGACCTCGCCGCGCTTGATCTTCTCCACCGCGGCGTCGAAGCCCCGTTGCAGCCGCGCGCGCTCCTCCACCGTCACCTCCGGTGGCAGCGCCGCGGTGACCTGCGTGCGCAGCTCGCCCATGGTCCAGGCGAGCAGGTCCTTGGCCTTGACCACGAAGACGATCGCCACCACGCCGAGCAGGGCGAGCAGCACGCCGCATCCGATCCAGAGTGGCCGTGCACCGCGGCCCGGAGCGCTCCTGGGCGCGGGCGCGAACGGGCGCGGGACGGGAGTCTGCGGACCGGAGGGCTCCATGGTTCGAAGTCTATAATCCAGGCGTGGCCCGCGCCGTGATTCGCTCCGTCCCTCCCGTCGCGCCGCCGCCGCCGCTGGGCCCCGTGCCCCGCCCCCGCTTCCGCTGGCGCCGCTGGCTCGTTCCGCTCGTGCTCGCGGCCGCAACCGGTGCCGCGCTCGGGGTCGGGGTCGCTGCCGCGGTGCGCGTACCGAACGTCGACGAGATCGCGCGCTTCAGCCCCAAGCTGGTGACCCGGCTCGTCGACCGGGACGGGCGCGCCTTCGCCACCTACGCGAGTGAGCGGCGCCTGCTCTTGCGCGAGGGCGAAATCCCCGAGCTGCTCCAGAACGCGGTCCTGGCGGCCGAGGACGCGAGCTTCCTGCGCCACGGCGGTATCGACCTGATGGGCGTGGCGCGCTCGATGGCGGTGAACTTCCAGCGCGGACGTCGGGCGCAGGGAGCCTCCACCATCACGATGCAGCTCGCGCGCGAGCTCATGGGCCGGCGCGAGAAGACCTGGGACCGCAAGATCACCGAGGTCCTGCTCGCGGTCGAGCTCGAGAAGCGCCTGTCCAAGCAGCAGATCCTCACCCTCTACTGCAATCTCTCGTTCGTCGGCCACGGCAACTACGGCATGGAGGCGGCGGCGCGCGACTACTTCGGGCACGGCGTCGCCGAGCTGACTCTCACCGAGGCGGCGACGCTGGCGGGGATCGTCCAGCGTCCGAGCGACTACAGCCCGATCCACGCTCCGGAGCGCGTGCTGACGCGACGCAACTACGTCCTGCGCAGGATGCTCGAGGAGGGCTTCATCGACCGCGCCCGGCACGACGCGGCCGTGCTCGAGCCGATGGCGCTGGCGCCGCGCCGCGAGTCGCGCGAGGTCGGGGCCTATTTCGGTGAGGCCGTGCGCCGGCGTCTCGAGGAGTCCTACGGCAGCGAGCGGCTCTACACCGAGGGATTCGAGGTCCGCACCACGCTCGACGAGCGCATGCAGCGGGCGGCCGAGGACGCGCTCTCCGAGGGCCTGCTGCGCCTCGACCACCGCCGCGGCTGGCGCGGCCCGATCCTGCGCGACGAGAGCACGTCGCTCACCGGTCCCGAGATCGAGGAGCGTGCCGGACGCAATCCCCGTCCCGCGAGCTGGATCGCCGGGCTCGTGCTGGCGGTCGACCGCGACGCCGCGGCGGTGCGCACGCCCGCGGGGGACGTGCGCATCGAGCGCGCGGGGACAGCCTGGACCGGTCGGGCCGAAGTCTCCGCGGTGCTGCGCCGGGGAGACCTGGCCTGGTTCCGGCACGACGAGGGCGCACCCGGCGAGCGCCCCGCGCGCTGGCTGCTCGAGCAGGAGCCGCTGCTCGAGGGGGCGGTGGTGGTGCTGGAATCGGCCACCGGGGCGGTGCGCGCCTCGGTCGGCGGCTGGGACTACCGGCGCAGCAAGTTCGATCGCGCGACGCAGGCGACGCGCCAGGTCGGATCGGCCTTCAAGCCCTTCGTCTACGGCGCCGCCCTCGAGGCCGGGTGGACTCCGGCCGATCGGCTGTTCGACGCCCCGGCCGTGTTCATCGGCGCCGACGGCCTTCCCAGCTACAGTCCACGCAACTACTACCGGCGCTACACGGGCATCATCACGCTGCGCCGCGCGCTGGAGCACTCGGTCAACGTCCCGGCGGTCAAGCTGCTCGACCTGGTCGGGGCCGGGCGCGTGGTCGACTTCGCCCGCCGCTGCGGCATCACCTCGCCGCTGCCGCCCTACCCCAGCCTGGCGCTCGGCTCCGCCGACCTGATCCCGATCGAGATCGCCTCGGGCTATGCGGCGATCGCCAACCAGGGCTTGCTGGTGCGTCCTTATCTGATCGAAGAGGTGCGGCGGCCGGACGGCGCCGTGCTCGAGCGCAACCGGGTCGAGGCCACCAAAGCGATGGAGCCGGCGGTGGCATTCGTCCTCACGCGCATGCTGGAGGGAGTCATCGACCGGGGCACCGCGGGCCGCCTGGCCGACTTGCCGCTGGCCATCGCGGGCAAGACCGGTACCACCAACGAATACACCGACGCCTGGTTCGTCGGCTTCACGCCGCGCTATACCCTGCTCACCTGGGTCGGCTTCGACGTCAAGAAGACGATCGGCAGGAAGATGACCGGCGCCGAGGCGGCGCTGCCGATCTGGCGGCGGCTGGCCGAGCAGGGCCTGCGCGATGGCTGGCTGACCGAGGGCGAGACCTTCGCGGTGCCCGCCGGAGTCGAGCTGCGCCCGGTCGAGGCGCGCTCGGGTCTCGCGGCGGGACCGGGAGCCTCGCGGGTCGTCGAGGAGGCCTTCCTCTCGGGCACCGCTCCGACCGAGACCTGGGAGCCGCGCTGGGACGCGATCCTCGCCCTGCCCTGGCCGCAGCAGCTCGCGTTCTACCGGCCGCGACCCGGGGAGAAGATGCCCGGCGACTTCGCGGCCGCCGCGGAGGCGCTCGCCGACCGCGGCGACGACGACGCGGCCGGCGACTGAGCCTCGATCCTCAGCCCCGGCCGGGCTTGGTCCCGATCAGGGCGTAATCCTGGAAGCCCCAGAGCAGCTCGTCGATGCGGTCGCGCAGGGCGTTGACCGAGTGCGCGAGCGGGCGGAGCCCGGCGTCGAGCTCGTCGAGGGCCAGCTCGGGCAGGCGCTGGTCCGCGGGGAACGGACGCAGGTCGATGCGCTCGACGGGCTCGAAGCCGGCGACCTGGAACAGGAGCCGGAGCGTGTCGGGGTGGACCGGCCGGCGGTGGGTGGGATCGAGCCAGAAGTTGCGCGCGGCGACGACCAGCGAGAGCGGGTTCGGAGTCTCGAGGATGAGGACGCCACCGGGCACCAGAGCGCGCCAGGCGAGCCGGACCAGGCGATCGACGGCCTGGGACGGCAAGTGCTCGATGACGTGAAACGACACCACGCCGCCGAGCGACCCCTCCGGCGCGCGGGCGAGCTCGTCGAGCAGGTCTCCGCGCGCAGCCGAGAGGCCCTTGCGCTGGCACTCCTCCACCATCGAAGCCGAGGAGTCCACGCCGCGCGCTGCCACGCCGCGCTCGCTCAGGATCGCGAGCGCCTCGCCCCGGCCGCAGCCGAGGTCGAGGACCTCGCCCCGGCCCTCGAGGTACGGCAGGTAGGGACGCAGGCGCTCCGCGATCTCCTCTTCCGTGCCGCGGAACCGGCGCTCGAGGTCGAGGTAGTCCTGTTCCTCGCGCACGCGCGCGAGCGCGCTGACGCCGCCTCCCTCCGCCGCGGCCACCGCCGACGCCAGGCGCGCCCAGACCGAGCGGCTCTCGCGGCGCACGTGATCGAGCTTCTGGTCGACGCGCGCGAAGAGCGCGTCGTTGTGCGACATGACCTCGGCCAGCCCGTCCCGCCAGACCGCCTCGAGGTGGTTGAGGCGGTGCTCGTGGACGTCGAGCACGACCGCGCGTACGTCTTCGGCGCGCCGCAGGTACTCGAGCAGGATGAGATTGAAGACCCGCTGCCGCTCCCAGAGATCCGACTGGGGCGCGGCGACGAACGGCCGCAGGAGCCGTTTGGCGGCGACGATCAGCCGCCCGAAAACGCCGCGGTGGCTGGAGATCGGGAACGTCCGGTCCCCGGCCCACAGCCACCGCCAGTCGTCCAGGCTCCGGGTCGGCTCGCCCAGGAAGCGTTCGAGAGCCGGCTCCGCCGGCCCGCCCTCGCGCTTCTCTCCGGGCTCGCCGGCCGGCACGGCGCTACTCTTCGGCCTCGACCGTCACCGCCAGCTCGGCGACCACCTCGGAGTGCAGGTCGATACGCACCACGTGGTCACCCAGCGTCTTGATGCCGCCGGCCAGGTCGATCTGCCGCCGATCGATCTCGACGCCTCTTGCGCTCAGCGCATCGACCACCTCGCCCGCGGTCACCGACCCGTAGAGCGCTCCGCTCTCCGTCGCCCGCTTGCGCAGCCTGATCTGGGCGCCGGCGATGCGGCTGGCCACGTCCGCAGCCGACTGCCGCTCGGACTCGTGCCGGGCCTCGATCTTCTTCTTCTGGTGATCGAAGTACTTCAGGTTGCCGGGCGTCGCTTCGAGTGCGAGCCCCTGGGGGAGCAGGAAGTTGCGGGCGTAGCCCGGCTTGACCTCGACGACCTGGCCGCGGCGTCCGCGGTGACGCAGGTCGGACAGCAGGATGACCTTCATGGCGCTCGCCTCCGTGCTCTCAGTCGGTGGTGAAGGGCAGCAGCGCCAGGTGCCGCGCCCGCTTGATGGCCGTCGCCACCATGCGCTGATGGCGCGCGCTGTTTCCGGAGATGCGGCGCGGCAGGATCTTGGCCCGCTCCAGGATGTACTGCTGGAGCAGCTTGACGTCCTTGTAGTCGACGTACTCGATGTGCTCGGCGGTGAAGCGGCAGACCTTGCGGCGCTTGAAGAAGGTCTTCTTCTTGCCGGCCGGCTTGCGACCCTTGCCCGGAGCGAATCTGCGTCCCATGGCCATGTTCACTCCTCCTCGGCGGGCTCGACGACCGGCGCCGGCTCCGGCTCCGAGTGGATGGTGCGTACCGGCTGGCCGGGCTTGACCCGGTTGGCCGCGCGCTTGAGGTCGAGGTCGGTGCGCACGGTCAGGAAGCGGAGCACGCGGTCGTTCTGGCCGAGCCGGAGCTCGACCTCGGGGATGAGCGCCGCGCTCGCGGGCTCCATCTGGAGGAACAGGAAGACGTAGCGACCCTCGCTCAGCTTGCGGATCGGATACGCCAGCTTCTTCTTGCCCCAGCTCTCCTCGCGGACCACCTCGCCTCCTCGGCTGGTGATCAGCTGCTTGTACTCGTCGACGAGGGTCACGAACTCCTCGTCGGAGAGCCTGGGATCGGCGACGATCGCCAGTTCGTACGTTCGCATCGGGCCTCCCTATGGCCGTTGGGTCCCACTCTCGTCGGGTGGAACAGAGAGGTCGCCTCCGGCCCGGTCGGCTCGGAGACACCCGCCGGCGCAAGGCCGGCGCGGGCGCGTATCGTATCGCGGCCGCGTTTCCGGCGCAAACCTCAGCCGTTGAACCGGTTCATCGCCGCCTCGATGCCCTCGGCGAGCCACGCCGAGACCGCCTCCGCGCCGCGCTCGACGAGCTCCTCCGCGCGCTCCCTCTCGGCCGCGGTGAAGGGCGCGAGCACGAAGGGCGCCAGGTCGGCGCCGGGCTCGAACCCCTCCTCGGGCGCGATGCCCAGCCGCAGCCGCGGCACCTCCTCGCTGCGCAGGCTCTCGATCACCGACTCCATGCCGCGGTGGCCGCCCGCGCCGCCGCGCGCGCGCAGGCGCAGCCGGCCGAGCGGAAGCGAGACGTCGTCGTAGACGACGAGGATGTCCCTCGGCTGCGCCGCGACGCGCTCGGCGAGGCAACGCACCGCGTAGCCGCTCCGGTTCATGTAGGTCTGGGCGAGCGCGAGCACCGCGGGCACCGCGTCGCCGACGCGCGCCGCGCATTCCTCCGCGTCGAGGCTCACGCCGAGCCGGCTGGCGCACCGCTCCACCACCCGGAATCCCAGGTTGTGCCGGGTCTCGGCGTAGGCCTCGCCGGGGTTGCCGAGGCCCACCACCAGGCGCGCGGGCCTCAGGGCTCCTTCGCCTCTTCCTTCTTGCCGCGCTGGATGACCTCCGGCTCGGCAGGCTGAGTGGCGGCGACGGCGGCAGGCGCACCCTCGGCGGCGGGGGTCTCGACGACCTCCATGCGCGCGTGCTTGACGGACGCGATCACCACGTCGGGCGAGCCGAGGTAGGTGACGCGTTCGGGCAGGCGCACCGCTCCGGCCTCCAGGTGCTCGCCGACGCGCAGCTCGGTGACGTCGACCGGAACCTCGTGCGGGATCTCCGCGGGGAGGCACTCGACCTCGATCTCGCGCGTCACGAAGTCGAGAATGCCGCCGTCGGTCTTGACTCCGTAGGGGACGCCCTCGAGCTTGAGGTGGACCTTCACGCGCACCTTCTGGTCCATGAGGATGCGCTGGAAGTCGACGTGCACGATGCGATGATCCACGGGGTCGAGCTGGAGCTCGCGGATCATGGCGTGGCGGGTCTGGTCGGTGCCGCCCAGCTTGAGCAGGAAGATCCGGTTCTCGTGGCCGCCTTCCTTGAACGAGTCGGTGAGGACCCGGCGCGGCACCTGGATCGAAACCGGCTCGCGCCCGGCGCCGTAGAGGACCGCTGGGATCAGGTCCGCCCGGCGCAGGCGGCGGCTGTCGGACTTGCCGACGCGCTCGCGCCGGACGACTTCGATGGTGATCTCGGCCATTTCCTTTTTCCTTCTTCTCTGCTTCCGTGGAGTCAGACGAACAGGGAGGAGACGGAGCTGTTCTCGTGGATGCGCCGGATCGCCTCCCCGAGGAGCGGCGCCACCGACAGGGCGCGCAGCTTCGAGCTGCGCTGGAGCTTGTCGTCCACCGGCGTCGTGTTGGTGACCAGCACCAGCTCGAGGGGCGACTTGTCGATGCGCTCCATGGCGGGGCCCGACAGGATGCCGTGCACGCCGGCCGCGAGGATGCGCCGGGCGCCCTTCTGGCGCAGCGCTTCCACCGTCTTGGTGAGCGTGCCCGCGGTGTCGATGATGTCGTCGAGGATCAGGGTGCTCTTGCCCTCGACCTCGCCGATGATGTTCATCACCTCCGCCACGTTGGGTGCCGTCCGGCGCTTGTCGATGATCGCCAGGCCGGCCTCCAGCCGCTTGGCGATGGCACGCGCGCGCTCGACGCCTCCGGCATCGGGCGACACGATGACCAGCTCAGGGATCTCGAGATTGCGGATCGCCTCGAGCAGCACCGGGGCGGCGAACAGGTGGTCCACGGGCACGTCGAAGAAACCCTGGATCTGGGGCGCGTGGAGGTCCATGGTGAGCACGCGATCGGCGCCCGCGGCGGAGATCAGGTCGGCCACCAGCTTCGAGGTGATGGGCACGCGGGGCGCGTCCTTCTTGTCCTGCCGGGCGTAGCCGTAGTAGGGCAGCACCGCGGTCACGCGCGACGCCGAGGAGCGCTTGAAGGCGTCGAGCATGACGAGCAGCTCCATCAGGTTCTCGTTCACCGGCCGGCAGGTCGGCTGCACGATGAACACGTCGGAGCCACGCACGTTCTCCTCGATCTGACAGAAGGTCTCGCCGTCCGAGAAGTTGTAGGCCGTGGAACGTCCCTGCTGGACGCCCAGGTACTCGCAGATCTCGCGCGTCAGCGAAGGATGCGCCCGGCCGCCGAAGATCTTGATCTCGCCGTAGATGCTGTTGCTCGCCTTCACTGGTTTCGACCCCGTCGCGGATTCTCGTTGAGAGGGAGAGGCGACCGTGTGGTTGGGGCGGGAGGATTCGAACCTCCGGATGCGAGATCCAAAGTCTCGTGCCTTACCACTTGGCGACGCCCCAGGCCTCCGGTCAGCTCACTCCCCAGAACGAATCGTTCAGATGCGCCTGCTCGATCTCCTCCAGCGAGCGCTCCTCGGGCGCCTCCGGCGCGGCCGCCGGCGGCGCGCTCGGCCGGCCCTCGAGCGCCGCGTGGTACTCGCCGAGGATGCGGTCCTCCACCCAACGCCGGGTCTCCTGGTTGAGCGGGTGGGCGACGTCCTTGAAGTCCCCGTTCTTCCTGCGCCGGGACGGCATGCTGATGAACAGGCCTTCCTTGCCCTGGATCACCTTGATGTCGTTGACCATGAAGCAGCGGTCGAAGACCACGGACACGAAGGCCTTCAGCTTCTCCTCGCGCACGGGGTACACCCGGACCTCGGTGATCTCCACCTCAGCTCCCTCCCTCGGACGAATCGAAACCACCGGCGCGCCACCACTCGGCGCGTCCGAGCGTCGCAACCTGCATCCAGACGGTGCCGGGAGGCAGGAGGTCCGCGATCGGGCGCGCCGCCGCGGGATCGCCGTAGAGAGCGAAGAGCGTAGAACCGCTGCCCGACATGCGCACGCGCCTCGCTCCCGAGCGAACCAATTGAGTATACAACGCCATCAGCTCGGGACGGCCCGCCAACACCGGCCCCTCGAGGTCGTTGTCGCCGATCAGATCCTCCAGCGCGACCGGCTCGCCCGCCAGCGCAGCCGCCAGCGCCGGGAAGGGCGGCGCCTCGGACCGCGGCGCGACGTGCGCGAAGGCCTCGCGAGTGGAGATGCCGAAAGCGGGCGCGGCGAGCCAGAGCGCCCGCCCGGGCGCCAGCGGGCGCACCAGCGCGTCGTCGAGCGCGGTCAGGCGGTCGCCGCGGCCCTCGCCCACCGCGGCTCCGCCGACCAGGAAGAACGGCACGTCCGCGCCGAGCGCGCGCGCCGTCTCGCCGAGCGCCGCCGCCAGGTCCGGCGCCCGCGCGTCCAGCCCTGAGAGCGCGGCCAGTCCGAGCAGGACGGTCGCCGCGTTGCTGCTCCCGCCGCCGAGCCCGCCCTGGACCGGGATGCGCTTGTCGAGCTCGATGCGCAGGCCGCGGCGCGCGCAGGTCTCGGGGAAGCGCGCGACGAATGCCTCGGCCGCGCGATACGCGAGGTTGCGGCGGTCGCGCGGCAGGTCGGCGCCGGCGACCTCGAGCTCGATGCCCGCGCCGGCGAACCACCCGATGCGCACCAGGTCGAAGAGGTCGACGGCCTGGAACACCGTGCGCAGCTCGTGGTAGCCGTCCGGCCGGCGTCGCAGCACCTCGAGGTGGAGGTTGAGCTTGGCGAAGCTACGAAAGGTTCTCAAGCGAGCACTCCGGGGACGAGTCGAGATCGGCCGGCAGGACCGGCGCGGTGCCGCGCAGGGGCTCGCGAGCGACCTCGCGCCAGCGGATCTCCAGCTGACCGGCGGCCAGCTCGAGCCGGGCGCCGCGCTCCTCGAGCCGCCACGCCAGCTCGCCCGTCGCGGCCGCCACGCTCCACTCCACCAGCGTCCCCGCCTCGAGCGTGGCCCGCCAGCGCCGCCCCACCGGGTCGGTGAAGGCGAAGGACCCCGCCTCGGCGGGGATCACCGTGCCGTCGCCCGGGGCCTCGGGCAGGCGCCCGAGCAGGATCGCCGGCAGATGCGCGGCCGGCAGAGCGAGGCCCAGGCGCGGCCACTCGACGGGGCGGCGCGGATCCTGCCGGCAGACTCCCTGCGCGCCCGCGGCGCGCCAGGCTCCGCGCTCGTCGCGCGCGATCAGCGACCAGAGCGGCCGGCCCAGAGGGTCGCTCGCCGCGAGCTCGAAGCGGACCGGTGACCAGAGGCGCAGCACGAGGCGCAGGCCGCCGCTCTCGGCGCCGCGCCGCACCTGCACGCGGAAGAGGCGCTGGCTCGGCGCCTCCCCGGGTGCGAAAGACCAGGGCGTGGGCGGCGGGGCGGGCGCCCCCCCGGCCGCGGGCCGCAGCGGCGGGCGCGACGCGCATCCGGACATCAGGGCCAGCAGGAGCAGGGCGAGAACGGGGCGCGGCACGGCGTCGGGCGGCCCGCTCAGCGGCCTTCCGCGAGCGCCGCGAGCTTGCGCGCCGCGGCCCCCTCCGCCCCCGCCGGATCGGCGGCGGCCGCTCGCCGGTAGGCCTCGGCGGCGCGCTCGCGGTCGCCGCCGGCGAGGCGCGCGTCGCCCAGGTGCTCGAGCACCGTGGCGTCGCCGGGCAGGAGGCGCGCCGCCCGCTCCAGGGTCTCGACCGCCTCCGCCAGCCGGCCGCTCCGGAAGTAGCCCCAGCCGAGCGAATCGACGTAGGCGCCGTTGTCCGGATCGAGGCGCGTCGCGCGCTCGACCATGGGCAGGGCGCGCTCGAGGTTCTCGCCCCGCTCGATCCAGAGGTAGCCCAGGTAGTTGAGCGCGGGCGCGAAGTCCGGCGCGCGCTCGAGCAGCCGCCCGAAGCGTTCGACCGCAGCGTCGATTCTGCCGCTGCGCTCGCACACGGCGGCGAGCCGGAAACCGGCTTCGAGCGAGTCGGGCGCGCGCTCGGCCGCGCGCTCGAGCAAGGGCAGCGCCTCGCCCCAGCGCTCGCGATCCGCGAGCACGCCGCCGAGCTGGAGGTCGGCGTCGGGCCGCGCGGCGAGCAGTCGCTCCTGTTCGGCGCGCGCCTCGACCTCGCGCCCGGCGTCGAGCAGCAGGCCGACGCGTCGCGAGGCGAACAGCGGCCGCTCCGGGTCGGGAGGACCCAACCGCGCCAGCGCCTCGTCGAACCGCCCGAGTCGTGCCAGCGTGGCGGCCGCGAGCAGCGTGGCGTCCTCGGCGACCTCGGCCTCGGCGCTCGCCGCGGCGAGCTGGGCCGGCGCCAGCGCCTCCGCCCAGCGCCCGTGACGGAACCAGAGCCGGGCCTCGTCGAGAGCGAACGTGTCGGCCTCCGCCGCGCGCCCGGCGGCTCGACGCCGGGCGCCGTCGGTGCGCAGGCGGTCGGCCGCTTCTGCGACGCGCCCCAGCCCCTCGAGGATGCGCACCTGCAGGTCGGCCACCGCCTCCGGCAGGGGATCCCGGGCGAGCAACGGCGCCAGCACCTCCTCCGCTTCCGCGAAGCGCCCGTAAGCGGCCTCGATGCGCGCCAGGAGCAGGCGTCCGCCGCCGTACTGCGGCCACTCCTCGACGATGCCCGCCGCCGTCGCGCGCGCTCTCTCCAGCTCGCCCGCGAGCAGCAGCTGGAGGCCGAGCCGGCGGCGCAGGTCGAGGTTGGCGAGTTGCTCGCGCGGCGCCTGCTCCAGGATCTCGGCCGCCTCGCGGTGACGGCCCTGCTGGGCGAGGAGGTCGGCGAGCTCGAGCCGGGGCCCTGGCTCCCCGGGCGCCCGCGCCAGTCGCTGGCGGCCGATGCGCTCGGCCTGCTCGAGATCGGTGGTGGCGGCGAGCGCGCGCTCGAGCAGGCTCTCGATCCCGGGGTGCCCCGGCCGCAGCCGCGCCGCCTCGGCGAGGGCGTCGGCGGCGAGCTGCGCGCGGTCGGTGCCGAGGTAGAGCTGGCCGAGCGAGACGAGCGTCTCCAGGTCCTCGGGCTGGAGGCGGCGGAGGTGCTCGAATGCCTCGATCGCGGCGGCGGCGGCGCCCGCTTCGACGTCGGCGCGCATCATGCCGAGCCGGCCGGCCAGGCGCAGCACGTCGGGGTCGTCGGGAGCCAGCTCGCGGGCGCGCGCGGAGTCCTGCGTCGCGCGCTCGAGCTGGCCGAGCCGCATCAGGATCCCGGCCCGCTCGATCCGGATCCAGGGATCGTCCGGCACCCGCCCCACCACCCTGTCGAGCACCTCGAGCGCCTCCTCGAGGCGCCCCTCCTCGGCGAGCGCGTGCGCGACCAGGAAGGCCGCCTGCGGCGGTTCCT
>Ga0079037_100000378_pt1 | contig 19615 bp, 17 predicted proteins | sample Mud3Dept4metaG_FD_71479 | JGI IMG/M metagenome (GOLD analysis project Ga0079037, IMG submission 71479) | Freshwater wetland microbial communities from Ohio, USA, analyzing the effect of biotic and abiotic controls - Mud 3 Core 4 Depth 4 metaG | ecosystem: Environmental > Aquatic > Freshwater >... | reverse complement strand
GAGGCGCCCTCCGCCGCTCCCGGCTCGGCTCACCCCGACGCTTGCCCCGCCGCCGTCCTCCGCCGCTCCCGGCTCGGGTCGCCGCGGCTCGGTTCACCCCGACCGCGCGCCCGGCTCGCGCCTGGCCCGTGCACGCGGGTGGGCCTCGTCGTAGACCGCCGCGAGCCGCTTCCAGTCGAGGTGGGTGTAGCGCTGGGTGGTGGAGAGCGAGGAGTGGCCCAGGAGCTCCTGGATCCCGCGCAGGTCGGCGCCGTTGCCGAGCAGGTGGGTGGCGAAGCAGTGGCGCAGCACGTGCGGGTGGACGTGGCGCGGCAGTCCGGCCTCCAGCACCCACCGGTCGAGGCGGCGGGCCACCGAGCGCGCGGTGAGGCGGCCGCCGCGGTAGTTGAGGAACAGCGCCTCCCGGGCCCGGACGTGGTCCGGCCCGGCGGCCAGGGCCGGACGGCCCTCCTCGATCCAGCGCGCCAGCGCCTCCCGGGCCGGCCGCCCCACCGGCACCAGCCTCTCCTTGCGGCGCTTGCCCATCACCCGCACCGTGCCCCCGGCGAGGTCGAGGTGGTCGAGGTCGAGCCCGGTCAGCTCCGCGACCCGCAGCCCGCTGGCGTAGAGCAGCTCCAGCAGGGCCCGGTCGCGGAGCGCCAGGGGCTCGGCCAGCGAGGGGGCCTCCACCAGGGCCGCCACCTCCTCCTCGGGGAGGACCTCCGGGAGGCGGTGGGGCCGGCGCGGGCTGGCGACTGCCCGGGCCGGGTTGGAGGTGGCGATCTTCTCGCGCACCAGCAACCGGTAGAAGCTCCGCAGCGCCGAGAGCTTGCGCGCCAGCGTGGCCGGCCCGCCCTCGCCGGCGGCCCGGGCGATGAAGCCCCGCACCGCCGCAGGCGAGGAGGGAACGATCGCGAGGCCCATCCCGGCCAGGTAGGCGGCGTACTGGGCCAGGTCGGAGAGGTAGGCGGCGCGGGTGTGCGGCGAGGCGCGCCGCTCCGCGTCCAGGTACTCGGCGAAGCGCCGGATCTCCGCGGGCAGCGCGGCGAGGTCGACGGCCACGGCCCATCGCTAGCAGATGGCCCCGGGCGGAGGAAGTTTCCTTCCCCGCGTCGCCCTACCTCGGCAGCTTCGCCACGTAGACGCCGGCCCGCTTGGGGTCCGCCACCACGTAGGCCAGGCGGGAGGAGTCCGGGCCGAGGAAGACGGCGCTTCCCGGCAGGGCCGCCTGGTCGACCGCCACCACCCGGCCCTTCTCCAGGATGCCCAGGTCGAGCGCCAGCATGTCCTTGCGCGCCCAGGTGAGGAGCAGCCGCTCCGGCGAGCGCCGGTCGAACTCGAAGCTCTTCACCCCCTCGGCGATCTTGCGCGGCGCCTGCCCCGGGCCGGGGCCGGCGGCCGGGATGGCGTGAAGGTCGCAGGCGTCGGCCTGGCGGACGCAGTTCGACCGGTAGTAGAGGACGGCGCCGTCGGGCGAGAAGTCGAACCCGAACACGCCCTGCGCCACCAGCTCCGGACGGGCGCCCTCGGCGACCGCCTGGAGCTCGAGGTCCACCGAGTAGCCGCCACCGGTGACGTGCTCCAGGAAGGCGGCGCGCGCGCCATCGGGCGTCAGGTCGAAGGCGCTGACGTTGCGGCCGAGCAGCACCGGCTTCAGGCCCGGGCCCCCGGCCGAGAGCGTGCCGGCGCGGACGCGCGGGTCGTAGTCCTGCAGCCAGGCGAGCCGCGGGGCCGTAGCGGCCCAGCGGTACTCGCCGACCCCCTTGGCGACCAGGACCGGGCGCACCGGCGCACCGGGCTCGCCGAGCAGGGCGGCGTGGAGGTCGCCCGGCTTCCCCGGCGCCATGCCGGCGATGAAGGCCAGCGCCCGGCCGTCGCGGGAGAAGCCGAAGGACTGGACGCCTCGGGCGACCGGCGCGAGCCGCGGTCCGCCCGGCCCCACCCGGCCGACCTCGAGGTCGTACCCCTCGGCGCCGGCCGCCACGGTGGCCGCGACGTGCTGCCCGTCCGGGGAGAACCCGTAGTCGCCGACGGCCTTGCGGGCCTCGGCCCCGAGCAGGCGGCCGCCGGCCACCGCCAGCAGCTCCCCGCCGGCGGCCCGCTCGCGCCGGGCGAGCAGCAGGGTCGGCCCACCCGCCGCGGAGCGCGGGGCGAACTCGAAGGTGGCCACCCCGGTGGCCCCGGCCACCGGGACCGGATCGGCGCCCGGCTCGGCCCAGAGCAGGTTGCCGGCGGACACGAACACCAGCTCGCCTCGGGGACCGAATCCGTGAAACCCCACCGACGCGGCGACGCGGGTGCGCTGGCCGTCGGGCCCGACCCTCACCAGGGCCCCGCGGCCGGTGGTGAAGTCGTATTCGGCCAAGGCCGCCAGCGATCCGCCGTCCGGGCTCCAGGTGAGGGCGGCGGGCAGGCTGGGCACGCCCTCGGCGACGCGGGCGGGGCTCCCGCCCTCGGCTGGCACCACCACCAGGTCGCAGATCGCGATCCCGGGCGGCGCCATCGCGCCGGGCGGCCGGGCGCACCGGTCCAGGAAGGCCAGCCGGCCGCCGTCGGGCGAGGGCGAGAGGTTTCGCGCCGGCCCCGCGGCGACGCGGCGGCCCAGGCCGGTGCTGCGGTCCGGCTCGCGGGCGCAGGCCAGGAGGGCCAGCGCCGACAGCAACCAGGGTTTCACTCGAGCCATGTGGCGATCTCCCGGCGCGCCCGATCCGCGTACGCGGCCTGACGCGCCATCTTGCCGCGGTGGCGGCCCGGAAGTGGCGGAAAGAGGGCGAAGACGACGTTGGACGGCTGGTGCTCGTGGCCGGGAGGATGGGCCTCGCCGGTGAGGTGGCGGTGCAGCGCTCCGAGCGCGGTGGCCGGCGGCGGGCGGCGGAAGGGCCGGCCGGCGAGCCGGTCGAGGATGGCGCGGGCCGCCAGGTGGCCGCAGGCGGCCGACTCGACGTACCCCTCCACCCCGGTGATCTGGCCGGCCAGGAACAGGTGGGACCGCTCCCGCAGCGACAGGTCCGGGGAGAGCAGGCGCGGCGCGTCGACGAAGGTGTTGCGGTGCACCTGGCCGAGCCGGAGGAACTCGGCGTTCGCGAGGCCGGGGACCAGGCCCCGGAAGATCCGCCGCTGCTCGGGCCAGGTGAGACGCGTCTGGAAGCCCACCAGGTTGTAGGCGGTCCCGGCGACGTCCTCCCGCCGGAGCTGGACCACCGCGTGCGGGCGCTGGCCGGTCCGCGGGTCCTCGAGCCCCACCGGCTTCATGGGGCCGTGCCGCAGCACCTCCAGTCCCCGCTCCGCCATCACCTCGATGGGCAGGCACCCGTCGAAGTAGCGCGGGTCCTCGAAGTCGTGGAGCGGCACCTTCTCGGCGGTGCGCAGCGCCTCCACGAACTCCCGGTACCGCTCCTCGTCGAGCGGGAGGTTCAGGTAGTCGTCTCCCCCTCCCTTTCCGTAGCGGGAGCGGGCGTAGGCCACCGAGCGGTCGACCGAGTCGGCGGCGACGATGGGGGCGATGGCGTCGTAGAAGGAGAGACCCCTCCCGCAGACCGCGGCCAGAGCGGAGGCCAGGACGTCGGAGGTGAGGGGCCCGGTGGCCAGCAGCGCCGGCTCCGGCGGCGGGGGGAGCTCGGTCACCTCCCCACTCCGGAGCCGGATGCGCGGCTCGGACCGGATGCGCTGGGTCACCATCCGGCTGAAGCGCTCGCGGTCGACCGCCAGCGCCCCGCCGGCCGGGACGCGGGTCTCGTCGGCGCAGGAGAGGACCAGGCTCGACAGCCGGCGGAGCTCCTCGTGGAGGAGCCCCACCGCGTTGAGGGGGCTGTCGGAGCGCAGCGAGTTGGAGCACACCAGCTCGCAGAGGCCGTCCAGCCGCTGCGCCGGCGACCGCCGCTCCGGCTTCATCTCGTGGAGATCGACCTCGATCCCGGCGCGGGCCAGCCGCCAGGCCGCCTCGCATCCGGCCAGCCCCCCCCCGATCACCGCCACCCGGCCGCCCGCCATCGGGCGCATCCTAACCCCGCGGCCCGTCTCCGGCGAGGCCCCGGCACGGCCCCCCCGGCGGGGCTCCTTGCCATCCGCGAACGGCGGGTGCATCCTCGACTTGGAGCGTCCCATGCGCGAGCGCGAGCTGGCCGAGCTGCGGGAAACGATCGAGCGCCGGCGACGGCAGATCCTGGAGGCGGCGCGCCGCACCGACTCCGACATCGACGCGCTCCGCGGCGCGGACGACGACGTGGAGATGGAGTCGAGGGCCCAGAACCAGCAGGAGCAGTTCACCCTGGCCCAGCTGGGCGAAGTGGAGCGGCGCGAGCTGGCCCAGATAGACGCCACGCTGCGCCGCCTGGAGGCCGGGAGCTACGGGACCTGCCGCCAGTGCGGCGAGCCGATCGCCGCGAGCCGCCTGCGCGCCCTTCCCCACGCCCTCGATTGCGCCGAGTGCGCCGGCCGGTCGGAGGAGGGCGAGAAGCTGGAGCGCGAGAAGCTCGGGCGGCCCCGGCGTATGACCCCCGGGTAGCCACCGCCCCCTCACTCGCTCTTCATGACCATGAACTTGTACTCGCCGAGCTCGGCCTGGCCGGCGGTGTAGAGCACGTCCACCAGCGTCCGGTACGGCACCCGCTTGTCCGCCACCACGTTGACCCGCCCGCCGAAGGGCGCCCCCGGGTTGTACCGGGCGACGTACTTCTGCTTGTCGACCTCCTTCTTGAGGACGTCGTGCAGCTTGCCCACGAAGAAGCTGTCGGCCCTTCCCTGCGCCTTGTCGCGGGCCGCGATGACGCCGTTCTCGATGCGGACCACCGGCCGGTCGTTCACCGCCACCTCGCGCATGGAGATGGTGACGTTGATGTTGTCCTGCGGCTGCACCTGGGCGGTGGAGGCCGGCAGCCGCAGGTCCTCGGTCGGGTTGATGGAGAGCGAGGAGGCCGAGTAGGACTTGAGCAGGAACACCAGCAGGATGGTCATCATGTCCATCATCGCCACGATGTTCAGCTCCTTCACCTCCCCGGCGGCGAAGCCGGCCCTGCGCCGGGCGCGCCGGAGCTCGCGCTCGCTTCGCTCCCGCGCGATCTGCGTCCGGGCGGGAACGGCGGAGGTGGGAGGGGCGTTGCGGGACATGGCCTAGCCGACCAGGGAGAGGGAGACGTCGAAGAAGAGCGGGTGGCGCTCGAACGAGCCGTCGCGGCGCTTCACCCTGGACTCGCGCGCCGCGTCCATCGTCTTGATGAGCACGTCGTAGGGGATCTCGGCGTCGGCCGAGAGGATGAGGTTGGTCTCCTTGGGGTAGCGCTCCTTGACCTTGGCGAGGAGCGCGGTGAGCTGCTCGTAGTCGTACTGGCCGTCGGCCCGCAGGGGGATGGTGGGGGGCTGCGTGGCGTCCACCGCCGGCCGGTCGGCCGGGCCGCCGAGCACCCCTCCCGCACCGGCGATGTAGAAGCCCCGCTTGGCGATGGCGACGGTGAGCAGGAGCTTGGGGGCGTTGGGGTCGGCCGCCTGCGCCACCGGGGCCTCGCCGGCGATGCGCGGCGCCGACACGTTCACCACGCCCAGGGCGATGAGCCCGGTCATGGAGAGCAGCATGAAGATGACGAGGTTGGTGACGACGTCCAGGTAGGGGACGATGTTGAGCTCCCCTGCGTGCTCCTCGTCCCGGGCCCGTCTCCTCATGCCTCGTCCGTCCTGCGCCGCCGGGTATGGGCGCGACGCCCCTAGGCCCCCCGCGCGCCGGCGTCGAGGGGGTTCATCTCGCCGGCGCCGCGCCGGGCCAGCATGTTCTCGAGGCGCAGGGCGTTGAAGTCGATCTCGTCGATCATCGCCCGCGCCTTCGAGTTCAGCATCAGGTGGGCCATGATGGCGGTCACCGCGATGATGAGGCCGAAGGCGGTGTTGTTCATGGCCTCGGCGATGCCGCGCGAGAGCATCACCTGCTTCATCTCGGGCGTGGCCGCGCCCAGCGACCGGAAGGTGGTGATGAGGCCGGTGATGGTCCCGATGAGGCCCACCAGCGTGGCGATGTTGGCCAGGGACCAGAGGGCGGAGATGCGCTTGGTGATGAGCGGGGTGACCTCCAGCACCGCCTCCTCCAGTCCGCGGGCCACCTCCTGCTCCCCGCGGTTGGCGCGCGCCAGCCCGGCGCGGACCACGCGCGCCAGCGCCGCCTGCGGCACCGCGTCGGTGAGCTTCACCGCCCGGTCCACCGCGCCGCTGGTCACGAGCTTCTGCACCTGGTCCATGAACGGGCCGGAGTTCAGGTTGAGCTTGAAGCCGAGGGCCACGATCCGCTCGACGATCACCGCCGCCACGATGGCGGAGACGACCAGGTTCACGAACATGAACGGGCCGCCTTCCCTGAAGAACTCGGCGAGATTCTGGATCATCGAACCCTCTGGGGAGGAGGACGCCGGAGCGGCGTTAACTCCCGTAGAAACGAGGTTTTTTCTAACAGCAGGCCTTGGAGAGTGTCAAGGATCAGGCGTCGGCGGCGCGCAGCGGCGGGGCGTCGGCCCCCGCCTCCTCGCGCGACCGCCGGTAACCGCACTCCCGGTTCGGGCAGGCGATGAAGGGTCCGTCGCGCTTGGAGTACTTGTCGAGAAGGTACGGGCTGCCGCAGAGCGGGCACTTCTCGTTGCGGGGCCGGTCCCAGGAGACGAAGTCGCATCCCGGGTAGGAGGAGCAGCCGAAGAAGGTCCGGCCGCGCTTGGACCGCCGCTCGCTGATGTACCCGCCGCAGCCCTTGGGGCAGTCGACCCCGATGGAGATGGGCTTCGAGGTCTTGCACTCGGGGTACCGCGAGCAAGCGAGGAACCGCCCGAAGCGCCCCCGCTTCACCACCATGGCCGCGCCGCAGGAGGGGCACTTCTCGTCGGTCTGGATCTCCTCCTCCTTCTCCGGGACGACCTTCCCCTCCTCCCGCCGGAAGTTCATGGTGTTGCGGCACTCCGGGTAGCCGGAGCAGGCGAGGAACTCGCCCATGCGCCCCCACTTGATGACCATGGGCTTGCCGCACTTCTCGCACACGAGGTCGGTGGGCGTCTCCTGACGCTTGACGTCGCGCATCGACTTCTCGGCCTCCGCCAGGTCGACCTTGAACTTCTCGTAGAACTCGCCCAGCACCGCCTGCCAGCCGGCGCTGCCCTCCTCGATGGCGTCGAGCTTCTCCTCCATTCCGGCGGTGAAGGCGACGTCCATCTCGCGGGGGAACCCCTTCACCAGCTCGTCGGTGACGAGCTCGCCGAGGTGGGTGGGCTTGAAGTTCCGCTCCACCTTCTCGACGTACCCCTTCTCCTGGATGGTGGAGAGGATGGAGGCGTAGGTGGAGGGCCGCCCGATGCCCTTCTCCTCGAGCTCCTTGATGAGGGAGGACTCGTTGAAGCGCGGCGGCGGCTGGGTGAAGTGCTGCTGCGGGTCGAGCTTGCGCAGCTCGAGCTCCATCCCCACCTCGAGGGGCGGGAGCAGCCGGTCCTGGTTCCGGTCGCGCGCCTCGCCGTTCTCGGCCTTCTCACCCTCCTCCGGCGCGGCGCCGGCCTCCTCCTCCGGCCGCTGGGCTCCGTACACCGCCAGGTAGCCCGGGAACTTGAGCAGCGAGCCGGTGGCCCGGAAGGTGGCCCGTCCGGCCGAGACGTCGGCGGTGGTCTGGTCGTAGACCGCCGGCACCATCTGGCAGGCCACGAAGCGGTTCCAGACGAGCTCGTAGAGCCGGAGCATGTCGCGCTCGCCGACGGCCTCGAGGAAGGGGGCCACCCGCTCCGGGGCCCACTCGAGCGAGGTGGGGCGCACCGCCTCGTGGGCCTCCTGGGCCGCCTTCTGCTTGGTCCGGTAGAAGTTCGGCTCCGCCGGGAGGTGGTCCGGCCCGTACCGCTCGGCGATGAAGGCCCGCGCCGCGTCGATGGCCTCGGAGGAGAGCCGGACCGAGTCGGTGCGCATGTAGGTGATGAGGCCCACCGCCCCCTCGTCGCCGAGCTCGACCCCCTCGTAGAGCCGCTGCGCCAGGGTCATGGTCTTCTTGGCGGTGAAGCCGAGCCGGTTGGCCGCCTCCTGCTGGAGCTTGGCGGTGGTGAAGGGCGGCGGCGGGTTGCGGCGCCGCTCCCGCTTCTCCACCGCGGCGATGGCGAAGCGCTCGCCCGAGAGCTCCTCCACCAGCCGGTGGGTCGTCTCCCCGTCCTTGAGCTCGGCCTTCTGGCCCGAGAGCTTCACCAGCTTGGCGCGGAACTCCGGCGGCACGGCCGCCGCCAGCTCCGCCTCCAGGGACCAGTACTCCTCGGGCTTGAAGGCGCGGACCTCGCGCTCGCGCTCCACCACCAGGCGGACCGCCACCGACTGCACCCGCCCCGCCGAGAGGCCGCGGCGGACCTTCTTCCACAGGATCGGGCTGATCTGGTACCCGACCAGCCGGTCGAGGATGCGGCGCGCCTGCTGGGAGTCGAACTTGTTGCGGTCGAGGGCGCGCGGCTCCAGCAGCGCCTTCTGGATGGCGTTCTTGGTGATCTCGTTGAAGAGCACGCGCTGCACGCGCTCGTCGCCGCCATCGGCCCCGAGCTCCTCGGCGATGTGCCAGGCGATGGCCTCGCCCTCCCGGTCCGGGTCGGTGGCCAGGTAGACGTGCTCGGCGCCCCGGGCGGCCCGCTTGATCTCGGAGAGGACCTTGGCCTTGCCCTTGATGACGTCGTACTCGGGCACGAAACCCTTCTCGATGTCGACCCCGATCTTCGACTTGGGCAGGTCCTTGACGTGCCCGACGGAGGCCCGCACGTCGTAGGCGCGCCCCAGGTACTTCTTGATGGTCTTGGCCTTGGCCGGGGACTCGACGACCACCAAGGTCAGTCCGTTGGCGGTCCTTCCCCGCTTCTTCGCCCCCGCCGCGCCGCTCCTCGCCGCTCTCGCCATCTCTACCCTCGCCCCTGGCTCCGTCGCAGGAACAGCTGCCCCGGCAGCTGCTGGCACAGCCCCTCGAGCTCCAGCGCCAGGAGCCCGGCCAGCGCCGCGCCCGGCGCCAGCCCGGCCTCGCGGGCCAGCGCTCCCGCCTCCTGAGGCTCCGGGCCGAGCGCCCGCCACAGGGCGGCCTCGTCGCCGTGCAGTTCCGGTGTGGTGCCCGGCTCGGGCCTCGCCGGCGCCGGCAGGCCCATGGCCTCGAGCACGTCCGCCGCGCTCGCCACCGGCAACGCCCCGGCGCGCAGGAGCGACGTGGGCCCGGCCGAGAGCGGGTGGCGGACGTCGCCGGGGACCGCGCAGACGGGAATGCCGGCCCGCCGCGCCCAGGCGGCGGTGTTGAGGGCGCCGCTCCGCGCCGCCGCCCGGACCACCACCACCAGTTCCGAGAGCCCGGCCACGATGCGGTTGCGCCGCGGGAAGGTCCACGGGGCGGGCGGCTCCGGGTCGTCGTGCTCGGTGACCAGCGCCCCGCCCCGGGCCACCACCTCCTCGAAGAGGGCGCGGTGCCCGGCCGGGTAGCAGTGAGCGAAGCCGCAGCCCATCACCGCCACGGTGTGCCCGCCGGCCTCCAGCGCGCCGCGGTGGGCGGCCGCGTCCACTCCCTCGGCGCCGCCGGATACCACCGAAACGCCGGCGCCGGCCAGGCCACCCGCGATGTCGTGCGCGAGGTCGGCCCCGTAGGGGTCGGTGCCCCGCGAGCCCACCACCGCCACGCGGCGCATCCCGGGCGGACCGAGCGTCCCCCGCAGGCGCAGGGCGCTCGGCGGCGACGGAACGCGCTCCAGCAACCCGGGGTAGCCGGGCTCGCCCCTCCTCACGGTTCGGGAATTCTCCATGAGGCTCGGCCATATACCCGCGCGGCCTGACAGCGTCAAGCCGCGGCCCCGGCCGGGTCGCTCGGGAACAGGGTGCATTTCACCCCCTCCGGACGCCGCCGGACGCAGCAGGCAGAGCGGTTGCGTGACGTGGCCTAGGGCCCGCCCGAGCCGGCCAGGCGCATCTCGACGCGGTCTCCGACCAGCAGCTCGAGAATGCTGCGACGCACGAAGGCGGTCGAGGCGTGCTCCTTGACGTCGAAGACGGTGACCACGCCGATGGTCTCGCGGGGAAGCTTCTTGTCGTCGAGCGGCTTGTCCGGCGGCTGCTTGTAGGGGTCGCCGGCGCGCACGACGTGGAAGGTGTTGCCCTCCTCCACCCCTTCCGCCTTGCCCTTGTCGATGTACACCGCGTTGAACTCGGCGGCGCCGGTGATGATGGCCGGGGACACCGCCACGATGTAGCCCTCCAGCGCGGCGCGGTTCGGCCGGCTCACGATGGGGCGCAACAGCTGGTCGGACCAGGGCCCGAGGTAGTCGCCGCGCTCGATGGGATCGTAGGAGGCGGTGATCGACAGGGTGGCCACCTGGGCGTTCACCGCGGTGACCTTGGCGCGGCCGAGGATCTGGGTCTCGAAACCGAGGAGCTCGCCGGTGACCGGGTGCTTCACCCGCCCCAGGGTGCGGTAGATGGAGTAGGTCTGGCCGGGCTTCACCGAGCGCGCGTCCTTGAAGCGGCCGTAGATCTTGTCGAGCGCGGTGAGCAGCGACTTCTCCTCGAAGGCGGCCTGGATGACCCCCGACTCCTCGAGCTGGAAGCGGGTGATGAAGCTGTCGCGCCGGATGGGGGCCGCCTTGCCGCGGACCTGCCCGATCTTGTAGGGCCCGACCACCGCCACCGCGTCATCCTCGGCCATGAGCTCGATCTTGTCGATGCTGCCCTTGGAGAGGTCCTCGAGCTCCCGAGGAGCGGTGGCTGGCGCCTCCTCCTGCGCCACCAGCGCCGGGGCCGGCTCGACCCGCACCGGGCCCTCCTCGGTGGTCGGATAGAATCGGACCACGTTGCCCGGATAGATCCAGTGCGGGTTGGCGATGGCCGGGTTGTAGGACCAGACCTTGGGCCAGTACCAGGGGTTGTTGAGGTAACGGCCGGAGAGCCCCCACAGCGTGTCGCCGGGCCGGACGGTCACGGTGTCGGGCGCGGGCGCGCCAGCCGCCGCAGCGGGCGCGGGCGCGGCCTCCTCGACCGCCTGGCCCTCCAGCTGCGCGGCCGCGCGGTTCAGGTTCACGCCCCCCTGGGACGGCGCCGCCTCGGGGGGCGGAGCTTCGGCAGCGGACGCGTCGATGATCTGGGCGCGCCGATCGGCCCCGGCCTGCACCGCCGGTCCGGCGCCGCGGGCCGCCTCGATGCTCGCGGAGGGCGCCTGGGCCGCGGCCAGCGACGGGCCGAGGGCGAGGAGTGCGAAGAGCTTCCACGGGCTCATGGGACGGCTCCTTGGCGTTCGGATGCGGCGCTGCCGGCGGGCGGGCCGCCGGCCGCGGCGGCCAGGCGCTGCCGCGCGCGTCTCGCCGCCGGGGTGTCGGGGAAGTCTCTGGTCAGGCGCTCCACCAGCCGGCGCGCCTCGGCGGGGTGGCCGCGGCGGGATTCGCAGGCGGCGAGCTCCTCGAGCGCCTCTGGGAGGGCGTCGCCGGCCGGGTAGGTGGCGACCACCCGGGCGAGCGCCGAGCAGCCCCCCTCGTCGTCGCCGGCCCGCAGTCGGGCGCGTCCGGCGTCGAGGAGCGCGTTGTCGGCGGCCGGGTGGCTGGGATAGCGATCGGCGAACTGCTCGAGCGCCCGGGCTCCGGCGACCCCGTCGAGCTTCCGCGCCGCCTCCAGCGCCGCCGCGGCCTCGGCCGCGATGCTGCGTCCCGGCTTCCGGAGCGCCTCCACGGCCACCGGGTCTGGCTCGGCGAGGGGGATGGCGGTCGGGACCGGGGGGGCGGTGCGCCGGGGGGCGGAGGGCGCCGGGGGCGGCGCGCGCGGCGTCACCTTCACCACCGCCAGGTCCGGCGGGGGAACGACCCGCTCGGCCGCCGGGGCCGGCGCGGGGCGCTCCGCCGGACGGGCCTGGACCTGCTCGACCCGGGCCGCCAGGGCCTCCAGCCGCCTCGCGTTCTCGGCGCTCTCCCGCTGCAGGGTCCGCATTTCGGCTCGAAGGGCGTCCAGCTCCTGGCGCAGGCCTGGGTCCTCGGCGGCACACCCCACGGCGGCCACCGACACGGCAGTCACGATTGTCAGCAACCTCGGCAAATACCCAAAAATTCTAGGTCAGGCGGGGACTTAGTCAAGAAACGGGGCGATGAAGCCGACTTGGCGGCCGGTCCGGCCCGCGTCCCGGCGGTGGGAGAAGAACGTCTCCGGCTCGCAGGCCGTGCATCGGGAAAGGACCTCCACGTGCCGCGGGGAGAGCCCGGCGGCCCGGAGCGCGAGCTCGTTGGCCAGCCACAGGTCGAGGCGCGGCTGCCCCTTCTGGGGGTTGGCGGAGCTCGGGCCGAACTCGGCCCGGAACCGCTCCGCCAGGTCGGCCGCGACCTCGTAGCAGCATGGTCCGATGGACGGCCCGATGGCGGCGAGGATGTCGCCTGGACGAGCCTCGCACTGGCGCACCAGCTCCTCCACCGCCCGCCCGGCCACCCGCTCCAGCGTGCCGCGCCAGCCGGCGTGGGCGGCCGCCACCGCGCCGCTGCGCGGGTCGGCCAGCAGCACCGGGACGCAGTCGGCGACCGACACGCAAGCCGCCAGTCCCCTCTCGACCGAGAGGACGGCGTCGCCCTCCTCGACCGGGGACGGGGTGGGCCCGCGCGCCCGGAGGACGCGGCAGCCGTGCACCTGCCGCACCCGGGCGAAGGCCAGGCCGGTGGTTGCGACCAGCTCGGCCCAGTTGGCCTCGACCCGGGCCGGATCGTCCCCGACGGCCCCCCCGAGATTCATGCCCTCGAAGGGCCCGCGGGAGCTCCCCCCGCGCCGGGTGGTGAAGCCGTGGCGGAAGTCGGAGAGCAGGCGGCTCTTCAGGATCTCCATCGGATCCTTCCTTAGCCCGTCCTGGGCCGCCTGTCGCGCCGCGCCGCCTCAGCGCGCGGCGTCGGCACCCCGCAGCCGGCGGAGCTCGAGCTCGATCTGGGCCAGCTGCCGCGACTTCTCCTGCAGCGCCGCGTGCAGACGCTGAACCTCTTGCCCGCGGGCCCGCTCCCGCCGCTCCAGCTCCTCCAGGTGGGAGGCCCGCGCCGCCTGCAGGGCCCGGTGCGCCTCCCGCTCCCGCTCCTCGACCTGCTCGCGCTCGGCGCCGAGCCGGGCGAGCCGCTCCCGGCTCTCGCGCGAGGCCGCGTCGGCGCGGGCGGCCGCGTCGGCGGCCCCCTTCTCGGCGCGGGCCAGGCGGGATTGGATCTCCTGCAGCCGGGCCAGGACCTGGCCCCGCTCCTCCTCCGCCGCCGCCAGCCGGGCCTCGAGCGCCCTCGCCTTCTCCCCCAGCTCCGAGGCCTCGCTCCGGCTCGCCTTCAGCTCCTCCGAGAGGGCCTGCAGGTGCACCCGGGCCTCGTCGCGCTCCTGCGAGGCCTGGGCCAGCAGCCCGGTCAGGTCGTCGCCGCGCGATCGCTGGATCGCGAGCTGGCCTTCCATCTCCGCCTCGCGCCGGGAGGCCCTCCCGCGCGCCGCCTCCAGCTCCTCCTGCAGGCGCGCCGCCTCGGTCCGGGCGGCCTCCCACAGCCCTCCGCGCTCTCCGGCACGCGCCTCCGCCCCGGCCAGGCGCTCGGAGAGCTGAGCCTCGCGATCGGCCGCCTCGGCGCCGGCCTGCTCCAGCTCCGACTCCAGCGCCCGGATCTGCTCGAGGTGGTCGCGGATCTCGCGCGCCAGGTCCTCCTCGCGCTGCCGGGCCGCCTCGCGCGCGCGGCGCTGCTCCTCCTCCAGCGCCCGGAGGCGCTCCTCCCGCTCGCGGATGGCCGACTCCCGCTCCTCGATCCGGTGCTGCAGAACGTCGGCGGCGTCGCGTGCCGCGGCCCGCTCCTGCTCGCGCTCGCGCTCCGCCTCGGCGGCCGAGGCGCGGGCGGCGGCGAGCTCCTGGCCGGCCGCGACCAGGTCCTCCTCCCGGCGCGCCAGCGACTGGAGCAGCTCGTGCTCCCGGACGTCGAAGCGGGCCTCGGCCTCCCGCGCCTGCTTCTCCAGCCGGGCGATCTCCTCCGAGGCCGAATCGAGCGCCAGCCCGCGGCGGGCCAGGTCGTCGTCGCGGTGGCGGAGCTCCCGCTCCAGGTCGTGGATGCGGCGCTCCTTGGTGGCCACCACCTCGATGAGCTCCTTCTCCTGGCCGAACTTCTCGAGCAGGAGGGTCTCCACCGAGGCACCGTGCTCGCGCTCCTTCTCCAGGAACTGGTCGCGCGCCTCCTGGAGCTTGCACAGCAGCTCGTCCACCTGGAGCTTGAGCTTCTGGACCTCCACGTCCTTGTCGTGCAGCCGGTCGTCGTTGGCGGCCAGCTCCCGCTGGCGCACCTCCCACAGCTCGGAGAGCCGGGCGATCTGGGCCTCGCGCCACCGCAGCTCCTCGCGCAGCAGCTGCAGGCGGCCCTCGACGGAGGCCAGCAGCTGTCGCCGGGGCGGCGGGCGCCGGCGGAGGGACTCGGCCAGGAGGGCGTCCTTGTGGTCCGCGATCGACTGGAAGACCCGGTCGAGGAAGAGCCGGTCCTCGTCGGTGAGGCTGGAGCGCCGCGGCCGCTGCGGCATCGGGGGCGGCGCCGGCGCCGCCTCGGGCCGGGCGTCGCCTTCCGGCGCGCCGGCCGGGGCGAACGCCGCCGCCACCGCCAGCGACAGGTCGGAGCCCATTCGCACCTGAACCGGACCGGATGGGGCGGGGTCCTCCACCACCGCGTCGTCGGCGTCCTCCACCGCGTCGGCCTCGGCCAGGAGCCGGTTGGCAAGCTCGGCGAGCGCGCCGGTGTCGAGCGGCATGGTCAGGTAGCCGCTGGCCGCCCCGTTGGTCCGGGCGTGCTCCTCCAGGGCCTCCGGGTTGCCGTCGGAGGAGAGCAGGATCACCGGCAGGTGGCCGAGGACCGGATCCCGCCTCAGTCGGGCGCACAGGGAGAAGCCGGAGAGGTCGGGGAGCTCGGCCCGGACCACCACCAGATCGGGCCGCCGCTGGTGCATCTCCCGCATGGCCTCGGCGGCGCTCCCGGCCACCGCGGTGGCGCAACCGGCGTCCCGGAAGACCGAGGCGAGCGAGAGCGCGAAGGCGCTCTCCGACTCCACGATGAGGATGCGATTCTGTTCCATGCCCGGAGCCCGAGGCCGGCACGGAGTCTAACCCCGCGCCCCGCACCCATCTAGAAACGGGGGTCGCAGCTTCTCCCACCTCTCACGACGCCGCGAACGGCGTCCCGGAGGAGAGCGCGCGCACCTCGCGCCGGGCCTTCTCGACGTCGGCCTCGTACTTGAGCAGCAGGTTGAGCGTGTCGGAGACGACCTGGGGCTCGAGCACCTGCGCCTGGAGCAGCACCAGCGCCTTCACCCAGTCGAGCGTCTCGGAGATGGAGGGCGGCTTCTTGAGGTCCAGCGACCGGAGCCGGGCCACCGCCGCCACGGCCTGCTCGGCCAGCGCCGGACCGGCCTGCGGCACCTTGGCGCGGACGATGGCCAGCTCCCGCTCCTGGGTGGGGAAGCCGATGTGGAGGTGCAGGCAGCGCCGCTTGAGGGCGTCGGAGAGGTCGCGCGAGGCGTTGGAGGTCAGCACCGCCCGCGGCGTGCGGCTGGCCCGGAAGGTCCCCAGCTCCGGGACGGTGACCGCGTAGTCGGCCAGCACCTCGAGCAGGAAGGCCTCGAACTCGGGGTCGGCCCTGTCGACCTCGTCCACCAGGAGCAGCACCGGCTCCTGGCTGGTCACCGCCCGGAGGATGGGCCGCGGCAGGAGGAAGCGCTCGCTGAAGAAGACGTTGCCCTCGGAGGCGATGCGGTCGGCCGCCTCGGCCAGGCTCCTCGCCCCTCCGATCGACTCCCCGATGCGGTCGCGCAGCAGCTGGGTGTAGAGCAGCTGCTTGGCGTACTCCCATTCGTAGAGGGCCTTCGACTCGTCGAGCCCCTCGTAGCACTGCAGCCGCACCAGGGTGCGCCCGGCGGCCTCCGCGAAGGCGCGGGCCAGGTCGGTCTTGCCGACCCCGGCCGGCCCCTCCACCAGCAGCGGCTTCTCCAGCCGATCCGCCAGGAAGACGGCGGTGGCGATCTCGCGGGAGGGCAGGTATCCGGTCCCGGCGAGGCGAGCCGAGGCCTCGTCCACGGAGGAGAGCATGGCGGCAGGATACTCCCCGCCCCGGCGCCGGCGCCAGGCGAGCGCCGCGCCGTCCGCGTTTTGGCCGCCGCCGCGGGCGCGGGATAGACTCGTCCCGCCATGGAAGGACAGACCCAGAATCCTCTCAGCGAGGAGATGTTCCACTCGTTCCTGCAGCTGGCGGTGAAGCGCCAGGCGAGCGACGTCCACTTCGAGGTCGGCTACCCCCCGACCTACCGGGTGTTCGGCGAGCTCCTGGCCGCCAAGTACCCGCCCCTCACCCACGCCGACACCGAGGCCATCGCGCACTTCCTGCTGGCGGCCGCGCGGTCCGGCTTCCCTCCGGCCGACTACCGCGAGGTGGACCGCAGCTTCTCGCTCCCCGGGGTCTCGCGCTTCCGGGCCAGCGTCTTCAAGCAGCGCGGCAGCTGGGGGGCGGTGATGCGGACCATCCCCTTCGCCATCCCGGACTTCGCCTCCCTCAACCTGCCGCCGGTGATCTCCACCGTGGCGGGCGCGCGCCGGGGCCTGGTGCTCATCACCGGCGCCACCGGTCAGGGCAAGTCCACCACCATCGCCTCCATCATCAACCAGATCATCGCCCAGGAGCGGCTGCACGTGGTGACGGTGGAGGATCCCATCGAGTTCATCTTCCCGTCGGGCAAGGGCCTGGTCATCCAGCGCGAGGTGGGCTCGGACACGGCCAGCTACACCGACGCCCTGCGGGCCGCGCTGCGGCAGGATCCGGACATCATCATGGTGGGCGAGCTGCGCGACCGCGAGGCGACCGACATCTGCCTCAAGGCCGCCGAGACCGGGCACCTGGTGATCAGCTCGCTCCATACCCCGGACGTCACCCGCGCCATCGGCCGGGTGGTGGGGCTGTTCCCGGCCGACGAGCAGGAGACCGTCCGGGGCCGCCTGGCCGACAACCTGCAGGCGGCCATCTCGCTCCGGCTCCTCATGCGGGCCGACGCCGCCGGCCTCATCCCGGCGGTGGAGGCCCTGCTCGCCACCAGCACCGTGCGCGAGATGATCCGCGAGGGCGACAAGATCCCCGAGCTCCGCACCTACATGGAGAACGCCGGGGCGGATCTGGGCATGCACAGCTTCGACCAGTTCCTGTACCGGCTGCACGAGTCCAAGAAGATCTCCCTCGACACGGCGCTCAGCAGCGCCACCAACCGCGCCGACCTGGAGCGCCGCATTCTCATGGAGACCGGAGGCAGGGGCGCGTGAGCGCGCTGGGCGCCCCGGTGGCGTCGCGCGTGCTCGTGGTCGGCTCGGACGCGGACGTCTCCATCGCCTTGCACCTGCACCTCGAGCGTGCGGGGTTCGCGCTCTATTGCGTGCCCTCCCCCCTGGACGCCGAGGCGGCGCTGCGCGCCGTCTCCCCCCAGGTGATCGTGCTCATGCTGCCCGCCTCCCCCGACGGCAGCTGGGGCAGCGCCCTCACCGCCACCCAGAGCGCCGCCCGCGTCGGCCTGCGGGTGGTGGTGGTCGCCCCCTCGCGCGACATCGTCGAGCCGCTGGCGGCGGTGGCCGGCGCCGAGCGCGCCCTGTCGCGGGCCGAGGTGCTGGCGCGGCCCATGGCGGTGGTGGAGCGCATCCCGGGCTACGCCGGCGCCCCGGCTCCGCCTCCCCGGACGGTTTCGCCCGCGCCCCCGGATCCGGCCCCGAGCGCGCCCCCGCCCCGCGCCGCCCCCACCCTGGACGACCCGGGCGCCGTTCCGCCCGCCCGCACGCCACGGCCCAGCATCGACCTCCTGGCGCTCATCGACGAGGAGCTGGTCGAGGAGCCGATGAAGCGGCAGCAGCCCGCGACCCGGGTGGAGGTGAACGTCAGCCTGGTGTCGGAGCACAACTTCTACGTGGGGCCGACGCGCCGCTTCGACTCGGGCGGCGTCTTCATCGCAACCATGGTCCCGCCGCCGGTCGGGACCCGACTCGAGGTGCGGCTGGGCCTGGCGGACGGGCGCAAGATCGACGTCGAGGGCGAGGTGGCCTTCGTGCGCGGGAAGAGCGCCACCACCGGGCGCCAACCCTCCGGCTGCGGCGTGCGGCTGGGCAACCTCCCCGGCTGGGCGGTGGACGCCGTCGAGCGGTTCTTCCTGGCGCGCCAGCCCATCGTCTACGTGCCGACCTAGGCTTCGGCCGGCGCTCAGTCCTCCACCGGCCGGTCGGCGCGGCGCACGCCCAGGAGGTAGGCGGTGATGAACTGCTCCAGGTCGCCGTCGAGCACGTCGTCCACCTTGCCGGTCTCCACCCCGGTGCGCAGGTCCTTCACCATCCGGTAGGGGGCCAGCACGTAGCTGCGGATCTGCGACCCGAAGTTGATGTCCTTCTTCTGCGCCTCCTCGGCCTCGCGGGCCGCCAGGCGCTTCTTCTCCTCCAGCTCGTAGAGCCTGGACCGCAGGATCTTCCAGGCCACCGACCGGTTCTTCTGCTGGCTGCGCTCGTTCTGGACCGCCACCACGATGCCGCTCGGCAGGTGGGTGAGCCGGACGGCCGAGTCGGTCTTGTTGACCTTCTGGCCGCCCGCCCCCGACGACCGGTAGGTGTCGACGCGTACGTCCGACTCCTTGATGTCGATGACGATGTCGTCCTCCACCTCGGGCGTCACGTCGACCGCGGCGAAGCTGGTCTGGCGCCGCGCGGCGGAGTCGAAGGGACTGATGCGCACCAGGCGGTGCACGCCCTTCTCGGCCTTGAGGAAGCCGTAGGCGAACTCGCCGTGGGCGATGAAGGAGGCGTTGGAGATGCCCGCTTCCTCCCCCGCCACCATGTCGGCCGGTTCCACCTCCCAGCCCTTCCGCTCGCAGTAGCGGGTGTACATCCGGTAGAGCATGGCCGCCCAGTCCATCGCCTCGGTCCCGCCGGCGCCGCTCTTCACCTCGACGATGGCGCTGGCCCGGTCGTGGGGCCCGGACAGCATGCGGTGGAACTCCAGCCCGGCCACCTCGCCCTCCACCGCGGCCGCCTGCTCGGCCGCCTCGGCGCGGGTGGCGTCGTCGCGGGCCTCCTCGGCCAGCTCGTCCAGGGCGCGGGCGTCCTCCAGGGCCCGCCGCACCCGCTCGAAACCGGTCACCGCCGCCTCGAGCTGGGCCTTCTCCTTCAGCAGCCCCTGGGCCCGGGCCCGGTCGTTCCAGAAGGCCGGGTCCTCGGCCAGGCGGGCGATCTCGTCGGTCCGCCGCCGCTTGCCCTCGACGTCAAAGGGACCCCCGGAGCGCCTCGAGGCGGGCGGAGAGGTCGGCGAGTCGCTCGGTGGTGGGTCCGGCCATGGCTTCCTGAGTCCCGTCAGCCCGCCGGGGGGGCGGGCGACCTTCGCAGCGCGGCCCCCAGTGCCAGGATCGCCAGTGCCGCGCAGGCGTACGCGAACAGGTCGCCGAATCTAGTGTAGAGGGTGCGGCCGTGCAAGCGCGGCACCTCGCCCAGGAGCAGCCGCGGAGGCTCGGCCGGGTCGGGCGCCAGCTCCGGGTCCACCGGCCCCACCTCGATGGCGCCGGGCGCCACCTCGCCGGTGGGAAGGACGATGGCCGTCACCCCCGAGTAGGCCGGCCGGGCCACCGCCTTGCCGGCCTCGATGGCGCGCAGCCGCACGATGGCCAGGAACTGGTACGG
>Ga0079037_100000377_pt1 | contig 19648 bp, 15 predicted proteins | sample Mud3Dept4metaG_FD_71479 | JGI IMG/M metagenome (GOLD analysis project Ga0079037, IMG submission 71479) | Freshwater wetland microbial communities from Ohio, USA, analyzing the effect of biotic and abiotic controls - Mud 3 Core 4 Depth 4 metaG | ecosystem: Environmental > Aquatic > Freshwater >... | reverse complement strand
GAAGTCGGCCGCGGATGCGCAGCTCAAGGGCCTGCAGGACATGCTGACCGAGCGCGACGGGCAGTTGCGCGCGCTGCTCGCCGAGCAGCAGGCGCTCACCAGGCGCGCGCAGGCGCTCGACCTGCGCGAGCAGTCGCTCGCCGACCAGATCGCCCGCGAAGCGAAGCAGCAGGCGGAGGCGCTCGCAGCCCAGGCCCGGGCGCAGCTCGAGGAGGAGCTGACGGACAAGGCCCAGCAGATTGCCGCGCTGCAGGGGCAGGAACTCCAGCTGCGCCGCGAGCGCGCGCAGCTCGAGGAGGCCCGGCAGGCGCTCGAGCTCGAGGCGCAGCGACGGCTCGACGCACAGCGTCGCGAAGTGGAGGAGCGTGTGCGGGCCACCGAGGGCGAGCGGGCGCGCCTCAAGGAAGCGGAGCTGCAGAAGACCATCGACGACATGCGCGGCAAGCTCGAAGAAGCGCAGCGCAAGAGTGCCCAGGGCTCGCAGCAGCTGCAGGGCGAGGTGCTCGAGCTGCTGCTCGAGGAGCAGCTGGCGCAGGCGTTCCCGCTCGACACGGTCGCCGAGGTCAAGAAGGGCGTGCGCGGCGGGGACGCGATCCACACCGTGATGAGTCGCTCCGGCCAGCCGGCGGGCTTGATCCTGTGGGAAGCAAAGCGGGCGCAGAAGTGGGGACACGGCTGGCCCGCCAAGCTCAAGGACGACATGCGCGCGGCGGGCGCGGAGGTGGGCGTGATCGTCACCACGTCGTTTCCCGCGGAGTGGCCGGAGGTTCAGCCGTTCGGCCTGCACGAGGACGTCTGGGTGACCACGGCCGCAGCAGCCATACCGCTGGCGTCGGCGTTGCGCGAGGGACTGCTCGAGGCTTTCCGGGCAAGGATCGCGAGCGCCAACAAGGACGAGAAGATGGAGGCGGTGTACGACTACCTCACCAGCCCCCAGTTCGCGCAGAAGCTGCGCGCCGTGTACGACGCATTCCGCAAGATGCGTGCGGAGCTCGACACGGAGCGCGCGACGACGCAGCAGCGCTGGAACCGGCGCGAGAAGCAGATCCAGCTCGCGACGACCCAGCTGCTGGCGATCGCCGGCGATCTGCAGGGGCTCGCGCAGCAGGACGTCCCCCAGCTCGAGCTCGAGCCGCAGGCGCTCGAGGCGGGCGCCGATGGCAGTGGCGAGGCAGCGGAGAACGAATGATGCGACGGCACTTCTGTGATACACGCATGGGACAGGTGCATTGCGTCGACGCTGGCGAGGGGTTGGCAACGCCGCTGCTGTTGCTGCACCAGACCCCACGCTCCGTGGACGAATTCACCGAGGTGATGCCGATCCTCGCCGCCGACCGGCGCGTGATCGCCATGGACACTCCAGGATACGGCTGCTCGGATCGCGTGCCCGGCCGCCCGGGGGTCGCTGACTACGCCGCGGCGGCGCTCGACGTGCTGGATGCGCTGGGCATCGGACGGGTCGTCGCGGTTGGGCACCACACCGGCGCGGTGATCGCGGTGGAAATGGCGGCGGCGTGGCCGGACCGGATCGAACGCGTCGTGATGTCCGGGCCGGTGTACATGGACGCGGCCGGCCGCGCGGAACTCGCGCAGTTCTTCAGGCAATGGACCGTGGTGCCGGACGGGTCGCACCTGCTCGACAAGTGGCAGAAGATGCACGGGTGGCTGCCGCGGCCGGAGCTCGTGCAGCGCTGCGTGGTGGACTTGTTCCGCGCCGGAGAGGCGAGCGAGCAGGGCCACTTCGCGGTGGCCGAGTACCGCATGGAGGAGCGGCTGCTGCACGTGCGCTGCCCGGCGCTGCTGCTCTATTGCCGGGACGACCCGTTCGCCAGTTCCGATCGCGCGGCTCCGCTCAAGGCTGCGTTCCGTCCGGCCCGGGAGGCCACGATAGCCGCCGGCATTTTCGCGGCCAATGAGGCACCGGAACTGTTCGCACAGTCAGTGCTGGATTACCTGCGTGGAGCACCGTGACGGCGTCGGCCGGTGCCTGATCACTCGCGCTGCCAGGCGATTTCGGCGAATAGCGCGCGCCCGCGCCCGGGGAAATAGCGATACGTGCCGAACGCATAGTCGGCGCGATCGGCATAGTTCCGGTCGAGGGCGTTATTGAGGCGCAAGGTGACGGCCCAGCGTGGCGCGGCCTGCCAGCGGCCGCGGAGGTTCAGCAGGCCATGGCCGGAATAGCTGTGGGCATTGGCCGCGTCGAGCCAGTACTCGCCGACCGCGAGCCACTCGCTCTCCAGCGCCCACTGGGTGGACGGCTGCCAGTTGACGGCCGCTCGATACAGCTCGCGTGGCGCCGTATCCACGTCGTTGCCGTCGACGATCTGCTCGCCACCCTCGATCCGGCGCGAGAACTCGTAGCGATGGCGGGCGTACGTGCCGGCGCCGGTGATCTCGAGGCCGTCGATCGCTCGCCAGCGCAGCTCGTACTCGATGCCGCGGTGCGAGGTCTCGCCACTGCTGACGTTGTAGCCGTTGCTGTCCCTCAGGATCACGTTGTCCTTGCGCATGTCGAACAGGGACAGCGCCAGGTCGACGGGTTCCCAGGAGCACTTGACGCCAATTTCCAGCGCGTCGAGTCGTTCCGAGTCGAGGTCGGCAATGCGCTGCGTGCGCTGCAGGCGATAAAGCTCGGTCATCTCCGGCGGCCGGAAGCCGACCATCGCGTTCGCGTACGCCATGACACCGTCGTGCAATTCGACTGACAGTCCGAGCTTCGGTGCGACGTTCAGGAACGAGTCGGTGCGGTCCGCGGGCCGGCTGTACAGGCAGCCCGTCGCGCCGCAGGGAACGCCGTCCTCGTCCGTGTTGCCCGCGAGCATGCGATTGTCGTAGTCGTAGGTCACCGCTTCGGCGCGCACTCCGGCGGTCGCGCGCCAGCGATCGGCGAAGCGCCGCTCGCCATGTGCGTACAGCGCGACGACATACGAGCGCACCGTGTAGTCGTAGTGAAGGCCCGCGGGCCGGATCGCGTTCGCGGCAGGCGTGCCATCGGTGGTGGGCGCGTCCTGCTGCTCCCGCAGGAAGGTGTCCGCAAGTTCCAGGTCGAGGCCGCCGACGACCGTCCAATCCGGATCCTGGTCCCAGGTAAACGACGACATCAGCCCGGCGCTTTCCTGGCCGTTCTTCTCGAGCGGTTTGCCGAGCAGGAAATGCTGCAGGAACTCCATGCGCGACGTCCGCAGATACGGCCGCAGTTCGAGGCGCGCGTCACCCCCGAGCTGCGGCTGCATCAGGCCGGTCAATCGCAAGGAGTTGGCCTCGCGATACGCCTCCGGATTCAGGTTCTGGCGGCTCTGTTGGTCGCTGCGGTAAGCAGCCTGGCCCGTGATGAATCCGGCTGTCTGCTGATCGAGCCAGGTCGCGGCCAGGTCGACGCGCGCAGGAGTCTCGCGCCAGCGCCCTGCGGCTGTCGCATTGAGCTTGGCTTCGTCGAAGCCGGAGTCGATGCGCCAGCCGCCATCGTGCGTGTACAGGCCGGCGAGCCGGTAATCCCAGGCGCCTGCGGCGAAGCTGCCCGCCATCTTCGCGCGTCCGTAGTCGTCCGGACCGAGGTCGATGCTGGCGCCACGCACGGCCGAGTCCGTGGGTACCGGCTGCAGCACATTGACGGTGCCGTGCATCGCGCTCGATCCGTACAGCGCAGTACCGGGTCCGCGCAGCACCTCGATCGACTGCGCCTGCTCGGTGTTGATCTCGAACAGTTCGTTGACGTTGCAGAATCCCACCGGGCGGATCGGGATGCCGTTCTCGAGGAACAGGAATGCGCCGCACGAGCCGGCGCCGGTCAGCACCGGGGAGCGGATCGCAGTCAGGCTTTCCTGGCCGCTGCCGCGCTGGATCATGACTCCCGCCACCCGGTTCAGCGCCTCGGCATGATGGGTGGAACCGAGGAGCTGCAGGGCGTCGCTGCCGACCGCGCTGACGCTGAGCGGCGTCGCGAGCGCGGGAGCCGCACGTCGTGTCGCAGTCACCACGATTTCTTCCAGGCCGACCGAGGACGACGAGGCGACGACCGGCACGCTTGCTGCGCAGCAGGCGACGGCGCGCTTGAGGAGTCTGCGCGCGGCTCCGTAGCAGTGCACTCGGTGTGGCGAGGATTGCCGCATGGGCGTTGGTCGTACAGTGGGTACGCGATTATCCGACATTGCCGCGAGCCGCGGCGTTCCAATGGCGTTTGCTAGTATCGCGCCACGCGATCCGGAGCCGAGCACATGCCGAGCCGATACCTGCTGCTGGCCGCCTGCGCCTTCGTCCTGGCCTGGCCCTCAGCGCCGCCGCAGGCGCAGGAGGGCATGCCGGCGTCAAGCGACGGCCGTCCGCGCATCGGACTGGTGCTGAGCGGCGGAGGCGCGCGCGGTGCCGCACATGTGGGTGTGATTCGGGCGCTCGAGGAGATGCACATCCCGGTCGATGCCGTTGCGGGCACGAGCATGGGCGCCGTGGTCGGCGGCCTGTACGCCGCCGGCCTGAGCGGCGATGAAATCGCCGAGGTGTTCCGCACCCTCGACTGGCAGGAGATGCTGCGCGACCGCGCACCGCGCCGTGACCTCGTGTTCAGGCGCAAGCAGGACGACCGCAGCATCCTCGCCAAGGGGGCGCTCGGCATCCGGCAGGACGAGGGAGTCGTGCTGCCGCTGGGCCTCGTGCAGGGCCAGAAGATCACGCAGGTGCTACGCACTGCAACCCTGCGGGTGGCGGAGGTTCAGAACTTCGATCGCCTGCCGATCCCGTTCCGCGCGCTGGCCACCGACCTGGAGTCGGGTGAGCCCGTGGTGCTCAGTTCCGGCGATCTGGCAACTGTGCTGCGGGCAAGCATGTCGGCCCCCGGGGTGCTGGCACCTGTCGAAATCGGCGGGCGGCTGCTCGTGGACGGTGGTCTCGTCGACAACCTGCCGGTCAGCCTCGCCCGTGAGATGGGCGTGGACGTGCTGATCGCCGTGGACGTGAGCTTTCCGCTCGCCAACCGCGCCGGCCTCGAGTCGGCATTCGACGTCACCAACCAGATGATCGGCATCATGGTGCGGCGCGGCACACGCGAGTCGCGGGCTCAGCTCGGGGCGCGCGACGTGCTCATCGAGCCGGACCTCGGCCGCATGACGGCAATCGAGTTCAACCGGGTGCCCCAGGTGATGGTCGCGGGCGAGAAGGCCGCGGATGCCGTGCGCGCGCAGCTCGCCGCGCTGTCTCAGACACCGGAACAGTATGCCGCCTACCGCGCCGGGCGACGGCATGCCGCTGACCTTGGCGACCCGCTGTCGTTCGTGCGCGCCGGCCCGAAGTCGCAGGCGGATGCGGCACGGATCGACGCCGTGTTCGGCGGGCTGGCGGGAGCTCCACTCGATACTGCGGTCCTGCAACGCAAGCTTGGCCGACAGTACGGCCTCGACCGCTTTGAGTCCGTGGATTACCGGCTCGTCCGCGATGACGGCGATCTCGGACTCGAAATCGACATGCGGCGCAAGTCCTGGGGTCCGAATTTCCTGCGCCTCGGCGTCGGCATCGAGCAGGACTACGATGGCGGAGCCACCGCCAACGCCGGGTTGCGCGTGCTCATGACGGACCTCAACCGGTTCGACGCCGAGTGGCTCACTGACGTGCGACTCGGCGAGGAGCCGCGTTTCTTCACCGAGTTCTTCCAGCCCTTGTCGCACACGAGCGACGTGTTCGTCGCGCCGAGCCTGCGCTACGAACTTGAGACCCTGCAGATCGTGGAGGACGGCCAGCGCGTCGCGCGCTACCGGACGCGCGAGTCCGAGGCTGCGCTCGCGGTCGGCGCGGAGCTCTCCAACTGGGGCGAGGTGCGTCTCGGGCTGGCCCGAGGCGACGGCAGCACGCGCGTGATGATCGGCGATCCCGCGCTGCCGCACGTAGAATTCGACCTCGGTGCGGCGTACGTCCAGTTTGCGTACGACCGTCTCGACAGCGCGTACTTCCCCAAGCACGGACAGGCGTTGCGCATGGCGTGGCGTGGCGAGCGCGAATCGCTGGGATCGAGCGGGGACGCAGACCTGGTTCGGGCGGAGTGGCTGATGGCCCGCTCGCTCGACCGCTACAGCCTGGTCTTCAGTGTCGAGGGAGGCTCGGCACTCGACGACGACGTGGTCTCGCCCGAGCAGTTGTACACCCTTGGGGGGTTCCTGAAGCTGTCAGGCCTGCCGAGCGACGCGCTGGCAGGGACGCAATACGGCCTGGCCAGAGCCATTCTCTTCCGTCGCGTGAGCCGCGGCGGCACGGGCTTCCTCGAGTTTCCGGCCTATCTGGGTGTCTCGCTCGAAGCCGGCAACACCTGGGCGACGCGTGACGACGTGGACCTCGGCGACCTGGAGATGGGTGGCAGCCTGTTCCTCGGTGCGGAAAGCCCCTTCGGTCCGGTGTACCTCGCCGGTGGGTTTGGCGAAGGCGGGGTGCGTGCCTTCTACCTGCTGCTCGGCCACACCTTCTGAGCGGTCACGGCGCGACGATCGCGGTAAAATGCCGTGTTGCCCTTGGACTCGACGAGCCCGCCATGGCCACCTGCCACGACCACAATCTGCGCCAGCCCCTGCCCGAACGGCGCCCATTCGGCATCCGCGTGCGCCTGCGCCGCGGCGACCCGTTCCGCAAGCTGCTCGGCGACGACTGGACGAAGGAGCACTGGTTCGCCACGCGGGACGAGCGTGATGCGCGGCTCGCCGAGATGAGCGGGCGCTACGTCTACTTCCGTCCGGGCGACGCGCCCGCGCTCGAGTTCGAACCCGTCGATCCCTGAATCGCGCCGCGATCGCCAGCGCCCTCGCGGTCTGCCCAGCCAAGCAGGCCGCGCGTCACGAACCGATAGACCGGCTTGCCGGCGCGTGCCCATGCGGCGGCGAGCGGCGAGCGGCGGGCGAGGATGGCCTGCTGCCGGGCCGTGAGGTGTTCCGGGCAATACCTGCGCTTGTGCTTGAGCAGGTGGCGCAGGTCATCGTGCGCCAGCATGCGGAACAGACAGCCGCGATAGCGCGGGCGCATCGCCAGCTGGAAGTCCACCACCGCGGGTGCGCCGTCCGGACCCACGAGCCAGTTGGGTTCCTTGGCGAGGTCGTTGTGCACGAGGCCGGCCGCGTGCAATCGTCGCAGTAGTCGCAGGGCCTCGCGGAAGTAGGCGCGATCGACCCCGCCCGACCTGTGCAGCGGTATACCGGGCAACCAGGACCGCACGAGGAGGCGACCATCCCAGGATACGAGCCGCGGCACGCCCGGCACGCGCCGCAGGGCGTGCAGAGCCCGTGCCTCCCGGGCAGCAAGCCGGCGGGCGAACCAGCCCACGCCGCGCGCCGCCACCGTCGTGTCGCGCTGCACGCATTCCCGGGTGCCCGCTGCATCGGCAGCCCGCAGGCGGCAGACCTCGCCGAACAAGTCGCGCTTGAGCAGTGTCTGTTCCGGCCCTGTCACGGCAACGAGATCCAGGTGGACGTGCGGCCCGCGAGTTGCAGCGCGTCGGCCAGGATCAGCAGCATCCACGACCCGAGCAGCGAACCTGCATCGACGAAGGCCTTCCACAGGACCCGTGGGCGAACCTCAAGCGCATCGGGCACGTCGTAGGCAGACCAGCGCGGCAGGAAGGCCCGCACTTCATCCGCGTAGCGCGTGAACTCCATGCCGTGTGCGCTGCGCAGGAATCGATCCTCGGCGCGTACCGCTGCCGCATAGACCGCGGTGAAGGTGACGAGCAGCGTCGCCGTGATCGCGACGCTGCGCGTGGTGAGCCCGGCGCCCAGCACGGCGAGCAGCGAGAGTGCGTACAGTGGATGACGCAGCATCGCGTACGGCCCGCGGCGCACGAGGTGCGCGTCCTTGAATCCCGCGATGAACACCGAAGTCCAGATCCGACCAAGGGCGGCGCATGCCACGCAGGCGAATCCGAGCAGCTGCAGTCCCAATCCGCCCAGCCCCGTGGCTGCCGTGCGCTCGGAAGTCGCGACCAGCGCGAGGAGGCCCGCCAGCAGCAGGGCAGTGAGTCTGAGCCGCGGTGTACTGCGGGAGGTCGTCATGCAGCGATTCTAGCCGCCGGTTAGAGTGCGCACATGAACTGGCTGACTGACTACCTGGGCTACACGGCGGGCGCCGTGCTGGCCATCCTGCCCATCGTCAACCCGCTCGGCGCGGTTCCGATCGTCATGACGGTCGCTGCGCACCTGCCCGACGCCGAACGGCAGCGGCAGATCCGTCGCGCGTGCGTCTACACCTTCGCGCTCATGACCGGCTTCCTGGTGGCGGGCAGCCTGATCATGAACTTCTTCGGCATCTCGATGCCCGGGATGCGCATTGCGGGCGGCATGATCGTGGCGTTCTACGGCTTTCGCATGCTGTTTCCGAGCGCGCCCACGGTAGCCAGCGAGGTTGCCGCCGCTGGCGAGATCAAGTACGACATCGCCTTCACGCCACTGGCGATGCCGGGCCTGAGCGGTCCCGGCACGTTCGCCGTCGTGATGAGCCTGTCCTCGCAGGCGAGCGCGAAGGAGGGCTGGGATCGCGTCGTAGACTTCGTCGGCGTCGCCACCGGCATCCTGCTCGTGGCAATCCTTTCGTGGTTCGCACTTCGAGGCGCGGAGCGCTTCAACCGCATACTCGGAGCGACGGGGATGGTGGCTCTGACGCGGCTGATGGGCTTCCTGATGATCTGCATCGGCGTGCAGTTCATCATCAACGGGCTGATGGTGATCGTGGCCGATCCGCGCATCTGGGCCGGGCTCGCGGAGGCCGTGCGACAGGCGAGGCCTTGATTGGCTGCCACCCCGCAGAACGGGATGTTCACGACCTTCACGGCGTGACACCCGTTCGTATCGTCCAGGTACCTCGCGACGTCGGGCCGCGCATCACTGCGGCGGCGGCGCCCCCGGGGCAGGGTCTTCCATCGGGTAGGTCTTGGCGCCTTCAGCGGGCGGCGTCGCCGGAGTCGCGGGTGCCGCAGGAGCCGCGGTCGGCTTTGCGGCCGGCGCCGCGGGCGCACCGCTCGTGGCGCGCGTTAGCGCGGCCGTGAACTCGCGTGCGGCTGCCGGTGGATTGCCCGCGCGTCCCTCGAGAATCTGCGAGGCCATGATGCCGGAGACGCCATAGGCCGATTCGTTCCAGTCGTCGTCCACGGCGATGACGCTGCCGTCGATCGCCACGCCGGCAAACAGTCCTTCGTTGCGTGCGTAGGACAGCACCTGTGCCGAGAACGTTGCATCGGTCGCCGCGGTCGCCGACCGACCGACCGGACCGGCGGCGACGCTCGCGTCGGCGCCGAGCGTGACCTTGCCGCCTGCGATGCCTTCGACGCTCTTGCGCGACATGAGCACCAGCACGAGGTCGGTGGACTGGACGCCCCACTGAAAGCCGATGTTGGCGCCGCCAAGCGTGACGAACACCGGGTTGCTCCACGCGCCGTCCGCGTTGCGCACCGCCATCACTCCGCGGCCACCGCGGCCGCCGACGATCAGCGCACCCTTGATGACCTTCGGAATAACCACGACGCCGTAGGCACGCTCGAGCAGCCAGCTCGGGATTGACTGCTCGCTGAGGTTCGAGAACGTCTCGAACACGCGGCGCGAGTCGTTGAGGCGCTCGTCGGTGCTGGTCGCGTGTGCGGTCAGGCTGCCAAAGGCGAGTGCGAGGGTGGCGAGGAGCAGGGCAAGGGTTCTCTGCATCGTAGGTGCTTCGCTGGATTGATGGGCTGCCGATGTTAACAGAATGCGGCTGGGCGCGGCCTGCGACGGCGTGCTCGACGGAGGCTGGTCAGGGCGCCGCTTTCGTCGATTACCTGGCGGAGAGGACGCCGTCCTGTTCCGGCCGGAGGCAGTGCCAGGCCAGGGGTGGCTGGCGACCCACGCCTCGGCCGGCGGGACACTGGAGTGGTGGCCGTCGGCTGTGGCCGTCGCCGGCACGGGGCGACTCGACAGGGGCGGGCGCCGGCGCTGCCTGCGACCTGGCCGAGGTGGAGGACGATTTCAAAGCAGGTCTGCGCCTTTTGATCCCGACACCGATCTCGCGGTGAGCTACGGCGTGCCGCAGGCCCCGGAGGGTGCCACGCAGTCGCCGCCTTCGCGGAGCGCAACGAGTTCCGCGTCGGAATACCCGACCGATCGCAGCACGTCTTCAGTGTGCTCGCCGAGCTGCGGCACGCGGAAATCCGCGCGCCCCGGCTCACTGGTGAACTTGATCGGAATGCCGATGTGTTCCTGCCCCAGGTCGTCCACCAGGCGCATCTGCCGTGCCTGCGCCTGCGGGTCGTCGAACGCCTCGCGCAGGTTCTTCACCGGCGCGAAGCAGACGTCCCGGCCGCGGAACCACTCGACCCATTCGGCCTGCGTCTGCGTCGCGAACACGCCCTGAAGGAAGTCGACCACCGGCTGCTGATGCGGCCCGGGGCCGCGCTCGCACAGCGCCACCAGGTCCGGGCGACCCCACTCGTGGAGCAGGTTGCGCGCGTACTTGAGTTCCTGCCCGCCGAGAACGACGTGGCGGGCATCCGTCGTGCGATAGATGCGGTAGAAGGCGCCGCCTCCCCACGTGCGCTCGTGCTGTGGCACGGGTGCGCGTTTCTCGACGAACACGGGACCGAGCACGTTCGGCAGCCACGCGAGGGCGGCGTCGTGCATGCTGATGTCGAGACGGTCGCCTTCGCCAGTCTTTTCGCGCCGGTAGAGAGCCATCAGCACACCGGCGAGACCCATCGAGGCCGCGGCGAAATCCGACACGGGAACGTGCGGCATCGCAGGTTGCCCGTCCTGGCCGAGGTTCACGCTCACCGTGCCGGCATACGCCTCGCACGCGAGGTTGTGCGCGGGCACGTCGCGGTAAGGTCCCGTCTGGCCGAACGCGGTGAGGGAGCAATAGATGATGCGCGGATTGCGCCGGCGCACGGTCTCGTAGTCAAAGCCGAGTCTGGTGGCGACGCCGGGGCGGAACGCCTCGATGAACACGTCGACCGTCGCGGCGATGCGCAGCAGCGCCTCGCGCCCGGCCGTGGACTTCAGGTTGAGACTGACGCTCTTCTTGCCGCGGTTCAGGTTACGGAAGAAGACGCTGTGTCCGTGTTCACCGAGCCCGATGTGGCGGCCGGGATCGCCCTCGCCGGGCGGTTCGAACTTGATGACCTCCGCGCCGTGGTCGGCCATGAGTTGCGACAGGTACGGTCCCGGCAGGAACAGCGCGAGGTCGAGGACCCGCACCCCCTCCAGTTTCATGCTGCGGCCCCTGTGGCCTTGAGCGATTCGACTGCGGCGGGCGACAGGCCGGCTTCGCGCAGAATCTCATCCGTGTGTTCCCCGAGCCGCGGTGCGCGTCGCGAGGGGAGGCGCTCGCCATCGAGCTTGATCGGGTTGGCAAGCACGCGGAAGTCGGGCCGCGCCGGGTGCGGCAGCGGACGCACCATGCCGATCGCGTTCGCGTACGGATTATCGAGCGCCCGGGGCAGGTCGTACACGGGCGCCACCGGTAACAGGCCCTGCAGGCATCCGAGCCAGTGTTGCGTCGTCTCGCGCTGGAACTCGGCATCGAGCACTACGGTGAGCGAATCACGGTTGGCGCGGCGCGCCTGCGCGTCGGCGTACGTCGGGTCGGATGCCAGGTCCTGGCGGCCCATTACGCCGAGCAGTGCGTGCCAGAACTTCTCGGTCATGCACATGACGAAGATCCAGCCGTCACGGGTCTTGAACAGCTGCACGGGCACCGCGGACGGGTGCGAACTGCGCGGCAGGCGCTCGGTGGCATGACCTTCGTTGAGATACCAGTTGCCGGGATAGGTGAGCTGGTGCAGCGCCACGTCGAACAGCGAAACGTCGATGTCACGGCCTCGGCCGTTCTTCATCACGCCCACGAGTGCGGCGAGGACTGCGACGGCCGTGGTGATGCCGGTCATGTAGTCGATGATCGACAGACCCATGCGCGCCGGCGGCGTGCCCGGCTCACCGGTGAGGTGCAGGTAACCCGCCTCGGCCTGCATGAGGTAGTCGTAGCCGGGCCAGCCCTTGCGCTCGTTGTCGCGACCGTAGGCCGAGAGGTGCGCACAGAGAATGCGGGGGTTCACGGGACCCAGCGTCGCGTAGTCGATGCCGAGCTTTTCCGGCTGGTCGCCACGCAGGTTGTTCATGACCACGTCGGCGGTGCGCACCAGCCGACGAAAGGCATCGCGGCCCGCCGCATGCTTGAGGTTCAGCGCGACGCTCTTCTTGTTCAGGTTGAACGTCTGGAAGAAGTGGCTGTCATGCTCGCCGAGGAAGAACGGGCCCATGCTGCGCGTGGCGTCGCCGCCCAGGTCGGGGCTCTCGACCTTGATGACCTCTGCACCGAGATCGGCGAGGTACATCGAGCCGAACGGCCCGGCGCCGAAGTTCTCGAAGGTGAGGACGCGGACTCCCGCAAGCGGCAGGGCAGGGCTCACACCGGGTTCCTCTCGACCAGCTGCCGGGCGATGATGATGCGCTGCATTTCGTTGGTGCCCTCGCCGATGCACATCAGCGGCGAGTCCCGATAGTAGCGCTCCACGTCGAAGTCTACCGAGTAGCTGTAGCCGCCGAAGATGCGCATCGCTTCGAGGCTGTTCTCCACCGCGGTCTCCGAGGCGAACAGCTTGGCCATGCCGGCCTCGAGGTCGCAGCGCTCGCCGGTGTCGTACTTCCGCGCAGCCTGCTCGACGAGCAGTCGGGCGGCTTCGGCGCGTGTGGCCATGTCGGCGAGCTTCAGCTGGATCGCCTGGTGCTGCGCGATGGGCTTGCCGAACGCCTGGCGCTGCTGAGCGTAGGCGAGGGCGTCCTTGAGGGCGCCCGTGGCGAGGCCGACGCTGCGCGCCGCGACGTTGATGCGGCCGAGCTCGAGACCGCCCACCGCGTGATGGAAGCCGCGGCCTTCGGTGCCGCCGACGAGCTGGTCGGCGCCGACCGGGAAGTTCTCGAACACCAGTTCCGCGCTGTCGATCGAGCGGTAACCCAGCTTGCGGATCTTGCGCCCGACGGTGAAACCCGGACCCTTCTCCGCGATGAACATGCTCATGCCCTTGTGTCGCGGCGCGGCGTCCGGGTCGGTCTTGGTGAGCACGGCGAAGCAGGTGCCGTGCACGCCGTTGGTGATCCAGGTCTTGGTGCCGTTGACGATGTAAACGTCGCCGTCACGGCGCGCAACCGTGCGGATGCCCTGCAGGTCGGTGCCCGCATTCGGTTCGGTCAGGCCGATGCCGCCCCGCAATTCGCCGGTGGCAAAGCGCGGCAGGTAGCGGCGCTTCTGCTCGTCCGTGCCGTGCCGCTCGACGCAGGCGGCCATGATCAGGTGCGAGTTGAAGATGCCGGTGGGCGCCATCCAGGACTGGGAGATGCGCGCCACGAGCTGCGCGTACGTCGAGGCCGACAGCCCGAGCCCGCCCCATTCCTGGCCGATGGTCGCGCCGAACAGCCCGAGTTCCTTCATCTGCTCGACCAGGTCGGCGGGGTACTCGTCGGCCTGGTCGAACCTGCGCGCAATGGGGCGCACTTCCTTTTCGACCCAGCGGCCGATGGTGTCGAGGAACTGCCGCTCTTCTTCGGGCGAGGCGCCCGCGCGGCGGGCCTGCTGTACGCTGGACATGGTCTGCCGTCCCGGTCGAGTTCAGTAGCCGATGCGGTCTTCGACGCTCTGGCCACGCTTGGCGACCAGGATCGTGCGCTCGAAGGTGCACACCACGATGCCGTCCTGGTTGCGGCCCGTGGTGCGCACCGTGACGAGGCCGGCCTCGGGGCGGCTCTTCGACTCGCGCACCTCGAGCACCTCCGATTCCGCGTACAAGGTGTCGCCCGGGAAGACCGGGTGCGGGAGCCGGATTTCGCGCCAGCCCAGGTTGGCGATCGCCTTCTGGCTCACGTCGGTGACGCTCATGCCAACCAGGATCGCCACCGTGAGCGGGCTCGCCACCAGGCAGCGGCCGAATTCGCTCGCCTTCCCGTACTGCTCGTCGAAGTGCAGCGGGTGGGTGTTCATGGTGAGCAGCGTGAACCAGGTGTTGTCGGTCTGCGTGATCGTGCGCCCCGGCCGGTGCTCGTACACGTCGCCCACCTGGAAATCCTCGTAACTGCGGCCAAAGGTCTCGCGGTAACGCTGACCGCCCAGTTGCCTGACGTTCTGGACCATGCTTTCCTCTCTGGTGGAGCCCAGGGCGGCGCGGGACCGGGTTCCTGTATATCATTCACACTTTGTCCGGACAATTGCGGGTCCGGGCCGGGCTTGGAGGCAGCCGGTGACGCGCTACAGGCAGATTGCCGAGGACCTCATCGGGCAGATCCGCAGCGGGCGGCTACCGGTGGGCGGCGTGCTGCCCGGCGAGCTGCAGCTCATGGACGAGTACAGCGCGAGCCGCCACACCATCCGCGACGCGCTGCGCCAGCTCGAGGAACTCGGTCTGGTCGAACGGCGCCGTGGCGTCGGCACGCGGGTGCTCGCCCGCCGGGCGAGCCGTGCCTACGTGCATCGGGTGCGCTCGCCGGCCGAGCTCATGAAGTACCCGCGCGAGAGCCGCATGCAGGTTGCTGGTACCGGCTACGTGCGGTTGGGCGCAGTGCAGGCAGCGGTGATCGGCTGCAAGCCGGGCGCACGGTGGATGCGCATCCGCGCCGTTCGGCGCATGCCAGGGCGTCGCCCGCCGATCTGCCAGCTCGAGCTGTACCTGCGCCCGAAGTTCGCGGCGGTGGCCGGGCAGGTCGGTCGTAACCGCGACCTGGCATTCCAGCTGATCGAACGGCGCTATGGGGTGCACGTGGTCGAGGTGGGTGTCGAGATCATGGCGCGGCCGATGCCCGCGGATGCGGCCGCGGCACTCGAAGTCGACGCTGGCAGCCCGAGCATGACCGTCGTGCGCCGTTACCGGGACGAGCGGGGCGACCTCCTGTGCGTGTCGGTGTCCGAGCATCCGGGCGATCGCTATACGTTTGCGCAGACCCTGAAGCGCGCATGGGATACGGACGAGGCCGGCTGGACGCCGGCGTGAGGGGGGTTGTCATGGCGGGGCCGTTAGCAGGTGTGCGTGTCGTCGAACTCACCAGCGTGGTGCTTGGACCCTGGGCCTGCCAGATCCTCGCCGACATGGGCGCGGACGTGATCAAGATCGAGCCGCCGTCAGGCGACAGCAACCGGCAACTGGGCGCCTCGCGCCACCCGGGGATGGCGGCGCTCTATCTCACCTGCAACCGTAACAAGCGCAGCATCGTGCTCGACGTGAAGCAGCCCGTGGCGCGCCAAGCCGTGCTGGACCTGGTGCGGACCGCGGACGTGTTCGTCCACAACAACCGTCCGCAGGTGATGACCAAGCTCGGGCTAGACTACGAGGCGCTCAAGGCCGTCAACCCCATGCTGATCTACTGCGGGTCGTACGGTTATGGCCGCAAGGGTCCTTACGGCAGCAAGGGCGCGCTGGACGACTCGATCCAGTCCATCGCCGGCATCGCGATGCTGAACGAGATGGTGCTTGGCGAGCCGCGCTACCTGCCGACGATCGTGGCCGACAAGACCACGGCGATCACGGTGGTGTACGGCGTGCTCGCCGCGCTGTTTGCGCGCGAGCGCAACGGCCACGGGCAGGAACTCGAGGTGCCGATGTTCGAGACCATGGTCTCGTACGTGATGGCCGAGCACCTGTGGGGCATGACGTTCGAGCCGCCGCTGGGGCCGCCGGGGTATGTGCGGCTGATGAGCAGCCACCGCCGTCCGTACCGCACCAAGGACGGCTACGTGGCGATCCTGCCCTACATGAACGCGCACTGGGACACGTTCTGCGACGTGACCGGACACCCGGAGCTGAAGCACGACCCGCGCTTCCGCACCATGGGCGACCGAACGCGCAACATCGACGACACCTATGCTGTGACGGCGCAGATCATGGCAACTCGCACTACGCAGGAATGGCTGGGGCTGTTCGCGTCGACCAGCGTGCCCATCAATCGCGTCAATACGCTCTCCGACCTGGCGGAGGATCCGCACCTGCTCGACACGGGCTTCTGGAAGACAGTGCAGCACCCGACCGAGGGGCAGCTGCGCACGACCGCCTTTCCGGTGAATTTTTCGGGCACGCCGGCTGATGTCACGCGCCGCCACGCGCCGCGACTCGGCGAGCACACGCGCGAACTGCTCGAGGAACTCGGGTACCCGGGCGAGCGGATCGAATCCATGCTGGCCTCGGGCGCCGCGCTCGCAGCCGGCGACTGACGCACGAGGGTACGACGATGGGACTCGACAACGTGGACCTGAAGGCGATCGACGCGGTCGTCAACCTCTGGACGGCCGAGGCGCTGTCGCACCGGCCGGACTGGAAGGACGGCTTCTTCGCCGGCAAGGTCAAGGCGAAGAGCCCGATGTCGGCGATGAGCCTCGAGCAGATGCTCGAGCGCATGGCGGAGGCGGGTATCGAGCGCGGCTTTCTCGTCGCAGCCCGGACCGGCCGTCTCGGCCTGCCTGGCTCCTATCACATGCCCTACGAGGTGGTGGCGCGCGCCTGCGAGAAGTTTCCGGGCCGGTTCTACGGCCTCGCCGGCGTCGATCCCACGCAGGGCATGGGCGGCCTGCATGCCTTCGAGGACGCCGTGAAGAACATGGGCTTCATCGGCGCGCACGCTTACCCGCACTGGTTCGAGACCGCGCCGGACCACGCACGCTGGTATCCCTACTACGCGAAGTGCTGCGAACTCGGCGTGCCGTTCCTGACCCAGGTGGGACAGTCGCTCATCTACTCGCCGGACCAGCGGCTGAGGAGCGTCGGCCGGCCGATCACGCTCGACGCAGTGGCCTGCGACTTCCCGGAGCTGAAGCTGCTCGGTATCCACGTCGGCATCCCGTGGCACGACGAGATGATCGCGATGGCGTGGAAGCACGAGAACGTCCACATCGTCGCCGACGCGCACAGCCCGAGATACTGGCCCGACAGCTTCGTGAAGTACATCAACAGCTACGGGCGCACCAAGGTCCTGTTCGGTACCGATTTCCCGGTGCTCGACTTCAAGCGCACGGTGGATGAGATTGCCGCGCTGAACTTGAAGCCAGAGGTGCGCCGGCTGCTGCTGCGCGACAACGCCATGCGGGTGTTCGGCCTGCAGGCCTAGAAATCCACCGGATGCCGCCTCGCTGCACAGTGGGGCAGGCAGGGAACCTGCAGCGGGACTGAAGCAAGGCCCGGGGCGCCCGCGCGCCCCGGGCCTTGCTTGGCAGGGCTCCTGCCCCGCTCCGGTCAGAACTTGAAGGTCACGTCGAGACCGTAGGAGATCCCCGCCGAGTCGTGGATGAACGATCCGCCGAACTCGGGTGCCGTGATGTTCTCCTGGAGGTAGTCCTCGTCCGTGAAGTTCCTGGTCCAGGCCGTCACACCCCAGTTGTCCGCCTGCACGCCGATGCGGGCGTTGAATACGTTGTACGGATCGCGGCTCGTCTTCGAGTAGTCGCCCGGCGCCCCGAACAGGGTGAACACGGAGTCATTCTGGACGGGATGGAACCAGGTCTCGCCGACGAAGCTGCCGTCGAGGCGCGCCGTCAGAGCCAGCGCATCGGTGATCGGGAACCGGAAGTCCACGCCCAGGTTCGCCGTGTACTCGGGAGCGTACGGAATCTCGTTGCCCTCGGTGTAGGGGCGGCCCTTGTACTGGTCGATCTCGCCGTTCACATAGCCGTAGCCGCCGAACACGGTCATCCAGTCGGTGACGCGCCAGCGCGCATCGAGTTCGAAACCGTCGATCTGCACGCTGTCGATGTTGGTCACGACGCGCAGCAGGCCGAACGGCCCGACGAAGAAGTTGAAGAACTGCATGTCCTCCAGGTCGGTATGAAACACGGCGCCGCTCAGCGTCACGCTGCGGTCGAGCAGTTCGGCCTTGAAGCCTGCTTCCAGTGCCTTGGACACTTCCTTGTCGTATTCGTCGCTGACGTTGCTGATCGCCGGCTGGCTGCGATCCGCGGTCGTCAGGCTGCCGAGGTAGGCCTGCACGGTCGCCTGACTCCCGGAGGAGTTGAAGCCGCCCGAGCGGAAGCCGTAACCATACGAGGCGAACAGCGACCAGCCGTCGGTCACCTGCCAGTTGACCGTCAGCTTGGGCTGGAACTGGCTGAACGTCTCGTCGCGATCCGGGATCTTCGCCAGCGTCGGGTCGATGTTGTAGGCCGGGTTGATGTAGATCGTGCGCGAATCCGGGCAGACGGTGGCGGCCGGCCCGACGGCGCCCGGGATGTCGCAGAACTCAGGCGTCTGCGCCGCGACCCGGTCGACGTGGTTGTCGACCGCGCGATCCTCGGTATCGTAGCGCAGCGCGAGCGCGACCTCGACGTTGTCCACGACGTCGTACGCGATCTGGCCGAACACGGCGTAGACCTTGCTGGTAAACGTGTCGTCGTACAGCTGGTCGGTCGGGTTGGGGCCGCTGGTCGGCACGAAGCCCTTCTTCTGCAGGCCCTGCCCGCGATCCGAGCCGGTGGAGACAGTCACGTCGCGCTCGATGTCCGCGAAGTACAGCCCGCCCACCCAGCGCAGGCGCTGGTCACCCGGGGACGTGAGCCGCAGCTCGAGGCTGACGTCGTCCTGGTTGCGCTCCTGGTACTGGTAGCCGCCGCAGCTGGTCGGGTCGTAGGGGGGCAGGATGCTGCCGACCTCGCCGCCGGTCCCCGCCGTCGGGAAGACGAGGCCCGGGCGCGGGACCACGCCGGTGCCATTGATCGGGTTGAGGTCCGGATCGCCGAAGAAGATCGCGTCGTTGGTGGCAATGCAGTGCGGCTCGGCGCGGTACTGGCCGAAGGGGCTGGCGCCGTCCGTCAGCAGGTAGTTGTCCTGCTTGTTGTAGGCCAGCACGCCCGTCAGGGTCGCGAAGTCGAGGTCCCAGTCACCTTTGGCCGACAGGTTCAGGTTGTCCTGCTCGTTCTCGGGCTTGATGTTGTTGATGTACTTGAAGTCGTGGGAGTTCGAGTCCTCGAAGAAGTCAGGGTGACCGATGGTCGGGATCGCCGTGAACGCCGGCAGCGCGAACGCCGCGTTGAAGTTGATGGCGCCTGCCTTGACCGTCGAGTAGCGTGCCTTGAAATCCAGCGCGCCGTTCTCGCCGACGTCGAGCAGCAGCCTGCCGGTGATGCCCATGTCCTCGAGGTAGTCCACGCAGTCGTCGCAGCCGACGTAGTCGTTCGTCCACTGGCCATCCTGATTGCGGTAGTACGCCGAGACGCCCAGCTTCGCGTTGTCCGACACCGGTCCGCCGACGTAGCCGTTGACCTTGTAGGTGTTGTCGCTGCCGTAGCCGGCGCCGACCTCGGCGTCCCACTCGTCACCGGGCTTGCGCGTGGTCACGATCATTGCGCCGGCCAGCGCGTTGCGACCATAGAGCGCACCCTGCGGTCCCTTCAGGATCTCGATCTGGGTGACGCCGTTCAGTTCCTGATTCAGTGCGTTGACGTTGGTCTGGAGCACGCCGTCCACGACCAGGGCGAAGTTGGTCTCCGCGTCCCGGCCCGTGTTGATGCCCCGGATGGTGACCTGCATGTCGCCGACTTCGGCTGTCTGCACCTGGGCCACGCCCGGTGTCAGCGCGATGAAGTCCTGCGGCCGCTCGATGCCGGCGTTCTTGATCTCGGACGCCGTGAAGGCGGTGATCGTGGCCGGTACGTCCTCGATCTTTTCCTCGCGCTGTCGCGCCGTGACGACGATTTCCTCGAT
>Ga0079037_100000374_pt1 | contig 19742 bp, 13 predicted proteins | sample Mud3Dept4metaG_FD_71479 | JGI IMG/M metagenome (GOLD analysis project Ga0079037, IMG submission 71479) | Freshwater wetland microbial communities from Ohio, USA, analyzing the effect of biotic and abiotic controls - Mud 3 Core 4 Depth 4 metaG | ecosystem: Environmental > Aquatic > Freshwater >... | reverse complement strand
TGGAACCAACTCTCCTGCTTACGCCAGCGGAACCCTTCACCTTCGACCCATTCCCAAATGGTCGAGTCCGATAAATGTAGCCCATGGCGTTCTTTGAAAGCCCGCTGCAATCGTTCCAGCGTCCATAGCTCAAAGGGATATCCCAGACTCCTGGGCTTTTGGAGAGCCAGATCCAGCAAAGCGCTGCGAGTTTCTTGGCTATGGGTCGGTGGTCGTCCGGGTCGATCTCCATCCATCAATCCCGCAATGCCCCGCTCATTGAAGCGTTTGACCCATTCGATGCCCATCGGCGCCCCTTTGAAGCCCGCTTGTTCTCCGGCTCGAGAAGCGGCCAGTTGCGGATTTTCCAGCATGGCGGCTATGATTTTGGCTCGCTGGACGATCCGCATCGGCTCGGTGCGGGATTTAGCCAGCCGTCTGATTTCCTGTTCTTCTTCACTTGTTAATGTTCGCAATCTGATCCGTTTTGGCATTCGGTTCTCCTGTTCTCAGGAGAACTATTTTAACCTATTTCACGAGAAAACCACTTAGTTTTGATACTGAATAAATCTCTTAATAAAAATCAACCAGCTACCTTTAACAAATAAAATAACTGGTTGATTATCTGGCGGTCCCGACGGGATTTGAACCCGCGATCTCGGCCTTGACAGGGCCGCATGTTTGGCCGCTACACCACGGGACCTTGCGGGCATGAGTTTACCATACGCACATATCAGCGTCAAGACATAAGAATTCTCACTCCTAATCCTTAGCCAAGTGCTTCACTTTGCAGTAAATTCAGAAGAGATCTCCTTGCCAACAAATCTGAGGTCACCATTCCCAGAACAACCCCCTTGTCAACCACTGGCATTGCTGATATTTCAAAATGCTCTAATTTACTGACCATATCCAAAATCGAGTCTACTGGTTTAGCAAAGACAACTTCTCGAGTCATGATCTGTTCAAGTGGCTGATCGTCTGGCGATCCCAATGCCGTTGAACGTGTAATATCCCATTCGGTAACAATACCTATCAACTCTCCTGATTCTGCAACAACTGCAAGAATTGGACTGGTTGCCTCAACCAAGATTTCCGCTGCTTTGCGGACGGAACTAGTTTTAGGTATGGTTGGGATTGCAATCATGATATCAGAAGCTGCTCGGTCTCTTTCACTGGATGCTACACGTCTGATACTGATTTTTTCAGCAGCCTCACAAGGTAGTAAATCAGTATCAGAAAGCAATAAGTCGATCAACTCATGCATATTTCGATGAATAACCTCCTCACGACAATGCCGCGCAGCTTTTCGGCGCTTATCGGCCAAGGCACGAAATTCCTCCTCATGATCACTCAACCAACGATCCACCGCAGGTGTATTTCCTAACATTTCATCAGGTATCCGAAGATGGTTCGGCGTTTTTATTAAGTGTTCCTGGGCAGCGTAAATCACTCCACCCGAATTAACCAGGTAATCAGTTGCAATTAGAATCCCTCGGTTTCGATAAACTTCCCTTTCCATCCTGGATCTAGCCGCTCTGCGCCTTTTGTCTGGGGAATAAGTATTAGCACCTTCGATAATTACACGCCAATAACCCATCGACTGTACGATCATTGAAGGTTGTGAGGATGCATCGAGATCTAAATAATTCGCAATCGGTGAAGCAGGAAAAAGGCAAAAGGCCGATTCTCGCAAGAGATCATTTGGTGAGCTGGAATACTTGGTGTGAGAAACCCCCCAACGATCAGAAACTAGAACTTCATTAAAGAATTGCCTCGTAACCGAACCTCGTTCCTGCCACATCTTAAACAACTGAGTGATGGGTAAACCGCCTTCATCGTACAAATAACCCAATGCATCACTTATCCCAATAATCTTCACACCTGGCATCTGCTCGCAGAGAATTCGACCTGTATGTGCACCTACTGCTCCGAAACCTTGAATTAAGGCTGTAATATGTCCTTCATCAGGGATTTGTAAATCTGAAAATTGTGGTAATTCCTTTAACCGTGGTAGCTCTTTTATTAATGCCTGAAATGCAATGACCAATCCTCCAGCAGCAGCACCAAGCTCATCAACCCTATTTCCACCCATATCCATCGGCTTCGATATGGCTTCATCCAATCCATTCTCCATTGCAATAATTTTCATGTCGGAATCAGTTGTGCCAACATCGGGTCCAGGCAGAAATATTCTCCGATATCGATACAGCAAGTGGGCAAAAGACTTCACTATTTGGGCGTGTTCTGTAGATGTAATACTTCTTTCTGCAACGATTCCTACTTTTCCTCCTCCATATGGTAAATTTGAGGCTGCATTTTTTAATGTCATCCCTCGCGCTAAACTATGAACCGTTGAAGGTGTTAAGTCTGGAAGAATTCTTATCCCTCCTATTGCCGGTCGTCCCATTGAAAGGTTATCAACAACCAAATAACCACCTACTTCAAGAGGTGAATTCTCGTCCCATAAACAAACAACAACTCGTGGACCTATATTGTCCACTTCTATGCCTAATCGGGCTAAACGATCTATATCCAAAGAGCTGAATTCTAAGTAACAAAGCCCGTTATCACGAACCAATCGGTTTTCCCAAGTCTTATCAGGTAACCTCTGGCGTAAAAAGGAATCCATTCTCTTTGGGATCATGGTTTAACTCCTAGGAATTAACAATTGATGATTATTCTTATCTGAAAATCCGTTGATATTACCATATTCTAAATACGGTGTAATTTTTGAGCAGCAATAAATGATAATCCATTCTGGGTTAAAGCCCAAGCAGTTCGGTTTACAGCTTCGTATTTATCGAGGAAATTCAGTAACAAGTGATCCCAATCTCCTGCTGCAACAATCTCTGACTTATCACGAAAATAATCGAGAATATCAGATGGATGCGCTCTATTCTGATCGATTTCTGGATCCCCGCCTTCGTGTTTAGCAGAAATATTTGCTATATGATCAGCAAGTTCTATCAACTCCTCACGCCGGTTATAAGGTTGGCGCACAATGCTCTTCCATGTCTCTGTAATGTGATGTTCAAAACGCACCACATCTTCAAATCCTAGCTGTCTGCGAAACTGCGCGGTGATTTCCAATGTCTCATTGCTCACAGAATTGCTCCAATTGAAGCCGATCAATGGTGAAGTACCATCATCGCGCGAAAAGAGCTTTGCTCCAATCAATGTCCACAAACCTGCATATGGATTATCGTTCCCCATAAAAACCGATATCTTAAATTCAATATTCACACCGATGCTATAAAGCAGATATCCCACCAAGACAGTTCCTGGGTTAATGTTGAGAACTTGACAGACGCCATAATTAGTATAGTAATACAGAAATTCATCCAGCCACCTGAGTGGATAATCATTGGGTTGACCTACTCCACCAAAATAACCAGTTATAGTAGCAGGTCCCCCTAGATGTATATTTGATCCATCAGTTCCTTTAGTATCGAGTGTTTCTACATAACTAGCACCAATGATCTGCATTGCCGCTGCGATTGCTGGTAAATCTCCATCAGCCTCTTGCTCTTTCATCTTGCGCACTTTAATAAAACGCCCAGGCATGAGGCTACCAGTTTCGATAGCACATTTAGCAATTTCAATAATCCACTGAAAATATTGTGCTGCACTAATCTCTAATGTTACTGCAAACTTCTCAACAAAACTTATCGTCGATATCCGATCACCAAGAACTTTTTTACGATAATCATGAATGCTTATAAAAGCACCCTGATCTCGCTGTTTTTCTAACCAATACAATGCATCCAAATATTCGGGTTTTGTCTCATCGACTTTCTTAAGTAGTGCTTCCAGTTTCCCTGCTTCTTCAGCTTTCTTATTTATTTCCTCAGGGGTGCCATATTTTGCCACTATATTAAGGAAATCATTTATTACTTGAGTGTCCTTATCAAGTAACACTTCATTGATAGCATCCAATCGCTTATATGGGATTTTTATTCGATCACGAAGATTATTGTTCATTGGATTCTCTCTTCCTCCTCATTTGAGTAGAGTGGTTAGCTCCTCAAACTCCTCGTCTTTTATGTCGAACCAATTTTCAGGTTGTGGAAAGGTATGGTCTTTTACCTCATTTACATATTCTATAAGGCCATTTTTAATTACCTCTCCTGCATTTGCAAATAGTTTTGCCATGCGTGGTTTAAAACGTGGATATAAGCCAAACATATCGTGATAAATCAAGAGCTGTCCATGTGCAAATGGACCAGAACCAAGGCTCATAATAATGCAATTGTTAGACCTTTCTGTTATTATTTTGCATACCCGGTCCGGAACCATCTCTAATAAAATCGCAAAAGCCCCTGCTTCTTCCAGTGCTTTTGCATCCTCAATTATTTTTTTTGCCTGAAGAGCTCCTCTACCTTGAACACGAAAACCGCCAAGAGCACTTAAACTCTGTGGAGTTAATCCAAGGTGTCCAATAGCTGGAATTCCTGCCCGGACAATACCTTGAATACAATCCACCATTTCTGCTCCTCCTTCAAGTTTTATAGCATCACAAGCTGCCTCTGCCATAAAGCGGCCAGCGTTTCGTATGGCAGTTTCTACACTGGGCTGGTAGCTCATATAGGGCATATCGCCTACCAGAAATACATGGGGTGCGCCTCTACGAACAGCTTGGCTATGGCGTATCATATCTTCCATTGTAACTGGCAATGTTGTTTCGAATCCGAGCATGGTCATACCCAAGCTGTCCCCGACCAAGATCATTTCAACGCCAGCTTCTTCCTGCAAGTAAGCCGTTGGATAATCGTAACAAGTCAGCCATGTGATAGGTTCATCAGTTTCGACTTTCTTAAATAACATAGGTAGAGTAATTTTCTTTCGGCTGGACATGCTTTATCTCCATGGGTATTTATAATTGTTTCTTCTGTTGAGGGTTTGTGGCTATGCGCAATATAGTGATAATAGGATGCGACCTTTTCTTAAAAAGAGCTCGTCGCATCCAATATTTTTTTTTATTTTTCAACTGCACCTGTTATTGTTCCAGGTAAGAATCTGCGTAAATCACCTTATTTAATAGGATTTGTACAGTCTTCCAAATCTTTACCTGTTCAGGATCATTCATATCAACATCCTCTAAAGTTGGATGTTCCATGTTGGCTGTTCGATCGGCAATTTTTATATACAACCTCCCCACCGGCGTACTTTCATCTCGCTCTTCTATAATCCGAATTGTATCCATTAAGATCGGATCAAGAGGGTCCGCTATCATTGCAGGTAGTTCAACGCCCATAAGCATGGCACAATAAACCCGGTTAATTAATGGCCGATTCTCCCGAGGTACCGAATTTGAAACGTTCGAAAGCCCGACAGAAATCATTGGTGGTGGATCCCAGGCGTATTTCAGAGTTCTCACCGCCTCGATAAGCTCAGGACAATATTGCTGGCATCCGGAAACCGTTAGAGCAAGGGGATCTATAATTAAATCCTCAATTGGTAACCCGACTTCCAAAGCTCGCGGAATAAGAATTTCAAGGGCTATGTTTACTCTTTCATCAGCGGCTACAGGAATGCCACTCTTTCCCATTGTTAAGGCAATTAACTTTGTATTGAATTTCTTAGCTAATAATGGAACTTTCTCCAAACGTTCTGGTTCCGCTGAAGTTGAATTTATTAAGGGTTGCGCTTTTGTTACTTTCTTCAATCCGGCTTCGATACCAAGAAGGTTGGTGCTATCGAAACATAAGGGAACATCTACAACAGCCTCTAGCGTATCGACAATCCAAGGAAATACCTCTTCCCAATCCCTTTTCTGAGGGCCGAGATTTACATCAAGAACTTTTGCTCCTGCTTCAACTTGTTGAATTGCCTGCTCCATAAAATATTCTCGGTCTCGTTCTGCCAACGCTTTTTTTACATTGGCGGAAATGATGTGAATATTCTCACCTATGATGTACATTGGTCTTCTCCTTTTCTAGTTCGATTTATTTTAATCTTTTTTATCAATTAATGCCTTAATTGAAGGGAACTGGGTTAAATCGGTGTGTGGAAGAAACAATGAGGACATAAACGCTTCATAGAAGGTATTGTCCGCCGATAGCTCAATATAGGTCATCCTGGAAGCAATTTTACGAATTCTCTGGTGAACTTCTCGATCTAAAAGTGCTAAGTATGCGCCATTTACCGAGGTGTTCCCCAAAAATTGAAACCTATCCCAAGGCATGTCTGGAAGCAATCCGATTTGAATTGCCTTTTCTATATTAATGTACTTTCCAAATGATCCACCTATCAACATTTGATCAATCACTTCCAATGGAACACCTACACGATCTGCAAGCACACGATAACCCGCATATATTGCGCCTTTAGCACGGATAAGGTTATCAATATCAACTATGGTAAGGGTGATATCATGTGTATGCTCAGTTTCACTGCCCCAAGCTAAAACATATTCAGGCCCATTTACTCCTTCTCGGATGCGAGGAGTAGATAAGTCCTGTTTAAGATGCCCAGCTTTATCCACAATGCCAGTCATAAACAATTCTGCCAGAAGAGATATCAGACCACTCCCGCAAATACCTCGCGGTTTCCCGCCTCCAATCACCCGATACGTTGGTTCATAATTCTCGGAGTTGATCCATACCTCCTCAATGGCGCCATCCGTCGCGCGCATACCGTTTATCACTCCTGCTCCTTCAAAAGCTGGGCCAGCTGAACAGGCGCAGGTTACCAACCATTCTCTGGATCCTAGCACGATCTCTCCATTAGTACCTACGTCCATAAATAAAGTAACTTGAGAAGTGTCATCCAAACCAGAGGAATAAACCCCAGCTGTAATATCCGCACCCACATAACTTGCCACTCCAGGCAAACACAATATTACTGCTTCTGGATTTATATTTAAACCAACTTCTTTAGCAGAATATATCGGAACCTCATTTACCGCGGTGATAAAAGGTGACAATCGAATACTCTCAGCGGGGATTCCAAGCAACAAGTGCATCATTGTGCTATTTCCTGCTATAGTTGCTTTAACTATATCCTTAGGCTCTACATTAAATCCTTTAACTCGCTTACATGCTCTATTCAGCAACTCATGTATAGTATCAAGAACAAGCGCTTGGAGTTCTTCTGCCCCTCCTTCCTTGCTGGCATAGATAATACGTGAGATCACATCCTCGCCTCTAGCTATCTGTCCATTGTATTCAGATACTTGTGCCTTAACCTGACCAGATACCAAATCTACTAGTAGGAGAGTAACTGTCGTCGTACCTATATCAACCGCAACTCCCCATAAAGGATTATCGTCTATTTCGTGAGCGCTCGAGATATCTACCAAAGAGGTTTGAGCAAGATATCCATCGTCATGAAGTTGTGTATCAAGGATCGATGTGATCTGCCAATCACCCTCCCTTAAAATCGATCCTAGTTTCCTTAAGATTGTAAGCGGAATCTTAATATTCTCCACACCGACTTGTTGCCGAATAGCCGTTATCATTCGGCTTAAGTCATCTCTTTGATCATCCATGCTGGGAGGCGGAAGAGTAATCCTGTGGCGATGAATCGATTGGTCGCGATTAAATTTGTAATTCTCCGGAACTCTGATCTCAGCTACAACGCGATCAATCGTTAATTTACGCTCAACTCTTTCCTGTGGTGGAACTTCTACATAAGTATCTCCCTCAATGACACTCTGACAAGCTAAGACATATCCTTGTTCGATATCCTCAGGTAATAAACGCAGCGCGCTGCGGCGGCGTACAGCTCCAGATACAACTTTCACCGCACACCGTCCGCAGCGGCCCTGCCCTCCACAAGGCTGATTGATATTTACTCCTGCTAGACGCGCTGCTTCAGTTATTAAACTTCCAAAAGGAACACTTACGATTTCAGGAGCAACATCAAATTTTATTGAATATTCAGCCATTCCTCACGAGGTTAAATCAATATATTTTTCTTATTTCAATTGGATAGTGCTTGTTTCATAAATTTTGGAATATCAACTGCTTCACGTGGGCCAACTCTTATTTCCCAACCCTGAAGCTCAGCTTCTAATTCTCCTGAGAGTACCGCAACGGCTCCAGGTATGACAATACGATTTCGATTCACTTTTTCGGCAACATTAAATGCCTTTATTGATTTAGCTATCCGTTCAGCATCGAATTTACCGGCCGCCCAGGCTGTTAGAACGCTCATCCCCTCAGAATCACATACAACTAACCAAGCTGGGAGACCAGAGCTCTCAACTTCATTTGCCACACTAAAGTAAGTTATTGAGAAGTTTGTGGTAACGAGCACTGGGTCTTCTGGTTTTGGATTATTTATTTCATAGAGACCTGGTAGAACCTGAATAGGCTTTTGAGGATCGGTATATATATTTTGTCGCAGAACAAGCAATGGATAGATTGTTTCGGGGCGGAAATGATCCAGAACAATAAAACTACAATATTTTCCTATTGCTTGACCTGCCAATTGCACCTCTTTCGCAGGATCGCTTTCATCCCCTGGAAAGCTAATAATTGGGTAACCAAGAGGTCGGAAGTTTTTCTTTAGAGCCATGCGGCGAATAAGCGTATTCGCGACCAGTGTTCCATGCAAGGACCTTTGAGTGGGAGCCAGGACTAAATCCTTTACGCCTGTTTGTTGCAATTTATCCGTCAGGCTGCACATCTCATCTATATTATCCGCACGAACGGCGAGTGCAACATTATACTCTTTTGTTAATGATGCCATCGATTCCCAATTTTCGTTTGTCGCATTGCAGATTAATACTCTTTCACCAGGATTTAGATGAGTTAAGCCTGATCTGATCTCCTCTGGATTTCCGATTAGGATCAAAGGTCGATGGGTGACCTCACGTACAGCATCAAAAGCCTTGCTAAAATCACCACCATTAGCCTGAATAGCAAAACCACTCATGGTTAATTCAATACCAACATAATCTACTTTATAGCTATCTGCTTGCTGTACCTTGCTCTTGATTATTTCTAACGGTTCATCATCATAAATCCGTAAAAATAATCCCGGTTGGTTATAAAATGTCTTTTCATGCCGAAAGAGTACAACTTCGTTTCCAGCTTTGAACTCATATCCATTGGAATTCAAGGTTATGGGTCTCACTGGTGGAGCAGCAGCTTCAGAAAGTTGCGCTTTTGCCTCCTCACTAACATATGGGCACAAAGAAAGCTCGACCTGCTTTGCAGCTAATTTCATTGCAAATGCCAGACAAGTCGGAAATCCGCATTCTTTACAGTTCGTTTGTGGAAGTAATTTGTATATTTGTATGCCTGATAGAGCCATGATGTATTCTCCGATTTCCGTATAGCGTATTGAAAATAATTGTCAATACGCTATACGGAGTATAGGTTATTATTTTAGGCAGTCTTCCCTTTGCCAGTCAGATCATTTATCGCTACCCGGAGTCGCTTGAGGCTCTCAGGATGGCGTAATACAACAATATCAGCTCCTGATTCCACTAGCATTGTCGCGGTGAGTGTTTCCCAGGTAATTGCGCGCTCTAGCCATTCACCCCAAGCTTGAGGGACATCTTGGCCCACCTTGGATTCCTTTGCTTTCCAACATTCCTCCCCAGGAGTAACCAACATTGGCAATTGGGTCATACTATCACCTTGTAAAGCAGCCATTCTCAATCTCTCCATAACTGAATAACCGTATTCGAAGCCATATCCCAACGCGCCGGTTGTAGGATCCATGATGATCTGATCAACTGGTAATCCCATATCATGGATCAAGATATTGAGCTGCTTTGCCAGATTCACATCCATAGCTGTTCTGGCATCTACAAGGTGACCATTAGCCAGGGCGGCTGCAACAATCGTGCGATAATTCTTATCTTCACAGATACCTAACCCTAATCGCTCGCCCTTGAAAGCATCCGCAATGGCGACCAGGCATTCGTTATCCAAATTTGCCTGTCCTGGTCCGAAAACAATTAGTGGTAAACCGGTAACCTCCAAAACAGATCTGACAGTCTTTACCGCACGCTCAGCAGTAATTTGATTGCCTTCATTGTCTGCAGCAGATAGACTTAGTAATAGCAAATCTGCACCGGCTTGTTCCGCAGCCTGAGCCCAATGAGCGGGATCATTCATGGCATCTCCCCATGTTTGAAGTAGAAGGGGTGACCATTCAATGGGGCGTCTATCCTTTATTTCAAGAGCGATTACTGTTGGATGAGGAAAATCACCTTCAAATCCCATGAAGGGCATTGCGGTTTCCCCACCTACCGTAATGGTTTTCTTTCTAGTACCTCCCTGCTCTTTTGTTGCTCCAATGGTTATCTCTCTTACCTTCCCAGTCCACTTTTCATTTAAGATTTCTGTCTTTGTCTCTGCTGTGAACCATGGTTGATCTGGAGATAGTTCGGCCTTCTTAATTTCTTCTTTCCCAATCTCAACCTGTGCTATTTCCACCTCATCAGCTACACCAATCTGTGCAGATGGGGGTGCGGCAGGAGAGACTGGCAAAGCAGAGACATCGAAACCACCCAACTCAGTCAGTGCGGCAATCAAGGCACGACGTAAGATTTCAACCGCTCGCTCAGCCCGATCGGTTGTCTCTGTGATGGGGGGTATAGGCGCGCCTTTTATCACTGGAGGTAAAGTTGGTTCTATTTTCTCCTGCGTAATCGGCCTTTCAGCTTTCACTGGTAATTCGGGCTCTTTCTTTGGCTCCGCTTCAGCAGCTTTAACAACAGGAGGTGGTTGTGGAGGTTCGGCAACCGCAGGTTTAACCTCAGCTGCTTGTACAGGTTGTTTGGCTATCGCTGCCTCAACAATTGCCTCTGCTTTGGCAATAACTTCAGCAGCTGGTTCTTCAACTCGAGCGGACTTAGGTACCATAGGTCCCATCTCTAACACAGGATGGTTCTTTTCTTTGACCCAGGTGACCAGTTGTTCAGCTGTTGTAACAGTATTTCCGTCTGCAATCCGATCTATCAAATCTGGAATGCCTTCTCTCTCCGCAGCTGCTTTCAATTCCTCCGCCATTGATTCCTTCAAGTTACTACTTATCCAGACCACACGTTTGAAACCTCCATCAGCGTACAGGAATTTTGGGCTCACAAGATAGAATTTACCCACACCCATTACCCCTGGAGTCTGTAAACCACCACCCGCAATACCAGCTAAAGTGCTGAAGGTCATACCCGCTGGTGACATTCCTGTATCCTCTCGGCTGAGAACCATGACACCATTTACTTCTGGGATGACCATCACGATGCTCTCAAAACATCCACACGCAGTCATTGGGTTTTCCATGATCGAATACATCGCGACCTGTTCAATAACACCATGCGAACCGATTTTGGCGTAGTTGTTCGTTCCTTCCCAATAACCTGTATCTGGATCAATTATTTTTCCTAACTTGATAGGCTGATTAGGTCCAGTTGGGTTGATGCTATAAGAAGCTTTACAGTCTAACCAGTTATAGGCACCACACAGTCCTAAGCGTTCCGGGCTGACTACACAGACATGATTAGGTGCAAATGATTGGCATAGGGTGCAAGAGTAAAATTCATCGACTTTGTTATCGGTCAGGTCAGCTAATCGCTTATTGCGGAAATTGTATGCTTCACGCGCCTTCGTCAGCCATTGATGATATTGTTCAGGCTCAGTGAAAATTCGAACCTGGACTTTATCGACTATGGCACCAAAATCGTTCTTGAAGCGAGCATGAAGAATTCTCCCGAAATGCTCTAGATTAAACCCTTTCTCAGCTGCACCGTTCGAAATGCGGATCCATGCGATATCTCTCTGACCTATATGCTGAATCCCGGAGGCACCGTTGACAAAGTAATGGATTTGGCGCTCTAAGACCGGTTCAAAATCCTCCTGCATCTGGCGTCCAGCTACTGTGACAACTATACCCATGTCTATATGACCTTGCGCCGGGATATCCTCAAATCCTGGACCGATTACTTCAACCTTGCCATCCACAACTTCCTCGAGAGGTGCCATATATAAGTACTCAAAACATCGCGAATACTTGCCTCCTGATTCCACGCGCATATCCGTTTTCCTGACGACCTCACCTTCAAACGCAGATCCATAAGGCACAGGAACAGGTACTTCCGCGAGTTTAATCTTCACTCCTCGGATTTCGATACACTTTTGAACTAGTCGCTCAGCGCGCTCAAGATCATCTTTTCCTTCAATTTCTTCAAACGGCATAGAAACGACATGTTCGTAAGTTGTTACACCCGTCGGCAGTATTTCGGGGATGATGGTATCCGCAATTACTGGGAAGCCGAAATTAATCGCACCTGCAGCAGCCGCATACTTTAAATCATCCACTTCTCCGAGTGCAAGCACAAAAGCAAAAACGCGTTCCTTGTTATAAAGTAATATTTCTCGAGTTTGACCCGGCTTCAAACCGCCAAAGGTTAATGCTGAACGAGTGGCAAATCCAAGCGCGTAAATTGCACTCAAGGTATCAGTTCCAAATGGGACGGTATATGTGTCGTAACCAAGCTCGACACCCTCTTCAGCAAGTTGATGGATTATGCTGCGCCCATTCACATTTCCTGAAAGGAAAGTTAGAATATTTCGCTTCTGTAATTCGCGCACAATTTTTACTGCAACTTCGTTGGATTTTGCTGCTCCTACAATTGCGGCAAAGCCAGGCATACGCCCGTCAACAAGCTGAATTCCCCACGAACGCAGCTGAATATCGTCAATCGGCCCATTCAAATGTTCCCCATGCCCATCCCCGTCATGAGAATACGAAGTGCCACCAGCTAATTGGAAACCCGGCATCGGTTCGGGCTGTAAATTATAGACAAATCGGATGGCTTCTATAATCTCCGCAGCCAGAAGTGTAGCCATTCCGCTGTCCAGGGTTTCACCTAAATAGGGTGTCCAATGCTTAGACGATGGGAGTGGGTGGAGAAGATTGCGAGCATGTAGCAAAATGGGTGGCAATTCTCCTAAAGCGACTACTTGACGACCTGTCATGCCCAAGATGGTCGGTAGATAGTAGGCTGTGTTTGGAAAAGCTACTGGAGTATCTGGTCCTTTTTCGTCTAATGCCTTTTGGAGCATTAGCTCCGCTTCAGTTACCAGTGCATTTGCTCCGCGTAGAGCGCGGGTTGCTATATATCTAGACATAAGAAAACCTCCAAATTAGAGAACATTCTCAGTCGGCAGCTACGCCATACATTGCTGTGCGCTTCTCGGAAAGTGATAGTTTCTCGAGCTCTAACATACGCAGATCGCCGCTTTTACCATATCGTTTCGGATTGTATGCAGGTAATCCTAATTCTGCTCGTTTCTTGTCAATGTGCGCTAATGTCCTGCGAATCATCTCGTCTGGATCAGCAATAAACTCCATCTTGCCACCGTAGAGCTTCTCCCAACCCTGGCTGAGATATTGCAGCACAGCATCGCTGTCTGATACTCTATCTGGCATGCCACCAATTGGTGACGAGCCGCCAAAAATAACATAAGCTCCAGAAGCTACACAATAAGTGCCAATCGCAAGAGCCTTTTCACTCATCCATTCTGGCGCCAGACCAACCGCTGGGATCTTATCAATATCATCCCCTAAACCACCTTCCTCAACCATTTGTGTTAACACAGTCAAAATGCGAGTGTTATCAACACATGAACCCATATGAAGGACAGGAGGGATGCCCACGGTTTCACAAATTTCTTTTAGTCCTGGACCCACTTTTTCAAGCCCAGCTTCGCCCAGTAAGAGACCCAATTTCGCACTAGCAATCGCGCCACATCCTGTTTCAACGATGAGCACATCTTGTTTCAGTAATGCTTGAGTAACATATGTGTGTAAATAATCTTGTTGACTGCGAGGGTTGTTGCACCCTACAATGGCAGCAACACCACGAATGCGCCCAGACATGATGGCGTCATTGAGAGGTCGGAATGAGGCGCGATACGAACCTCCTAACATGTAATTGATATATTCGTGAGAGAAACCAGGGATTAGATCTTCTCGAGATTGTGGAATGAAAGTTTTTCCCCGGTTCTTATAATTATCGACCGCCGTGCGGAGGATTTGCTTTGCAATTGTCAGTGCTCGATGCTCGTCAAATTCGATGTGGACAGCGCCGCTAATCTTCACTTTTGGCGATGTCGTTATTATCATTGTATGGAAGTTACTCGCCAAATCAACCAGCGCCTGCATAATGCACTGGACATCAACAACCATCGCCTCGACAGCTCCGGTAAGGATTGCCAGCTCCTGATGCAAGAAGTTACCAGCCGCCGGGATTCCTTGACGCATGAGAATTTCATTGGCTGTGCAACATATACCTGAAAGATTGATACCCTTTGCGCCAGCATTTTTCGCATATTCGATAATTTCTGGATCCTGAGTAGCAGCAACAATCATCTGGCTAAGCGTCGGCTGGTGACCATGTACAACAACATTCACCATATCATCTCTTAGAACACCAAGATTTGCTTGGCCTAATATCGGTGCTGGAGTTCCAAACAGGATGTCAGATACATCTGTTGCAATCATGCTTCCACCCCATCCATCCCCTAAAGCTGTTCGAACAGCATGCTGTAAGATATGGGCTGGATCTTGATCATCCCCAATATTTGTCCGGTGTAAGGCTTCCACAACTTCACGGTCAATTCCGCGCGGTGTTACACCGGTTTCTTCCCAAATTTTTTGTCTTTTCTTTGGAGCTCGAATGGACGGTGCAACTTTTCCTTCTTGTTGTCCAAATTGTGCAATATAAATATCCGCTAAATCATTAGCTATTTCACTTGGTGAGCGATCTTCAATAGGAATACCATATTTCGAAGCAACAACCCGCAACTTAGCAACATCTCGTAAGACAAATCCTTCGGCTTCTTCATTGGCAACGGCTTTTAATGTGAACGCCATATCACGACCATGATCCGAGTGGGCTGCCGAACCAGCCGCTACCGAGCGGATGAAATTTCTCGCCTGGATCGTTTCAATCGTTGCTCCACAAACACCTGTTTGTCCATCTTTTGTGAGGCGGCAAGGCCCCATCCCACAAATCTTACAGCACATGCCAGAGCCACCAATATTGCATGGAACCATATCCTCCGCTCTTGAAAAAGCAGTGCTGAGTCCAAGCTCGTCCGCACGCCTCAGCATTTCCTGAGCAGCGGGATCCGCTGTACGTTCCTCATAACTCCGTTTCGGTTTTGCCATTTCCTAGTCCTCCATCCTTTCTTTAACTACGCCAATACCAGGGCAATTCCATAATGGTCTACCTGAATAGCTTACTTGTTGAGAAAAACTTACTGTTGTGCGACTGGTTTCATATACTTGTGAATGACGAAAATATGATTTGGATCTATCTCCTTGGAGATAAGTCGATGCATCTGCTTCGACAGGCAAAATCCATTCACCAAGATAACCAGCACTCTCTAAGGTCTTTCTGATTGTTTCTTCAGTCACCTTTCCTGGATCGAAAGTAACCTCAACCGCTTGAAAGGCACTACTGGCATAAACGTCTTCCACGCCGGGGATTTCCAACAATATCCTTCGGACCTCGATCACGTGGTGGTCTGCATACATCATAGGCAAATCAATGGTCACTTTTTGCATTGTATTCTCCTTTTGTTATAGTTAATTCAATATACATGATCTCCTGATCCTGAAATTCTTAATGATCTATTGGTTGCAAAGTGCATCCCAGATTAAATGCACATTAAACCCCAATTGTAATTCAATATAACAAGATTCCTATCGCCAAACAAGTGACAAACATAACTAATTTTGTAAGATTTTTTATCATCCATGCCGTATGTAGTTTAATTCGGTGACAAAGCCATTGCCTGGATATACCGTGATATAAAATTAGGATCCTGATCCAATTCAACTTGCTCCGCGTGGTTTGCTATCTCCTCGGCTAATGCAAATCCTTCATCTGACAAAAATGTCGCCGCGCCTAAACCAGCTCCGTTTGCAACCGTTTTAACAACCTCTTGACGAACTGGGGGGATCACACCAATTCCAATAGCGGAAGGAATATCAATTTGCCCACCAAAAGATCCCGTTAGAATCACTTGTTGAAGGTCAGATGCTGTAAGGTTAAGCCGATCCATTAATATTCCAACTGCTGCACGGATCGCCCCTTTTGCCTTCTGTAATTCACGAATATCCCATTGGGTTAATCCTAAATCACCGTCGGGTGTTAATACAATCCGGCGTGAACCGTGTTGATCGTAATCAATTCTATTCTTAAGCATGGTGAATCCCCTTGTAATCCTTCCACTGGATTCTATCAAATTTGCTTTTCTTAATTCATAAACGAGGCTCAATAAACCAGTTCCGGTTAACCCAATGGGTGGTTCCCCTCCAATCGTATCAAACTTGAGTTCAGTATTCTCGATAGCAACCCTTACAATCGCACCATCTACTGCTCTTGTGCCACAAGATATGAATACTCCCTCAAATGCTGGGCCAGCAGCTGTAGATGCGGTTAATATCCGTCTCCCATCGGTAACCATCACCTCCCCATTGGTACCTAAATCAATCGCAGCCATAGGTCCTTGGGCTCGATTAAAGCCAAAATACGCTAGACAAGCAAGGGCATCTGAACCAACAAAACCGCCAATTAATGGAGGCAAACTCACAACAGCTCTGGATGGGAAGATGCCGTCCATTAATATGGTCGCTTCATGAATAGCATCCCTTTTAAAAGGTTGAAAAGGTTTTTTGGTCAAGGTGTTCACCGGATATTTCAGCAAAAGGTGGTGCATAGCCACATTACCAACAATAATTATCCTGGTAATCCGGTTCCACAAACGTTCAGAAAGCCTTAAAGAATCAATAGCTTGGTTAATAGAAGCCAATGCCAGTTTGTGCAATCTTTCAGCAGTGACCTCATCTCCCGAGACAGATCCCAATCGAGATATTACATCTGCGCCATATACGGTTTGCTGATTGAGACTTGCGCCTCCAGCACACACCTCTCCATTATCTAGGGTTGTGAGGAACGCCGCAACCGTGGTTGTTCCTAGATCAATCGCCAGTCCTAGGGTAACATCTAAGCGTTTATAACGATTGCTGGCTCGAAAAATCTTGTTTGAATAAATTACTATCGGTGCTAATACTACCCGCACATTCTCCTGGATTCGAGCACGACAAGCTAACCGGTTGTTGATTGCAATTTCTCCAGGAGTTAGATGTTTATACTCTATCTCATCCGGCGGAGATAATCCAATCTCAGCCAGCACTTTGCACTTTCCACAGGTGCCTCTCCCAGCACAAGGTTGCTCTAATGGTAATTCTGTTCTTGCTATGGCATTACCAAGAATATCACCAACCTTAGCATGCACAATTTGCTGCTTATCCCCATACACAACCATTATTTCAGGCATTTCACTTCCCTAGCGAATGAAATCCTTCTGTGTAAGTTGCCCTCCAGGAGGCACAACAATGAAATCTTCTCCCGCTCGATCTAATGCAAATGCCACATCGACCAATCGCCTAATATAACCATCGCTACCAACAATCTTCTCATATTTCATTCCCCACCTAGTGCAATAATCGGCAATTTCCTTTGCCTTTTGACCGTAAGTAATTAATTCGGAATTCTGATGAACAACAAAAGCTAATCGTCTGTAATTTCGATATTGCTGATCCATAATCCAGGCTGCAGTTTCAGTGCCATACTTTTGGACGTATTCTTGATACTCATCAAGAGGATTGCTCCCTGCCTCAAGCCACCCTTTGCTCAAATAATAGGTTCCAGGGAAGGTATTAAATTCCTGGAGATAAGCTTGATAAGATCCAAGAAATATTGCAATGCAATCATCGACACGTGGTATCAAGAGGATATGTTTGTCAGATTTGATTTGATGCAATCCATTTCCACACAATCCATATCCTATGACAATCACACTCGGGTCGTTTATGGTGTTAATCTGTTCCTGAAGAGATTCATTCAACTTCTTTGGAATACTGTGCAGTCCGTATTCAAGAAACGTTATCTGCTTTATTCGCCCATCCGGAAAATACTCGTCGATGAGACCTTGGAATACCTTACAAGCAATGACAACAATGGGTAAGCTCATTTTTTCAAGGTTTAGAATAATTCCATTGTCCACATGCTATTCCATTCTCGTTTTTATCTAATTGATAAATATCAGAATTTACTCCACCGCAATGAATGTAACAAGCCTGTGCCTCAGCTTGATTCTTAAAACTCCCACAATACAGGTTAAGAGAAATTTTGCATGTACAAAATTCGGGCACAAGTGAGACAATTTCAAACGTGGGTGTAGTTGTGAATGTAGGTAAATCCGTAGTTGTTTTCGTTGGCCAAAAAGTAGGAATAGGGCTTGGGGTAATTAGTTCTAGCTTGTAAGACAGTTCAATTTTGGTTGAAGTCGAACTGGGAGTTAAAATGATCGGAACTTGTGCTGATATCGTTTCAGAAATTAACAAATTTAGAGTTTCTTCTAAAGCCTCAGAATTCATTTGATTCTTTTCTGAGGATTTCCAGGGATTCTGGATACTCAAGATCAGAAAAATACCACCGATAGAACAGAGGTATATAAACATTACAAAACCAAAGATCCAACGACGACTTGATTTCAAGATTTCCCCCAAGACATTGTTAATAACTTATGTATCACAAAAAAAAGTGGCGAGGGTGGGATTTGAACCCACATCCAAGGGCTTATGAGTCCCCTGCTCCACCATTGAGCTACCTCGCCATGCTTGAAAGCCCCCACAGGTGGTGTTTGTATGCTGTTTTGGCGCTTCCTGGCTATATCTTGGAGGAGCTTAGAATGAACCAAAAAACGCAAACACAGGGGATTATAAGAATCTTGACCCAAGAGGATTACCTTGCGGAGTGGGTAAGGCGATTTCTTATTGACCGTAAAGCCCAAAATCTTTCACCTGGCACGCACGGATTCTACCAGAAGAAGTTGAGACTGTTCTTAACTTACTGTGATGGTCAGATAATTACTAGTATCAGCGAACTCACCCCAACCAATCTACGCCAATTCCTGTTTTACCTTGAGGAGAAGGGGCACAATCCAGGTGGAATCCATACATTTTACAGGACACTTAGGACGTTCCTAAATTGGTATGAAGCCGAGGCTGAACCAGAAGGCTGGCGGAATCCCATCAAGAAAGTGAAAGCACCTAAGGTGGAACTAGAGCCTATTCAGCCCGTAGAGTTGGATACAGTAAGTGCGATGGTAAAAACTTGTGACCATGAATCTTTCACGGGGACGCGTGATAAGGCGATTCTATTTGCGCTATTAGACACGGGGGCTCGGGCGGCTGAGCTTCTAGCCTTTAACCTGGATGATATAGACTTGGGAGATGGGGCGATTCTAATCCGGCAAGGCAAAGGGCGTAAATCGCGAACCGTGTTCATAGGAAAAACGACTCGCAAGGCGATTCGGGCATACCTGCGAAGGCGAGAAGATTCAGGAACAGCACTATGGGTGACACGGGAGGGAGGACGTTTAACTTATGATGGATTACGGGCGATTCTGACCCGCAGGGCGGCGCTGGCCGGCGTTGAGTGCCCAAGTTTACACGATTTTCGTCGCGCCTTTGCCCTCAATATGCTTCGTGCGGGAGTGGATGTTTACAGCCTTCAAAACCTTATGGGACATGCCGACCTACAAGTACTGCGAAGATACCTGGCGCAGACGACGGAGGATAGTGCCCAGGCACACAGGATGGGAAGTCCGGTGGATAATAGCAGGTTGTAAACAGAGATTAGAAGTTATCCATTCCCTAACATGCCAAAATTGTCCAATTCTCATAATGACATTTGGGCAGCGTTAGCAAAAGCGCTGCTGTTGGAT